>Ga0207427_100263_pt1 | contig 40656 bp, 28 predicted proteins | sample AraplaCL_Cvi_mMS_FD_184268 | JGI IMG/M metagenome (GOLD analysis project Ga0207427, IMG submission 184268) | Arabidopsis root microbial communities from the University of North Carolina, USA - plate scrape CL_Cvi_mMS (SPAdes) (version 2) | ecosystem: Host-associated > Plants > Roots > Endosphere ... | reverse complement strand
CCACAAAGCGGCCAGGCGATGACCGGGCTGTCGAACCGCCTCTCCCCCGGCACCATGCTCGACCTCATGACCGACGACACGCCGGCCATGCGTCTGACCTTCGACGGACCGCCGCCGCCGAACGAGGCACGTTATTTCCGCGCTTATACGATGCAGTGGTTCGACGGCGAGGGCTGGAGTCCCGGCTCGCGCAGCACCCGGCGCCCGCCATCGACGGCCGACTACGGCAAGCGCGTGAGCTACCAGGCGTCGCTGGAGCCCACGCACGACCGCGTGGTGCCGATGCTCGACCTGGCGACGATGGCACCGGCCGAAACCGTACTGCGGCCGGACCACACGGTACTGGCGAACAAGCGCATCGACGAGGGGATGACCTTCTCGGCACTGGCGGCCACCAGCTACCGCTTCGAGCCCACGCTCGACGACGGCGTGCGGCGCGACAACCTGCAATTGCCCATGGGCGTCGGCCCGCGCGCCCGCGCGCTCGCCGCGCCGCGGCATGCGCACCACCGCGCCGCCATCGAGCGCGCGCGCCCGCAGCTGGCCGCAGCCGCCCTCGACGTCCTGCCCCGCCGACTGGCGCAGCTTGGTCAGCACGCCGCGCGCGTGCAGCGTGCGCGCGATCGCGGCCGCCTTCGCGGGCGCGGGACGCTCGAAGCCCAGGCCCTCGTTGGTGTTGTACGGGATCATGTTCATGAGCGCGTACTTGCCCTTGAGCAGGCGCACGATGCCGTCGATCTCGTCGTCGCCGTCGTTGACGCCGTCCAGCAGCGTCCACTGGTACTGGATGGGGTATCCGGTGGCCCGCGCGTAGCGCTCGCCCTCCTCGACCAGCTCCTCGGGCGACATGCGCGGCGCGCGCGGCAGCAGCTCGCGGCGCAGCGCGTCCTTGGTGGAATGCAGCGACAGCGCGAGCGCGGGCTTGACCGGCCCCTGCGGCAAGCGCTCGAACACGCGCGGGTCGCCGACGGTGGAGAACACCAGGTTCTTGTGGCCGACGCCGCCCAGCGTGCCGAGCAGGTCGATCGCCTCCATCACGTTGTCCAGGTTGTGCGCGGGCTCGCCCATGCCCATGAACACGACCTTCTTGACCAAGCGCCTGGAGCGCGCGAGCGCGACCTGCGCGACGATCTCGGCGCTGCCCACCTGGCGCAGCAGTCCGTCGCGGCCGGTCATGCAGAACACGCAACCGACGGCGCAGCCGACCTGCGTCGACACGCACAGCCCGTCGCGCGGCAGCAGCACGCTCTCGACCGTCTGGCCGTCGACCAGCCCCACCAACAGGCGCGCCGAGCCATCTGCGCCGGGATGCTCGGAGCGCAGCGTGGCCAGGCCGGCCAGCTCGGTGGCGAGCGCCGGCAGCGCCGCGCGCACGGCCAGCGGCATGAAGTCGGACAGGCGCCGCTTGCCGGCGTCCTGCGGCTGGGCGTTGACCCACTGGCGCAGCACGCGCGCCTCGTGCTCGGGCAAGGCGCCCAGGGCGCGCAGGCGAGAACGAATGGCCCCCACGCTCCTCCCGTCGCTGCCCCCCGAGGGGGAGCTCGGTTCGGCTCGGGTGCGACCTTCGCTTCCCGAGAGCTTGGGTGGTTCGCTTCGCGAGAGAGTCATTTCAGGGCGGGGGCCAGCGTGCCGAGGCGGAAAACCTCGATTTTCCGTCATCCGCGCCCGTGCGGCCCGCGCGCGTGACGCGCGGGCGTGCGAAAAGCCGGTGTCAGTGCCCCGGCCCGACCAGCGAGCGCTGCACCCAGCCGCTGACGTTGGACGAATCGACCTGGATGAAGCCGTTCTTCTGGTCGCCGCTGGCGATCAGCTCGTCGGTCTTGGACAGCGTGCCCAGCACCTTGCTGTCCTTGGACGGGCCCGCATAGACCTTCACGTTGGCGATGCGCGCCATGTAGATCTCGCCGGACTTGACCGGCACGCCGGCGCGCGTGGAGTTGGCGGCGTTGACGTCGCCCGCGTCGCTGTGCGTCTTGATCAGCGACGGGTTGTCGCGGATGGCCACGACGATGTGGTTCCAGTTGTCGAGCAGGCTGGCCGCGATGACCTTGCCTTCGGGCGTGTTGGTGTAGCCGTTGGCCGCGCCGAAGGCGGCGCCCGTCCAGCCCCAGCCGCCGATGTCGAAGTCGGTCTTGGTGGCCTTGCCCTCGGCGGAGGCGACCTGGATGCTGGAACGCACGTCGGCGACGACGAGGCTGGTGGAGGCCTCCTTGAACTTCAGGCCGCCGGCGACGCCGCCCAGGCCGAACTTGTTCAGCAGGCCGCCCGCGAGCGCGCCGCCGACGCCACCGGTGTTGTTCGCCGCGATCTGCACCGCCGGCGTCATCACGAAGTCGGCGGCCTGCATCTGGCCCTTGCCGATGTTGGACTCGCCGCGCAGCTCGCCGCCTTCGGCCAGCGAGCGCTCCTGCTGGATGTTCTGCATGGCCACGCCACGCTCGACGACGTCGAAGCAGCCCGATTGCTGCACCATCATGCGCAGCAGCTGCTCGGGCGAGCCGAGCTGGTAGGCCGAGAGGTAGCTCCAGCCGCCATGGGGCTCGGCCACGGCCATCACGCCCAGCTTGCGGCTGCACTTCTCGACGTTCGAATCGGCAGCGTGCACGGCGCCGGCGGCGAGCAGCAGGACAGACAGGGCGGCCGAGGCCGGGGCGATTCTTCTCATGGAAACTCTCCTCCAGTGGGCGGACGCAGCGCTTGCAGCGTCCTGAACGGTGGCGGAAATTGTGCCGCCCGCCCCGCGCCGGGGCACTCCCCCCGGAGGGGGATTTCGTGGGGATTGACGAATACGGTCGAGCTGATGACGCCCGGGCGAGGGCAGCCCCGGACTAACCCCGAGTTACATCGCTCCGCCGCGGGCCGCCGCATTTCTTTGTACGCTTGCAGCTTGCCCTCCGCAGGGCCCCTGCCTGCCCGCCGAACATGCGTCCCTCCCTCGTCATCGACCCCGAGCGCGTCAAGCGCTGGACGATCGCCGTGCTGCTGGCGGGCCTGGCGCTGGCCATGCAATGGTCGGTCCGGCCGTGGGTCGGTAACAAGATTCCCTTCCTGTTCTTCCTGCCGGCGATCGTGGCGATCGCCGCGCGCAGCGGCCGGCCGGCGGGATTCTTCGCGACGGGCGTGGGCTTTGCCAGCGCGCTGGTGTGGCTGGCGCCGGAGGGGCGCTGGTGGGTGGTCGGCGCCACCGACGAACTGTCGCTGCTGATCTACCTGGTGCTGGGCGCGCTGCTGGCCACCGTGGGCGCGCGCCTGCGCGTCACGAGCGCGCGCGCGTCGGCCGCGGAGCAGCGGCTGGTGCTCGCCGGCGAGGACACCGGCATCGGCATCTTCGACCTGGACCTGGCCACGCGCACCGTCTACCTGTCGCCGGCGCTGGCGCTGCTGTGCCGCGTCGACACCCAGGACGGCGCCGTGCCGCTGGACGACGTGATGGCGCGCATGCCGCCGGAGGTCGCGCGCGAGGCCCGCGGCATGGTGGCGCGCAAGCTGTCCGAGCGCGCCGCCGGCTACGAGCGCGAGGTGCGCCTGGCACTGCCCGACGGCCGCGAGCGCTGGCTGATGCTGCGCGTGCACATCGTGTGGGCCGGCGACCGCGCGACGCACCTGCGCGGCGCCTGCATCGACATCACCGAACGCCGCGCCGTGGACGACCTGCTGGGTCGCACCCAGGCCGAACTGGGCCAGCAGGTGGCCGACCTGCACCGCCTGCACGAACTGACCAGCCGGCTGCTGGACACCCGCACGCTCACCGAGCAGTTGCACATGATCCTGGTGGCCGTGGCCGACTTCCACAACGCGCGCCGCGGCCTGCTCACGCTGTTCGACGCCGGCTCGGGCACGCTGGGCCTGGCCACGAGCATCGGCTTCACGCCGGACGCCGTCGCGCGCCTGATGCAGACGCGCGGCATCGACGGCGCCTGCGCCATCTGCTGCGCGCAGCGCGAGCGCATCGTGGTCGAGGACATCGACGTGGACGACGCCGACCCCGCGCTGCGCGTGCTCGCGAGCGAGGAGGGCTTCCGCGCCGTGCACGCGATCCCGCTGATCGGCCAGGACGGCGACGTCATCGGCGCGATCTCGGTGCACCTCGATGCGCCGCACGTGCCCACGGAACGCGAGCGCGCGCTGGCCGACATCTGCGCGCGCAAGGGCGCCAACTTCATCGAGCGCGCGCGGGCCCATGCCGCCTACGAGGAATCGCAGGGCCGCTTCCAGGCGGTGCTCGACGCCTCGGCGGTGCCGTTCGTCATCCTGGCGCCGGTGCGCGAGGATCCGAGCGGGCGCATCGTCGACTTCGAGTGGGCCTACGTGAACGCGGCGGCCGCCGACGCGCTGCACCACCCGTCCCTCGCGTTCGAGGGCAAGCGCGTGCAGGACGTGCTGCCCGCGCGCTGGGCCAGCAGCGATTCGTTCGCCCGCTACGTGCAGGTCATCGACTCGGACCAGACGCTGGACTTCGAGACGCGCTCGTTCTTCGAGGGCCGCGAGCAGTGGTTCCGCTGCGTGGCCTCGCCCCTGCGCGGCGGCGTCGCGGTGTGGTTCAACGACATCACCACGCGCAAGAACGACGAGCGCCTGCTGCAGGAGGCCGACCGCCGCAAGGACGAGTTCCTGGCCACCCTGGCGCACGAGCTGCGCAACCCGCTCGCGCCGATCCGCCAGGCCGCGATGATCTCGCGCCTGCCGCAGGCCACCGAGGCACAGAAGCGCTGGAGCCACGAGGTCATCGAGCGCCAGGTGCGGCACATGGCGCTGCTGCTGGACGACCTGCTGGACGTCTCGCGCATCACGCGCGGGCGCCTCGCGCTGCGCCGCGGCAGCAATTTCCTGCACGAGATGATCGAGGCCGCGGTCGAGACGGCGCGCCCGCTGATCGACTCGCGCCACCACGAGCTCGAGGTGGTGCTGCCGCAGGCCACCATCGTGATGCAGGCCGACCCGCTGCGCCTCTCGCAGATCGTGGCCAACCTGCTCACCAACGCCGCCAAGTACACGGACCCGAACGGCCGCATCCGCCTGCTGGCCGCGCTCGACGCGGACGACGTCGTCATCGAGGTGAGCGACAACGGCATCGGCATCGCGCCGGAATCGCTGCCCGAGGTGTTCGACATGTTCACGCAGCTGCGCGGCACCGGCGACCGCGCGAGCGGACTGGGCATCGGCCTGGCGCTGACCAAGGGCCTGGTCGAGCTGCACGGCGGCTCGATCGGCGTGCGCAGCGAAGGCGGCGGCCGCGGCAGCGTGTTCACGGTGCGCCTGCCGCGCGGCGAGGCGCCCGAGGGCCCGCCCGCGCGCGGCGACGGCGTCGAGCCGCGCGCGGCCTCGGCGCAGCGCATCCTGGTGGCCGACGACAACCGCGACGCCGCCGAGAGCCTGGCCGCGCTGCTGGAGCTGCAGGGCCACGAGGTCACCCTGGCCTACGACGGCGCCGACGCGCTGGCCGCTTACGAGCGCGTGCATCCGCAGGTCTGCCTGCTCGACATCGGCATGCCGCTGCGCACCGGCAACGAAGTGGCCGCCGAGATCCGCGCCCGCCACGACGGCAGCATGCCCACGCTGGTGGCCATCACCGGCTGGGGCCAGGACGCCGACCGCACGCAGGCGCTGGCCGCCGGCTTCGACCACCACCTGACCAAGCCCGTCGATCCCGCGCAGCTGCTGCGGCTGATCGGCGAGACCCGCGCGGGCGCCTTCGCGCGCGCATGAGCGTCACGCGCGGCCGCGCGCCGGCGCGGCGCCGCGTTGTGCAACGTGTCGCCCACGTGTCCGCGCGGACACCAAGTGACCAAACCGCGGACACGTCCGCTGCGTCCAATGGCCTGCAACGCAACAGCCTCGTTGCGTCCTGCCACAGAAGGACCGCCATGGACAATCACGACAAGGGCCTCGCCCACGACCTCGACACCCTCGGCCGCCGCCGCGTGCTGCTGGGCACCGCCGGCCTGGCCGCCGCCACGCTGCTGACCGCCTGGGGCTGCGGCGGCGGCAGCGACTCGTCCCCCGACACGAGCAGTTCATCGGGGTCCAGCGGCTCGTCGGGCTCGTCGGGCTCCAGCGGCAGCTCGGGCACCTGCGCGGTGAGCGCGGAGGAAACCCAGGGGCCGTATCCGGCCGACGGCTCCAACACGATCAACGGCAGCGTGTCGAACGCGCTGGCGCTGACGGGCATCGTGCGCTCGGACATCACCACCAGCTTCGGCAGCATGAGCGGCACCGCGGGCGGCGTGCCTGTCACCCTCCAGCTCACGCTGGTCAACGTCAACAGCAGCTGCGCCACGCTGGACGGCTACGCGATCTACGTCTGGCACTGCAGCCGCGAGGGCGTGTACTCGCTGTACGGCGCCACCGACCAGAACTGGCTGCGCGGCGTGCAGCCCACCGATGCCAGCGGCGTCGCCACGTTCACCACGGTCTTCCCGGGCTGCTACTCGGGCCGCATGCCGCACATCCACATCGAGGTGTACCGCAGCGAGACGACGGCGACCTCGTACACCAACAAGCTCAAGACGACGCAGCTGGCGTTCCCGACCGACGTCTGCACCACGGTCTACACCACGGCCTCGGGCTACACGTCGAGCGAGTCGAACTTCCAGCAGATCAGCTTCGCGACCGACAACGTCTTCTCCGACGGCACGTCCACCGAGATGGCCACCGTCACCGGCAACGCGACCGACGGCTACACCGTGGCGCTGCAGATCGGCATCTCGGTTTGACCGGCGGGCGCGCGCGCTGCCGCAGAATGCGGGCATGTCTGGATGGGGAGCGCGCTTGGCCGCGCGCATGAAGGCCTTGCTGGCGGACACGCTGTTCAAGCGCCTGTTCGCGTTGATGTGGCTGGCGCTCGTCATCAGCCATGCGGTGGCGTTCCTGGTCGTGACGCGAGACCGCGCGACAGGCAACGGGCGCTGGCCGACGTTCCCGTCGCTGCCGCCGGTGTCGTTCGCGCGGCATGCGGCGCCGGCCTCGGCGCCCGGCCCGGCCTCGGCGGGCATGCCGTCGCGGCGGGAGGATCGGCCCGCGCCGCCACCCGGTGCCGGCGGCGACGGCGGCCCGCCGCCATGGCAGGGGGGCCCCGGCGATCCCGCAGACATGGGCCCCGGTGGCCCGCCGCCGTCCTGGAAGCCCGGCAACCCGCCGATGCCGGCCGACGGCCCGGGCGGCCCCGGCGGGAGCGCCCGCGGCGGCGCCCTGCCGACGTCGGCCGCCCTGCTGGACTACGGCATCCGCCTGCTGATCATCGGCCTGGCCGCCTGGTTCGGCGCGCGCTGGCTGTCGGCGCCGATGCGCCGGCTGCAGTCGGCCTCGCGCGACCTGGGCCAGTCGCTGGTGCGCAACGACGCGCCGCCGCAGGTCGACGAGCGCGCCGGCACGGTCGAGGTGCGCGAGACGGCGCACGTGTTCAACGAGATGTCGCGCCAGCTCAGCGAGCAGGTGCATTCGCGCGCGCTGCTGGTCGCCGCGATCTCGCACGACCTGCGCACGCCGCTGACGCGCATCCGCATGCGGCTGGAGAACACCGAGGGCGACCCGCTGACCGCGCGCTCCATCGCCGACATCCACGAGATGGACGACCTGATCGAATCGGCGCTCGAGGTGTTCCGCGGCACCAGCCCGCACGAGGAGCCCGCCGAGACGACCGACGTCCACGCACTGGTGCAGGCCATCATCGACGACCTGGCCGACCTCGGCCAGCCGGTGGGCGTGCGCGGCGCGGCGGCGCCGGCGCGCGTGCAGGCGGCGGGGCTGCGGCGCGTCGTCTCCAACCTCGTCAACAACGCGCTGCGCTACGGCAAGCGCGCCGACGTGCGCGTGCACGCGGCGGGCGGCGCGGTGCACATCGTGATCGAGGACGAGGGCCCCGGCATCCCGGCAGCGCAGCTCGACGCCGTGATGAAGCCCTTCTACCGCCTGGAGACCTCGCGCAACCGCCTGACCGGCGGCAGCGGCCTGGGCCTGTACATCGCCCGCGACCTCGTGGCCCGCCAGGGCGGCACGCTGACGCTGGAGAACCGCGCCGAGGGCGGCCTGCGGGCGACGATCGCGCTGCCGGTCTAGCTAGCGCACCTCGGCGTCGAAGATGTAGCCCTCGCCGCGGATGGTGCAGATCAGCTGCTCGCCGTCCTGCGCGGCCGACAGCTTCTGGCGCAGGCGCGAGACCGCGAGGTCGACCGCGCGGTCGGCCACGACGACGCCCTGGCCGCGCGTCGCATCGAGCAGCTGGTCGCGCGTGAGCACGCGCCGCGGGCGCTCGACGAAGGCGCTGAGCAGCCGGTACTCGGCGCTCGACAGCGGCACCACCACCTGCTGCGGCGACAGCAGCTGGCGCTTGAGGCGGTCGAAGCGCCAGCCCGCGAATTGCACCGTGGTCTCGCCGCCCGGCACGCCGGCGGGCGCCGCGCGCCGCCGCAGCACCGCCTTGATGCGCGCCACCAGCTCGCGCGGCTCGAAGGGCTTGGGGACGTAGTCGTCGGCCCCCAGCTCGAGCCCCAGCACGCGGCTGTGCGGGTCGCCCTGGGCGGTCAGCATGAGGACCGGCAGACCCGCCGTCTCCGGGCGCTGGCGCACCTGCGCGCAGATCGCCAGGCCGTCGCCATCGGGCAGCATCACGTCCAGGATCATCACGTCGACGCCGCCCTGCCCCAGCAGCGAGCGCATCTGCGCGGCGCTCGACGCACCCACCGCCTCGAAGCCGAAGCGGCGCAGGTAGTCGCAGACCGATTGCAGCAGGTCGGGGTCGTCGTCGACGACGAGGCAGCGGGTGAGGGCCATGTCCGGTGGGCGCGCGCGACGCGCCGCGTGGTTCGGCTGCAAAGGTATCACGCCACCTCGTGCACGCCACGCGCGCGTCTCGCGCCCGCGACGGATGCGAAAACGCCTCCTGCTGCGGCGCAGCAAGAGGCGTTTCGCTGCCGCTGCGGGGCGCTAGATGTTGCCGGTCAGCAGCAGGATCAGCAGGATCACGACCAGCAGGCCGAACACGCCGGACGGCGCATAACCCCAGCTGCGGCTGTGGGGCCACGCGGGCAGCGCGCCCAGCAGCAGCAGGACGAGGACGATCAGGAGGATGGTGCCAAGCATGGGGAGCTCCTTGGGAGGGATGACGCCGTGGTGAGGCGGGGAACGCCCGGAGTTCGGCAATCCATGGACCAGGTCGCCCGCCGCGGCCGTTCACCATGTGGCCCGCCCGCTGCGCCGGTACGCAATTTCCCTCACGGCCAGGCCGAGCGGAAAAGCGCCCCGCGATGGAGAATGCCCGCTGACCTCAAGGAGACAAGCGCATGGATGCAGCCGCGAGCGGAACCATCGGTCACTACACGTTCGAGGAGAAGCGGCGACGCGTCTTCGCGATCATGGCGGCCTCGTCGGGCAACCTGGTCGAATGGTTCGACTTCTACGTCTACGCGTTCACGTCGATCTACTTCGCGCCGTCGTTCTTCCCGAAGTCGGACGAGACGGTGCAGCTGCTGCAGGCCGCCGCGGTGTTCGCCATCGGCTTCCTGATGCGGCCGATCGGCGGCTGGATGTTCGGCAAGATCGCCGACAAGCGCGGCCGCAAGACCTCGCTGGTCATCTCGGTGGTGATGATGTGCGGCGGCTCGCTGGCCATCGCGCTGCTGCCCACCTACGAGAAGATCGGCCTGCTCGCCCCGCTGCTGCTCCTGCTGGCGCGCATGGTGCAGGGCCTGTCGGTGGGCGGCGAGTACGGCGCCACGGCGACCTACCTCAGCGAGGTCGCGCTGCGCGGCCAGCGCGGCTTCCTGTCGTCGTTCCAGTACGTCACGCTGATCGGCGGCCAGCTGCTGGCGGTGCTGGTCATCTTCCTGCTGCAGAAGTTCCTGGACGAGCCGCAGCTCAAGGCCTTCGGCTGGCGCATCCCGTTCGCGGTCGGCGCGGTCACCGCGGTCGTGGCGATGCTGCTGCGGCGCACGCTGCACGAGACGGCACGCGAGACCGACCTGAAGAGCAGCGAGGCCGGCAGCTTCGCCACCATCTGGCGCGACCACCGCGCGGCCTTCCTCACGGTGCTGGGCTACACCGCCGGCGGCTCGCTGATCTTCTACACGTACACCACCTACATGCAGAAGTACCTGATCACGACCGCGCACATGCCCAAGACGACGGCCACCAACATCTCGCTGGCCACGCTGTTCGTCTACATGTGCATGCAGCCGCTGTTCGGCGCGCTGTCCGACCGCATCGGCCGGCGCGCCTCGATGATGTGGTTCGGCGGCCTGGGCACGCTCCTGACCGTGCCGCTGATGACGGCCATCGGCAGCGCCGGCAGCCCGTTCGTGGCCGGCCTGCTGATCTGCGTGGCGCTGGCCATCGTGAGCCTGTACACGTCCGTGTCGGCCATCGTCAAGGCCGAGATGTTCCCGGCGCAGGTGCGCGCGCTGGGCGTGGGCGTGGGCTACGCGATCTCCAACGCGATCTTCGGCGGCTCGGCCGAGTACGTGGCGCTGCAGCTCAAGGACTGGAAGATCGAGTCGGCCTTCTTCTGGTACGTGACGGCGATGATGGCCATCGTCTTCCTGGTCAGCACCCGGTTGCCCAAGACGGCCAGCTACCTGCACACCGACCACTGAGCTCGTGGGCGCCGGCGCGCGGCCGGCCGCGGGGTCAGGCGCGCTTGACCCAGGCGCTGCACCAGGCGTTGGACAGCACGGCCTTGCCGGCGTACAGCGGGCACGGGCCCGACTTGTCGCCCGCCTTGCCCTGGTACAGCGCGCAGCTGGCGCAGTTCTGCCCGGCGGCGTACTTGGGGTACTTGGCCTTGTCGACCTTGGCGGCGTCCGCCGTGTAGCCCAGCGCCTGGGCCTGCGGATCCTTCGGGTCGACGAGCGGCGCCGCCTGGGCACGCGCCAGGGTGGCGGCACCGAGCGCCGGGACGAGCGAGATGAAGCGGCGACGCGAGGTCATGGGACTTGCCTTCCTTTGCGTTGGGTGGGTGGGCCCCATTGTGCGACGACGGCCGGCCCGCGCGAGCGGCCGCCCCGCCCCGGCCCGGCTCCGACCAGCCCGGCGCCCCGGATCCGCCTGCCGGACCGCAGGGAAATCCCCCGGATTGACGAGTGCGCCGGGCCATCAGGCGTGATTGAATACCGGATAGGCTGCGTGGCATCGGAAGGGTCGCGCGCCGCCAGGCCGCGCACATGCTGCAAAGGGACGGCCCGGAGCACAACACCTGATCGACGAGACCACCATGACATCGACGCCCCGCTTCCGCCTCCACCCGCTGGTGGCCGCCACCCTCCCGCTCGCCCTGCTCGTCCAGGGCTGCGCCACCGACCCGCACACCGGCGCGCAGTCGATCGCCGGCATCAAGGTCAGCGACGATCCGTGCGCCAAGACGGCCACCGTCGTGGGCGGCGTGCTGGGCGCGGTCACGGGCGCGGTCGTCACCTCGCAGTTCACCAAGTCCACCGACGCCCGCGTGCTTGGCGGCGTGGCCGGCGGCGCGGTGGGCACGGCCATCGGCTACAACATGGACCAGCGCCGCTGCGCCATGTTCGCCATCGCCAAGGAGCACAACGCCGAGATCACGGTGAGCAACGTGGTCGTGCCCAAGGGCGAGCTGCCGCCGGCGGCCGCCGTCGCGGCCAACTCGACCACGCCGGCCTCGGCCACGCCGTTCGCGTCCGGCAGCGACACCACCACCGCCGGCCTGTCCGTCACGCTCAAGGACAACGGCAAGCAGTTCGCGTCCGGCTCCGACAAGCTCACGCCCGAGGCCGAGGCGCTGTTCAAGGAGATGGCCGACCAGTACTCGTACGCCAAGCAGCAGGCCAAGCTCACGCTGGCCTCCTCGGACGACGACAAGGCCGGCGTCGAATCGCTCAAGACCAAGCGCATCCTGCTCGTGGGCCACACCGACGACACCGGCAGCACCACCGAGAACGCCAACCTGTCCGAGCGCCGCGCCGCCGCCGTGGCGCGCGTGTTCGCGGCCGAAGGCGTGCCCGCCGCCAACCTCTACTACCAGGGCGCCGGCGAGACGCTGCCGGTGGGCGACAACCACAGCGACGCCGGCCGCGCCGCCAACCGCCGCGTCGAGATCGTCGACGTCACCGACGACGCCGCGTTCCACAAGTACCTGGCCACCCGCCGCCAGGTGCTGGCCTACTACCGCGCCAGCGACTCGGCGCTGCCCGACACCCCCGCCGTCTCGCCCGCCAACGCCAAGGGCAAGAAGATCCCCAAGGCCAACACCGGCTTCGTCGACTTCGGCGGCGTGCCGGCGGCCACGCTCACGAGCGCGCCCGATTTCGCCGGCGGCGCCGACGCCACCCACGCCACCCGCCCCGTGGTGCCCACCTGCAACGCCGACCGCCCGCGCGCGGCCAACGGCGTCAAGTCGCTCGCCACGCAGAAGGACCTGCCCATGAGCGACTACGTGCCCGGCCTGTACAACACGTCGTGGTCGGACACCGTCAACGGCAACCTCGTCGGCCTGACGAACGTCGACGTCCCGCGCGACGGCGGCGCCACCACGGGCAAGCCCACGCTGCTGATCTGGAAGAACTACAACCCGAAGAAGAAGATGCCCCCGGCCGACTTCCAGGCCAACCCGGACGTCAACATCTACCGCGGCAGCCAGGCCATCCTGTACCGCGTGTTCGTCGGCGGCCCGATGAAGTGCATGGACGTCTGGTTCCCGTACGAGGACACCGGCGAGTCGCGCAACTCGAACCTGTTCTACGACAAGCAGCAGTCGCTGTACGTGAGCAACTTCGAGCTCAAGCGGTAGGGCGGGTCGTCTGACCCGCCAGGGCGGCGCCACGACACGGCGCCGAGGGTTGGCGCCTTGGCATGCCAAGGTGCGCAGGTCGAAGTACCCGCCCCACGAATGACGAACGCCTCGCCCGCCGCGCGCGGGCGAACTGCTTTTCGCAGCGGGCGCCGTTCTTGCCCTGCCGTCGGGCTAGACTCCAGCGCAACATGGCCGCCCGCGACCCTGCCACCCAAGCCGTGCCCGCCTGCTCCGCGCTCGCGGCCGGACTCTGGCGTTGCCGCGGCTGCGCGGCGGTGTGCGTGCCGCCGCCCGAGGCCGTCCAACAGGGGCGCACGCGCTGCCCGCGCTGCGACGCGGTCGTCCATCCGCGCCTGCCCGACTCGGTGGCCCGCAGCTGGGCCTTCCTGCTCGCCGGCACGGCCCTGTACCTGCCGGCCAACCTGCTGCCCGTCACCACCACGGCGTCGATCGGCGGGCGCCAGTCCGACACCATCTTCAGCGGCATCGTCTACTTCTGGAAGGACGGCTCGTACGGCCTGGCCGTGCTCGTGTTCGTCGCCAGCATCGTGGTGCCCATGACCAAGCTGCTGCTGCTGTCGCTGCTGCTGATCTCGCTGCAGCGCCACGACCGCCGCTGGGCGGTGCGCCGGCTCAAGGCCTGGCGCGCGCTCGAGATCATCGGCCGCTGGTCGATGCTGGACATCTTCGCCATCACCATCCTGGCCGCGCTGGTGCAGGTCGAGAGCCTGGCCGAACTGCGGCCCGGCCCCGGCGCGATGGCGTTCGGCGCGGTGGTCGTGCTGACGATGCTCGCCACCCACTGGTTCGACCCGCGCCTGCTGTTCGACAAGCCCGAGGGCGAGGTCGCGCCCATGCCCACCGAATTCACCGACCCCGCCGGAGACGCCACTTGAGCGACCCTGACGCCCCGCGCGACGACGCCCCTGCCGGCTCCGCCGAGCCCGACGCCGCGACGCCCGCGCCCGCCACGCCCTCCGCCACCGCCGACCTGCCGCGCCCGACGATCGCGCGCCGGGCGCACTACTCGCTGTGGTTGGTGTGGCTGGTGCCGCTGGTGGCCGTGGTCATCGGCGTCTACCTGGGTGCCCGCTCGATCCTGAACCGCGGCCCGACGGTCACGATCTACTTCCACAACGCCGAGGGCATCGAGGCGAACAAGACGCACATCAAGTACAAGGACGTCGACATCGGCATCGTGCGCCGGGTCAAGCTCACCAAGGACCACCGCGAGGTGGAGGTGACGGCCGAGATGCGCGGCAATTCCGGCATCGAGTCCATGCTGGTGACCGACACGCGCTTCTGGGTCGTGCGCCCGCGCATCGGCGCCGCGGGCGTCAGCGGCCTGAACACGCTGCTGTCGGGCGCCTACATCGGCATGGACGCCGGCCGCAACGCCAGCGAGAAGCGCGAGTTCGAGGGCCTGGACGTGCAGCCCGCGATCACCGCCGACGTGCCCGGGCGCCAGTTCACGCTGATCGCCGACGACCTCGGCTCGCTGGACATCGGCTCGCCCATCTACCTGCGCCGCGTGCCGGTGGGCCAGGTGCTCGCGTACACCATGCTGCCCGACGGCCGCCACATCAAGTTCACGATCTTCGTCACCGCGCCCTACGACCGCTTCGTGACCACGCACAGCCGCTTCTGGCATGCGAGCGGGGTCGACGTCGACCTCGGCGCGCAGGGCCTGCACGTGCAGACGCAATCGGTGGTCAGCGTGCTGGCCGGCGGCATCGCCTTCCAGGACCTGCCCGACCCCGACACGCCCGTCACGCTGGGCCCGCCGCCCGAGGCGCCCGAGCGCACGCAGTTCACGCTCTACGAGCAGATGGCGGACGCGCTCAAGCGCCCCGACTCGCAGGGCTTCGACTACCGGATGCTGTTCGCGAGCTCGGTGCGCGGGCTGGCCGTCGGCGCGCCCGTCGAATACCGCGGCCTGCCCATCGGCGAGGTCACGCGCATCGCCGTCGACGGCAAGCCCGGCGAGGACAACCCCGAGCCCAAGATCGCCGTCGACGTGCGCGTCTATCCGCGCCGCCTGCCCACGATCAACAAGTCCGGTCCCGACGACATGACGCTGGACGACCAGCGCAAGCGCCTGGACCCGATGATCAAGCGCGGCTTCCGTGCGCAGCTCAAGAGCGGCAGCCTGCTCACGGGCCAGCTGTACGTGTCGCTGGACTTCGTCAAGGACGCGCCGGCCGCGCGCATCGACTGGGCGACCGCGCCGCCGACGATGCCCACCGCGCCGGGCGGCCTGGACAGCCTGCAGGACTCGCTCGCGTCGCTGGCCAAGAAGCTCGACGCGATCCCCTACGACCAGCTCGCCGGCGACCTGCACAGGGATCTCGCGCAGCTGGACGTCACCCTCAAGCACGCCGACGACATGATCCAGCACCTGGACACGGGCGTCGTGCCCGAAGCGAAGAACACGCTCGCCGACGCGCGCAAGGCGGTCGAGGACCTGCGCAAGACGCTGGGCACCGTCGACCAGACGGTCGGTCCGCAGGCCACCAACGCGCTCGGCGAGGTCGCCAAGGCCGCGCAGTCGCTAAAGGCGCTGGCCGACTACCTCGAACGCCATCCGGAGTCGCTCCTGAAGGGCAAGCCGGAGGATCCGAAATGACGACGTCCCGCCTCGTGATGCTTGCCGCGGTGGCCGCCGTCGCCGGCTGCGCCGCGCCGCCCGACCACTTCCACACGCTGCGGCCGGCCGCCGCGCCCGTGCCCGCGAGCACGCGCGAGGCCCCGCGGCTGCTGGCCGTCGGGCCGGTGACGGTGCCCGACGCGCTCGCGCGCGACGAGTGGGTGATCCGCACCGGCGACACCGGCGCGATGGTCTACGACCACCAGCTGTGGACGCAAGGGCTGGGCGCGGACGTGGCGCAGGCGCTGGTCGACTACCTCAACTGCGCGCCGGGCCCGGCGGGCACCGGCCCCGGCCAATGCGGCCTGCCCGACAACTTGTGGGCCGACGCCGGCCCCACCGGCTCGGGCAGCGGCGCCGACCTCGATCACCCCGCGGCGCTGCGCGTGCGCGTCCAGGTACTGCGCTTCGACTCGATCCTCGCCCCCGCCCCGGCAGTGGCCGACCGCCTGCGCTGGACGATCGAGTGCCTGCCGTCGGACGCCGCGGCCGGTTCGGTCGACGCCGGCCGCTACCGCGTCGTGCGCAGCGCGGTGCGCGACGCCGGCGGTGCGGCGCCGGCCGCCAATGCGGGCGTCGACGAGTCGCAGCGTCGCTTCGACCAGGTGGCCCGCGCGCATTCCGAATCGGTGCGAGCCGTGGCCATGGATGTCATGCGGGCGCTGGCCGACAGCGCCGCCGAACGCGCGCAGTCCTGCATCGCGCCGCGCTGACCATGTTCGATCGCCTGCGCCGCGCGTGGGGCCGCTCCCGCCAGGGCCCGCTGCCGCACCTGGCCACGGCCGCGATCGACGACAGCGTCGACGCGCTGGCGCCGCGCCTGCCGGTGGCGGCGCTGCGCGACGACCTGATCGTGTGCCCGGAATGCGACGCGCTGCACCGGCGCTCGCGCGTGGACGGCGTCGGCGAGGAGACGGACGATCTCGTGCCGTCCGGCCGCCACTACGAATGCCGCCGCTGCGGCGCGACGCTGGGCCTGGCGCGCCACGCGAGCTTCGACCTGCCGCTGTCGCTCGCGCTCGCCGGCCTGGTCGCGCTGGCGATCGCGCACCTGAACGACGTGCTGCTGATCGACATCCAGGGCCAGGTGCGCGAGGCCACGCTGTGGCAGGCCGCCTGGACGCTGTACGACGAAGGCGCCTGGTTCATGAGCGGCCTCGTCCTGTTCACGACGCTGGTCAACCCATTGCTGGAGATGGGCGCCGTCGCCTACGTGCTGGTGGCGCTGCGCAATGGCCAGCGTCCGCCTGCCGTCGACCTCGTGCTGCGCGTCATGCAGGCCGTGCAGCCGTGGGTGATGGTGGAGGTGCTGATGCTGGGCGTGCTGGTGGCCTTCGTGAAGCTGAATGGCCTGGCCACCGTGATCACGGGGCCCGGCCTGTGGGCGTTCGGCGCGGTGATGCTCCTGGCCGCGGCCATGGCCTCGGCGTTCGACCACGAGCACGTCTGGGCCTCGGCCGCGCGACTTCGTGCACGCACGCCGCTGCGGCGCCGCTGACGCGGGCTGGCGATCGCGGCGATACTTCGGCGGGCCTCAGGGGGAGGCTTCCGAACGAAGTGAGCGCCATCATGAACAAGACGATCTTCCTGGCGATCGCGCTGGCGACCGCCGGCGCGGCCCACGCCGCCGACACGGCCTCGCCCGCCGCCGAACCCGCGGCCTCGACGCCCGCGGCCGCCGCCTCGGTCGCGTATCCCGGCGGCGGCGACCCGGCGCGCATGGCGCGCGTCAAGCCCGAGCTGGCCGGCTTCTGCCTCTACAGCGGCGCGCCCACGGGCGACACGAAGTACACGGCCTTGAGCCCCGCCAAGACGGCCCGCGAGACGTACGGCAGCGTGCTCGACGAGTTGCCGCGCTTCGTCGAAGCCGCCAAGGCGGCCGGTGGCGACGCCGTCGTCCAGTACAACGGCGGGCAGCACTTCGGCTTCTGGCCCTGGCGCCTGTCGCGGCCGGTGCTGACCGGCGTGCCCATCAGGTGGGACGGCCCGGCCCCCGACTGCGCGGCCAGCGGCGGCACCACGTTCCACGACGTGATGGCCACCAACAAGGATCCGCGCAAGAAGTGAACTAGTGCACCTGGTAGGCCGACAGGCCCGCGTGCCGGGTGAGCCAGTGATAGCCGGTCGTGAAGCCCGGCCAGTTGACCGTGTGGCGGCCGCCCGGGTCGACGTACCAGTTGCCGCAGCCGGTGAACACCGTGCCGCGGATGCGGCGCTGCAGGTGCGCGTTGTAGCGCTCGTAGGGCGCGGCGCCGACCTCGATGGCGGCGCCGCGCGCCGCGCGCAGCTTGTGCAGGCAGCGCATGACGTGCGCGATCTGGCACTCCAGCATGAACACGATGGAGCTGTGGCCCAGGTTCGTGTTCGGGCCGTACAGCATGAAGAAGTTCGGGAAGGCCGGCACGCTGATGCCCAGCCACGCCTTGGCACCGTCGGCCCAGGCCTCGTTGAGCGTGCGGCCGCCGCGGCCGCGGATCGTCATCGGGGCGAGGAACTCGTGCGCCGCGAAGCCGGTGCCCAGCACGATCGCATCGACCTCGACCTCGCGCCCGCCCGCGACGCGCACGGCCGCTGGCGTGACGGCCTCGATCGCGTCGGTGACCATCTCGACGTTGGGCCGCGCGAAGGTCGGCAGCCAGTCGTCGGAGATCAGCACGCGCTTGCAGCCGATGGTGTAGCGCGGCGTCAGGCGCTCGCGCAGCGCCGGGTCGGCCACCTGCCGGCGCAGCAGCTTGCGCGCCGGCGCGGCGCCGACCAGGTCCATCAGCCACGGCAGGCGCGTGAAGCCGACGGCGCGGGCGTCGTGCTGCACGTACAGCAGCGCGCGGTGCAGCGCCATCAGCGCCGGCCAGCGCGCGAAGCGGCGGCGCTCGGCGTCGGAGTAGGCCTTGTCGCCGCGCGGCAGGATCCACGGCGGCGTGCGCTGGAACACCGTCAGCCGCGACGCCGTGCGCGCGAGCTCGGGCACGAACTGGATCGCCGACGCGCCGGTGCCGACGACAGCCACGCGCTTGCCGCGCAGGTCGACGCCGTGATCCCATTGCGCCGAATGGAACACGGGGCCGGCGAAGGTCGTCAGGCCCGGCAGCGCGGGGATGATCGGCCGCGTCAGCAGGCCCACCGCGCTCACGAGCGCGCGGGCGTGGGCCTCGTGGGCCTGGCCGACGGGATCGACCCATTCGACGCGCCACAGCGACGTCGCCTCGTCGAACGCGGCCGAGGTGACCTCGCAGCCGAAACGGACTTTGTCGCGGACGCCATACTTGTCGGCGCAGCGGCGCAGGTAGGCCAGGATTTCCGGCTGCGGCGAATAGGCGCGCGACCAGTCGGGGTTGGGCTCGAACGAGAACGAGTACAGGTGCGACGGGATGTCGCAGGCCGCGCCGGGATAGGTGTTCTCGCGCCAGACGCCGCCGACGTCACGCCCCTTCTCCAGCAGCAGCACGTCCTCCTCGCCCGCGCGCCGCAGCGCGATGGCCATGCCCAGGCCGCCGAAGCCGGCGCCGATGATGACGACGGCCCAGGGCTGGGCGGCGCTGCCGCGAGCGGTGGAGGAGGGGGCGACGGGCATGGGCGGACTCTAGCGAACTCCCGGCGCGGCGCCGCCGGGAAAGCCCGCAGGCCGCGTCCGCCCGCCCTTCGTCGATGACGCCGCCATGACCCGCCGCAAAGGCCCTTTGTCACGAAAAAGTATTACTAATCGCGTGATCAGTGCCGATAAGGCTGGGGTCGCAGCGGACGCCGCTGCCCCTTTCCAGAAGCCTGAACCGCCATGAATCCGAGTTCGAACCGCGGCCCGTCCCTCGGCCGCCGCCTCACCGCCGCCTTCGGCGCCACCCTCTGCCTGGCCCTGTTCGGCTCGGGCTACGGCGTCTATGCCCTGAACGCGTCCGCCAAGCAGACGCGCGCCATCGTCGAACAGGACGTGGTCACCGAGCGGCTGGTCGCCGACTGGTATCGCAACGTCGTCTCGTCCGTGCGCCGCACCACCGCGATCGCGGTCAGCGCGGATCCGTCGCTGGCCGACTTCTTCGCCGCCGACGCGGCCGCGACCACGAAGTCGTCCAACGAGCTCCAGGAGAAGGTTTCCAGGCTGATGGACACCGAGGCCGAGAAGGCGCTCTTCGCCGAGATCATGGAGACGCGCAAGGGCTACATCGCCAAGCGCGACGCGGTGTCGGCCGCCAAGAAGGCTGGTGACCCCGAGGGCGCCCGCAAGCTCCTGGACGAGGGCTACCTGCCCGCCTCCGTGCAGTACCAGGACGCGCTGCAGAAGCTGAGCGCGATGCAGGCGGCGGCCATCGACCAGGCGGGCGCCGCGATCCAGGTCGAGAACCGGCGCGCGCGACTGGCGCTGCTGGTGTTCGGCGCCGCGTCGCTGATCCTGGGCGGGCTGCTGTCGGCGTGGCTGGTGCGCAGCATCACGCGTCCGATCCAGCGCGCGGTCGAGGCCGCGAACCGGATCGCCGACCTCGACCTCACGGACACCATCGCCTCGCACGACCGCGACGAGACGGGCCGCATGCTCCAGGCGCTGGCGTCGATGCAGGCGTCGCTGCGCACGCTTGTCACGCAGGTGCGCACGTCCACCGACAGCATCGGCATCGCCTCGGCCGAGATCGCCGACGGCAGCATCGACCTGTCCTCGCGCACCGAGGAGGCCGCGTCCAGCCTGCAGCAGACCGCGGCGTCGATCGAGCAGATGAACGGCACGGTGCAGCACTCGACGCACAGCGCGCGCAGCGCCAACGAGCTCGCGGCCGCGGCGGCCGACGTCGCGATGCGCGGCGGCGCGGTGGTGGCGCGCGTCGTCACGACGATGGAGGAGATCAACGGCTCGTCGCGCCAGATCTCCGACATCATCGGCGTGATCGACGGCATCGCCTTCCAGACCAACATCCTGGCGCTCAACGCCGCGGTGGAGGCGGCGCGCGCCGGCGAGCAGGGCCGCGGCTTCGCCGTGGTCGCCACCGAGGTGCGATCGCTCGCCCAGCGCAGCGCCTCGGCCGCCAAGGAGATCAAGCGCCTGATCGGCGCGTCGGTCGAGCGCGTGGAGGTCGGCACGCAGCTGGTCGCCGACGCGGGCGCGACGATGCACGAAGTGGTGGACGCCGCCAAGCGCGTGTCCACCATCATCGGCGAGATCAGCCAGGCCGCCAACGAGCAGAGCCAGGGCATCGGCCAGGTCAACACCGCAGTGGCGCAGCTCGACCAGGTGACGCAGCAGAACGCCGCGCTGGTCGAGGAATCGGCGGCCGCCGCCGAAAGCCTCAAGGCGCAGGCGCAGCATCTGGCCGAGACCGTGCAGCGCTTCCGCATCGCCGTCTGAGGCGACGCGCGACGCGCACTCAGCGCGGCGCGAGCCCGGCGATCTCGGCGAGCATGGCGTACGACCGGCGCCGTGCCTGCGGATCGAAGATCGCCGACACCACCATCAGCTCGTCGGCCCCGCTGTAGGCCGCGAAGCGCTCGAGGCCGTGGCGCACGGTCTCGGGCGAGCCGACGATGGAGCACGCGAGCATGCTCTCGGCCATCTGCTTCTCGGCGGGCGACCAGTAGGCGTCGATGTCGTCGATGGGCGGCTGCTGCGGGCCGGGACGGCCGCGGCGCAGGTTGGCGAACGACTGCTGGTGCGTGGTGAACAGGCGGCGCGCCTGGTCATCCGTGTCGGCGACGACCACGTTGACGCCCGCCATCGCGTACGGCGCCCGCAGTTGCTCCGACGGCTTGAACAGGTGGCGGTAGAGCTCCATCGCCTGCGTGAGCGCGTCGGGCGCGAAGTGCGACGCGAACGCATACGGCAGGCCCAGCGCGGCCGCCAGCTGCGCGCCGTAGGTACTCGAGCCGAGGATCCAGATCGGCACGTCCAGCCCGGCGCCGGGGAAGGCCTGCACGGTCTGGCCGGGCCGCACCGGCTGGAACAGCGCCTGCAGCTCCTGCACGTCCTCGGGGAAGGTGTCGGCCGCGCGCGGGTCGCGCCGCAGCGCGCGCGCGGTGGTCGGATCCGTGCCGGGCGCGCGTCCGAGGCCGCAGTCGATGCGGCCCGGATACAGCGAGGCCAGCGTGCCGAACTGCTCGGCGATCACCAGCGGCGAGTGGTTGGGCAGCATGATGCCGCCCGAGCCGACGCGGATCGACGACGTGCCCTGCGCGAGGAACCCGATCACCACCGACGTCGCGGCGCTGGCGATGCCCGTCATGTTGTGGTGCTCCGCCACCCAGTAGCGCGTGAACCCCAGCTGCTCGGCATGCTGCGCGAGCGCAAGGCTGTTGCGCAGCGCCTCGCCGGGCGTGGCGCCCTGCTGCACGGGAACGAGGTCGAGGATGGACAGCAGCGGGAGCTTGGGGGACGAGAGCGAGGACATCGGGGACGGAGTCGGGGACGGAAGGCGATACCTTACGGGCAATCGCGAGACCGAGGTGGCGGTGGGGATCTGGGCGGCACGGCGATGCCCGCCGCAATGCAAGGGGTTTGGCGTCTCCTCGGATCGCGCCGATCCGTTGGCCGGAGAGATCGAGCCGGCCGCGATTCGAGGCAAGGCCTGACCCCGGCCACGAAGTCCACCGCGTGGACAAGAGTCACGAAAACCGGCCGATCGGCGCCGGGAAGACGCGCGCAAACGAACTAGGCTGTCACGATGCCCAGAGCCCTCGCCTCGAATACCCCGGTGCGCTCTATCACGTGACCGCGCGCGGCGTCCAACGCAGCACCATCTACCTGGATGACGCTGATCGTGTCGCCTTTGTGGATCTCGTCGCGCGAACACTCGGCGAGGGCGACGCGCGTGCGCTCGCCTATTGCCTGATGGGCAACCTCTACCATCTCGTGCTGCAGACAGCCCGGGCCAACCTGTCGACACTGATGCGTCGCATCAACAGCAGCTACGGCCAAGTCTTCAACCGACGCCACGGCCGATCCGGCCATGTGTTCGAAGGCAGGTTCCACCTCCGTCCATGTGGATCGCGCCGCCTATCTGCTCGAAGTGTGTCGATACGTCAATCTCAACCCGGTGAGGGCGGCGCTTTGTGATGCGCCCGTTCAGTGGCGTTGCTCGAGCTACAGGGCACACGTCGGCGTCGACCCGAGGCCGCCCTGGTTGGCCACGAACGAACTCCACGATGCGCTGACGGGGCAGGCGCAGCGCAATCCTGCAGAGGTCGAATTGGCGCGACGTCGCTATGCAGACTGGGTGGACGGAGGCCGCAACACGAGACTGTGGGGGCGGTCTCTCCTGGAGGGTCGGTATCTTGGAGATCGCGCGTTCGTACGACGAGTCCAAGCAAGTGCGCGCAAGTAGCCTTCGGGGCCGGGGTCAGGCCTCGCCTCGGATGGCGGCGACGTCCTTGCGATGAGTGCAGGACCAGCGCCATCCGAGGAGACGCCGGACCCCTGTCCTCGTGACAGGCGCCATCCGAGGGGAGGCCAGCCCCCTGTCGTCACCCGGTTGTCCAGCCGGCCTGCGCCGGCTCCATTTCAGGCCGGCTTCGCCGGACTCGCCACCGCCGCCGTCGCCGCCGGCGCGCCCTCGCCCCAGCCACCGCCCAGCGCCCGGATCAGGCCCACGGTCGCCTGGTATTGGGCGGCGCGCACCTGCACGGCGGCGCGGCGGTTGGCCAGTTCGCTGCGGCGGGCGTCCAGGAGTTCGAGCTGGCTCACGAGGCCGTTGCGGTAGCGGGCGTCGGACAGCCGGGTCGCGCGCGTCGCCGCGTCGACGGCCACCTTCTGCGCGCCGGCCTGGTCGGCCAGCAGGCGCAGCGAGGCGAGCTGGTCCTCGACGTCGCGGAAGGCCACGAGCACCTGCTCGCGGTAGGACGCGGCGGCGATGTCCCATTGCGCGTTGGCGGTCTGGATGCCCGCGTCGCGGCGGCCGCCGTCGAACACCGGCAGCGACAGCAGCGCGCCCACGCCCCAGGCGCGGGCCGACCACTTGAACAGGTCGCCCAGGTCCGTCGACGCGTAGCCGCCGTTGGCAGTCAGCGAGACGTCGGGGAACCAGGCCAGCCGCGCGACGCCGGCACGCGCCTCGGCGGCCTGCATCGCGAGCTGCGCGGAGGCCACGTCCGGCCGGCGCGCGAGCACCGTGCCGGGCACGCCCGCGGGGATGCCGGGCAGCGCGCCGGCCCAGTCGCCTTCCTTCAGCGCGAAAGCGGTGGGCAGCTCGCCCAGCAGCACGGCCAGCGCGTGCTCGCGCAGCGCGCGCTCGCGGTCGAGCGCGAGCGCCTGAGAGTTCGTCGCCGCGACTTCGGCCTGCACGCGCGCCAGGTCCAGCTCGGCGACGTCGCCCGCCTGGTAGCGGCGCTCGGTCAGGCGCAGCGTGTCGGCGTAGGCAGCCACCGTCTGGCGCGTGATGTCGCGTTCGGCGTCGAGCGCACGCAGCTCGAAGTAGGCCTGCGCGACGTCGGACTGCACCACCAGGCGCGCGCTCTGCAGCGCGGCCTCGCGCGACTTCGCGTCCAGCGCCGCGGCGTTCTTCGTCTTCGTGAGCTTGCCGAAGAAGTCAGGCTCCCACGACGCAGCAAAGCCCGCCGTGCCCAGGTTGGCGGCCTGGCCCGGCGCGGCACCGAAGCCGGGCTGGATCGTGGCGCGCGAGGCGCCGAGCGACGCGCCCACTTGCGGCAGCAGGTCGGCCTTGGCGTCGCGCAGCAGCGCTCGCGCGGCCTGCACGCGCGCGGCGGCCTGCTGCACGTCGGTGTTGTTGGCGGTGGCGCGCAGGATGAGGTCGTCGAGCACGGGGTCGGCGAACACCGTCCACCACGCGCCGCGCGGTTGCGCCTCGGCCGGGCCGACGTTGACGAAGCGGGCGGCGCCGTCTTCCTTGAAGGCGACCGGCGCGGCGGGCGCTGCCGCCGGCGTGAAGGGTTCGCTGGCGCAGCCGGCGAGCACGAGGGCGGCCACCAGCGGGATCAGCGAGGTCTTGAGAAATGTGGTCATGGCAATCCTTTCATCCCGCAAGTCGGGATCGATTCGAGTTGTCGGGCGGCCAGGGGCGGCGACGAGGGGCGCGTGGATCCCGCGACTGCGCGCAGGATGACACCGGGTGGGCGCTCCCTCGTCGACCGTTCTTCACGCGCTCCGCCGTCCCTTTCGTTCATTCATCCGCGTGGCGCGGCGCGGCCAGCACCGGCTGCACGTAGCCGCCGCCATTGGCCGCGGGGCCGTGGTCGACGTTCACGCCGGGCGCCTCGACGTCGTGCGGCACCTGGCCGTGCTGCTTGAGCTGGCGGTTGCCGGTCAGCGCGCGCAGCAGCACGTAGAACACCGGCGTCAGGAACAGGCCGAATGCGGTCACGCCGATCATCCCGAAGAACACGGCCACGCCCATCGCGTGCCGCATCTCGGAGCCGGCGCCGGTGGACAGCACCAGCGGCAGCACGCCCATCACGAACGCCATCGACGTCATCAGGATCGGACGCAGGCGCAGGCGGCTCGCCTCGATCGCGGCGCGCAGCGGCGTGCGTCCCGCGAACTCGAGCTCGCGTGCGAATTCCACGATCAGGATCGCGTTCTTCGCACTCAAGCCTACGAGCACCATCAGCCCGATCTGCGTGAAGACGTTGTCGTCGCCGTGCGTGAGCCACACGCCGGTCATCGCGGCAAGCAGGCCCATGGGCACGATCAGCAGGATGGCCAGCGGCAGCGTCAGGCTCTCGTACTGCGCGGCCAGCACCAGGAACACCAGCAGGATCGAGATCGGGAAGATCAGCACGGCGGAGTTGCCGGCCAGGATCTCCTGGTAGGTCAGGTCGGTCCACTCGTAGGTGACGCCCGGAGGCAGCGTCTCCTTGGCGATGCGCGCGATGGCGTCCTTGGCCTGGCCCGACGAATAGCCGGGAGCCGGGCCGCCGTTGACGTCGGCGGCCAGGAAGCCGTTGTAGCGCATCGCGCGTTCCGGGCCGAACGTGGGCGTGACCTTCATCAGCGCCGACAGCGGCACCATCTCGCCGGACGTCGAGCGCACCTTGAGCAGGCCGATGTCCTCGGCGCGCGCGCGGAACGCGGCGTCCGCCTGCACGCGCACGGAGTAGGTGCGGCCGAACTTGTTGAAGTCGTTCGCGTACAGGCTGCCCAGGTAGATCTGCATCGTGTCGAAGATGTCCGTCACCGGCACGCCCAGCTGCTGGGCCTTCGTGCGGTCGATGTCGGCGTACAGCTGCGGCACGTTCACCTGGAAGCTCGAGTACATGCCGGCCAGCTCGGGCGTCTGGTAGGCCTTGGCCATGAAGGCCTTGAGCGCGGCGTCCATGCCGGCGATGCCCACCGAACCGCGGTCCTCCAGCTCCAGCTTGAAGCCGCCCGTGGTGCCGATGCCCTGCACCGGCGGCGGCGGGAACATCACGACGAAGGCTTCCTGGATGCCGGCGAACTGCTGGTTGAGCTGCTGCGCGATCGCGCCGGCGCTCAGGGCCGCGCCCTTGCGCTGGTCGAAGTCCTTGAGCGCCACGAACACGATGCCGGAGTTCGAGCTGTTGGTGAAGCCGTTGATCGACAGGCCCGGGAACGCGACCGCATGCTCGGCGCCCGGCTGCTTGGCGACGATGTCGCCCATCTTGCGGATGACGGCCTCGGTGCGATCGAGCGTCGCGCCATCGGGCAGCTGCGCGAAGCCGATCAGGTACTGCTTGTCCTGCGGCGGCACGAAGCCGCTCGGCACGGCCTTGAACAGGCCCAGCGTCGACGCTGCGAGCAGGCCGTAGACGACGATCATGATCGTCTTCTTGCCGATCGCGCGCGTCACGCCGCCGCTGTACTTCTCGGCGCCGCGATGGAACACGCGGTTGAATGCGCCGAAGAAGCGGCCCAGCACCTTGTCCATGCCGCGCGTGAGCGCGTCCTTGGGCTCGTCGTGGCCCTTGAGCAGCAGCGCGGCGAGCGCGGGCGACAGCGTCAGCGAGTTGATCGCCGAGATCACCGTCGAGATCGCGATCGTCAGCGCGAACTGCTTGTAGAACTGGCCGGTCAGGCCCGTGATGAAGGCCAGCGGCACGAACACGGCGACGAGCACCAGCGCGATCGCGATGATCGGGCCGGACACCTCGCGCATCGCGCGGTACGTGGCCTCGCGCGGCGTGAGGCCGTTGGAGATGTTGCGCTCGACGTTCTCCACCACCACGATGGCGTCGTCGACGACGATGCCGATCGCCAGCACGAGCCCGAACAGCGACAGCGCGTTGATCGAGAAGCCGCCAAGGCTCATCACCGCGAACGTGCCCACCACCGCGACCGGCACGGCCAGCAGCGGGATGATGGACGCGCGCCAGGTCTGCAGGAACAGGATCACGACCAGCACGACCAGCGCGATGGCCTCCAGCAGCGTGTGCACCACCGATTCGATGGACGCGCGCACGAACTGCGTCGGGTCGTAGACGATGCTGTACTGCACGCCGTCGGGCATGTTCTTCTGCAGCTCGGCCATCTCGGCGCGCACGCCGTTGGAGATGGCGATGGCGTTGGAGCCCGGGGCCGCGAAGATCGGGATCGCGACGGCCTCCTTGTTGTCCAGCAGCGAACGCAGCGAGTAGTCGGCCGCGCCCAGTTCGATGCGGGCGACGTCGCGCAGGCGCGTGACGGCGCCGTCGGCGCTGGTCTTGACGATGATGTCGCCGAACTCCTCCTCGTTCTGCAGGCGGCCCTGCGCGTTCACCGACAGCTGCACGTCGATGCCGTGCAGGTTGGGCGACGCACCGACGATGCCGGCCGCGGCCTGCACGTTCTGGCCGCGGATCGCGGCGACGACGTCGCTGGGCGACAGCCCGCGGTTGGCCACCTTCTGCGGGTCGAGCCAGACGCGCATCGAATAGTCGCCCGAGCCGAACAGCTGCACGTCGCCCACGCCCGGCACGCGCGCGAGGCGGTCCTTGACGTTGAGCACCGCGTAGTTGCGCAGGTAGGTCATGTCGTAGCGGCCGGTGGGCGACAACAGGTGCACCACCATCGTGAGGTCGGGCGAGCTCTTGATGGTGGTGATGCCCAGGCGCTTGACCTCCTCGGGCAGCCGCGCCTCGGCCTGCGAGACGCGGTTCTGCACGAGCTGCTGCGCCTTGTCCGGGTCGGTGCCCAGCTTGAAGGTGACGGTCAGCGTCATCAGGCCGTCGGTGGTGGCCTGGCTGCTCATGTAGAGCATGCCCTCGATGCCGTTGATCGATTCCTCGAGCGGCGTGGCCACCGTCTCGGCGATCACCTGCGGGTTGGCGCCGGGGTAGTTGGCGCGCACGACGACCGACGGCGGCACGACGTCGGGGTACTCGGAGATGGGCAGACCGCGCACCGCGATCAGGCCGCCGAGGAAGATCAGCAGCGACAGCACGCCGGCGAAGATCGGCCGGTCGATGAAGAATTTGGACAGGTTCACGTCGGGCTCCCGGGAGTTCTGGGAATGCGGCGGCCGCGCGTCGTGACGACGCGGGCCGCGGAGGGCTTCTTTTGTTGTCTGGGGATCAGTTCTTCGCGGCGGCGTCGTCGGCCGTCCGCATCGCGACCAGCTGCGGCGCGACCAGCGCGCCGGGGCGCACGCGCTGCAGGCCGTTGACGACGATGCGCTCGCCCGGCTTGAGGCCGCCGGTGACGATGCGCAGGCCGTCGACGTTGGCGCCGAGCGTGACCTCGCGGTACTGCGCCTTGTCGTCGGCGCCGACCACCATCACGAACTTCTTGCTCTGGTCGGTGCCGACCGCGCGCTCGTTGATCAGCAGCGCCGCGTCGGGCTTGACCTGGCCCATGCGCAGGTGCGCGAACTGGCCGGGCATGAGGCCGCCGTCCGCGTTGTCGAACACGGCGCGCACGCGCACCGTGCCGCTGCGGGCGTCGACCTGGTTGTCCACCAGCTGCAGGTGGCCGACGATAGGCGTGGCCGTGTCGGCGACCGTGCCCATCTGCACGGGGATCTTCTCGATCTGGGCCCGCGCGCTCGCGCCCGGCGGCAGCTCGCGCAGCGCGCGCGCCACCACCTGCTCGTCGGCATCGAAGCTCGCGTAGATCGGGCTGACCGAGACCAGCGTCGTCAGCACCGGCGCGCCCGGTCCGGCGGCCACGAGGTTGCCGGTGGTGATCTCGAGCTTGCCGACGCGGCCGGAGACCGGCGCGCGCACCTGCGTGTAGCCCAGGCTCAGCCTGGCCGATTGCGCCGCGGCCTGCGCGGCGCGCCAGTTGGCGTCGGCCTCGCTCTGCGCGTTGAGGGCGTCGTCGTACTCGCGCTGCGAGATCGCGTGGTCTTCCAGCAGTTGCTTGGAGCGGGCGTAGTTGGTCTTGGCGTTGGTCAGGCGCGCCTGGGCGGCAAGCACCTGGGCCTCGGCGCGGTCCACGTCGGCTTGATACGGCGCCGGGTCGATCGTCAGCAGCAGGTCGCCGGCCTTGACCAGCGCGCCTTCACGGAAGTGCACGGCCTGGACGGTGCCGGCGACGCGCGAGCGGATGTCCACGCGCTCGACCGCTTCGAGGCGGCCGGAGAACTCGTTCCAGGTCGCGACCTCGCTCTGCTCGACCTTGGCGACGGACACCGGCATGGCCTGGGCGGCCGGCGAAGGGGCGGCCTTGGCGGGGCCGGTTTCCAGCATGAAGACGCCGGCGAGGGCCGCGACGATCGCCGTCACGGTGGTGCCGGCGACCCAGAGGCGGCGGCGGGCTTGAAGCGGGACCTGGTTCATGGGAACTCCTGGAGGCAAGGCGAATCGAAGAAGTGAGTGCTCAAAAACTTCGGGCAAAGCAGCGGCTGAACCCGGGCTTGCCGGGCTTTCGCTTCATTGCTTGCTTGAACTTTTATCGTAGCGATCGCTACGACATATGGCACAATGTAGCGAAGCCACAAGGGCACGTCAACAGATTTTATTAGCGAACGCTATGAAAAAGACGAATGAGACACCGGAGGGCGATGGCATCGCCCTGGCCGCCGTCGTCGACGCCCCGGAATGCAAGCCGGCCAAGGCTCCGCGCAAGCCGCGCGGCCGCCCGCTGTCGTTCGACCGCGATGCCGCGCTCGAGACCGCGATGCACGTCTTCTGGGAACGTGGCTACGAGGCCGCCTCCATCTCCGACCTGACCTCCGCGATGGGCATCACGCCGCCCAGCCTGTACACGGCCTTCGGCGACAAGGAGCAGCTGTTCCTCGAGGCCATCGAGCGCTACGCGCTCGGCTACGGCAGCGCCGGCGTGCGCGCGCTGAAGGAAGAGCCCACCGCGCGCAGCGCCATCGAGCGCTGGCTGATGGAAGCAGCCAACGAACTCACCCAGCCGTGCCACCCCAAGGGCTGCATGGTGGTGATGGCCGCCACCAACTGCTCGGCCGCTGCCGAACGCGTGCAGGACGCGCTGCTGCTGCGCCGCACCGAGGCCATCGCCAACGTCGGCCGCCGCATCCAGGGCGGCATCGACAACGGCGAGCTGCCGCCCGACACCGACGCGCAGGACCTGGCCAACTTCTACGCCACCATCTACCAGGGCATGTCGATGCAGGCCAAGGATGGCGCGACGCACGAGAGCCTGATGGCGACGGTGCGCACGGCGATGAGGTCGTGGCCGCGGGGCTGAGGTGACGGTGTGCCGCTCCGCGCGCGGCGGAGTGTCACGCGAGGCAGCGGCGGCGCGCCACGCGGCCCCGCCATCCCGTCATCCTGCGCGAAGCGAAGCGGAGTCGCAGGATGACACTTGGTGAGCGCGATGCGGGAACAGCGCCTGGCACAACGCCCCAAAAGGAAAAGCCCTCCGAGGAGGGCTTTTGACTTCCGGGCAACGTGACGGATCACGAAGACGGTATGCAGCTACCGGGTGACGGGTTCCCGTTGCTCCGCCCAATGTGCGGTCGGTTCTGTACCTGCGATGGATGCATCTTAATCCGGTTGCGTGACAGTTTCGTGTAGGACGGCGCCGGGTCTTGATCTCGATCAACCTCGCGCGCTCACGCGGGACGCCCGTGCGCGCGAAGGCGGGCGATCGCGCGCGCGTAGTCGCCCGAGCCGAACACCGCCGAGCCGGCGACCAGCGCGTCCGCGCCCGCCTCCACCGCCTGCCAGGCGTTGTCGCCGTTGGCGCCGCCGTCGACCTCGATGTACGGGGCCAGGCCGCGCGTGTCGCACAGCCGGCGCAGCGCCGTGATCTTGGGCAGCATCTCGGGCAGGAACTTCTGGCCGCCGAAGCCGGGATTGACGGTCATCACCAGCACGACGTCGCACAGGTGCAGCACGTGCTCGACGAACGCGATGGGGCTGCCGGGGTCGATGACCACGCCCGGCTTCGCACCGAGCTCGCGGATGCGCGAGAGCACGCGGTGCAGGTGGATCGTCGACGCGGGCTCGCACTGCACCAGCAGGTGGTCGGCGCCGGCCTTGACGAAGTCCTCCAGCATGCGCTCGGGCTCCACCATCATCAGGTGGACGTTCAGCGGCTTGGTCGTCGCGCGGCGCACGGCCTCGATCACCACCGGCCCGAAGGTGATGTTGGGCACGAAGCGGCCGTCCATCACGTCGACGTGGATCCAGTCGGCGCCGGCGGCGTCGACGGCGCGCACCTCGTCGGCGAGGCGGCCGAAGTCGGCCGACAGGATCGACGGCGCGATGACGAGCGGGTTGGCCATCGACTCGGGTCAGCTCGGGGACGTGGCCGTGAGCTTGGCGACCTTCTCCTCCAGGCCGCCCATCAGCGAGTTCCACGACTTGGCGAACGCGTCGCCGCCGTCCTTCTGCAGCTTGCCGGCCAGCGCCTCGATGTCCACGCCCTGGCGGCGGATCTCGTCGATCGTCTGCTCGCTGTCGCCGCCGTCGCGCGGCATCGTCGCGCCCACCTTGCCGTGGTCGGCGAAGGCCTGGAGCGTCTTGGACGGCATCGTGTCGACGGTGTCGGGCGCGGCCAGCGCCTCGACGTACAGGGTCTCGGGCGCCTTCGGGTCCTTGGTGCCGGTGCTGGCCCACAGCAGCCGCTGCGGGTGCGCACCCGCGGCGGCAAGCTTCTTCCAGCGCGGCGAATCGAGCAGTTCGCGCCAGGCCTTGTACGTGCGCATCGCGATCGCGATGCCCAGCTTGTTCTGGTACTCGGGCGTGACCGTGTCCTTGACCGCGGTGTCCCAGCGGCTGACGAACAGCGACAGGACCGATTCGACCAGTGGCGACTTGCCGTCGTTCAGGCGCCGTTCGATGCCCTTGAGGTACGCCTGGGCCGCGGCGAGCGTCTGCTCGCACGAGAACAGCAGCGTCACGTTGATCGGGATGCCGCGATAGATGGCCTCCTCGATCGCCGGCAGGCCCTCGGGCGTGCCGGGGATCTTGATGAACAGGTTCTTGCGGCCGGCCTGCGTGGCCAGGCTCGCCGCCGAACGGATCGTCCCCTGCGTGTCGTTGACCAGCAGCGGCGACACCTCCAGCGACGCCCAGCCGTCCACGCCGCCGCTGGCCTCGTGCGCCGGCAGGAACAGGTCGGCGGCCTGCTGCAGGTCCTCCACCGCGAGCGCGAAGAACAGGTCTTCCGTGGAGCGACCGTCGCGCGCCATCTTCGCGATCGCGTCGTCATAGGCGTCGCCCTCGCTCATCGCCTTCTCGAAGATGGTCGGGTTCGAGGTCAGGCCCGTGACCGAGTATTCGGCGATCAGCCTGGCGAGCGTGCCGTCGCGCAGCGTCTCGCGGCTGATGTTGTCGATCCACAGGCTCTGGCCGAGGTCGTGCAGTTGCTTCGTGGCATTCATGATTCGCTCCTGGAGGGGATCCATGCGGCAAGATTCGTGCGTGCGAGCTCGCCGATGCGGTCGACGGCGACGTCCGGCGGGTACTTGGCGACTTCCGCGGCGTCCAGCGCGTAGTGGCCCTGGCGCGGGAACACCGTCGTCACGCCCGCGCCCCACGCGGCCTTGAGCGCGCCCAGGATGCGCGGCTTGTCGTCGACGATGGCGTAGTGGCGCGCGGGAAACAGGCGCCGCACCTCGTCCAGCATCGCCTCCTTGTGCACGTAGATCAGCACGCGGCCCTCGACGGCGTCCCACAGGCCGGAGCGCCGGATCTTGCGCGGCTGGAAGACGACGTCGCCATCGGACAGGATCACCGTCGGCCCCCGCCTGGCCAGGTTCGCGAGCGCCTCGAACGCACCGGGGAACACGCGTTCGCGGAACGGGTAGTCCACGAGGAAGCCCGACATCTCCAGCAGCGCGTGCGCGGCCGGCCCGCGATGCTCGACGTCCTGCCGGTACAGCTGCAGCGCGCCGAGGTAGTCGGCATAGCCCAGCTGCGCGCGCAACTGCTCGAAGCGCGTCCAGTACAGCGCGGCGCACTCGGCGCCGAACGCGTGCGCGAGGTGCTCGCGCAGGTCGGCGATGACGCGGTCGTTGTCGAGCAGGGTGTTGTCGACATCGACCAGGAAGACCACGTCGTGGGAAGAGTCGGCCATCGCAAGGGGTGTTCCTGAACGAGGATTGAAGTTGCGCCGGCGCGGGCAAGCAGCTTGCCGCTCCAGTCTCCGGTTCGCATCCCGGCTGAGCAAAGCCCATACCCGGCTGTCGCCTGCCCTTTCAAGGAACGCCATGTCCGACCAGCTCGACCAGCAATGCATCGATACGCTCCGCTTCCTGTCCGTGGACATGGTGCAGAAGGCCGACAGCGGGCACCCCGGCCTGCCGCTGGACGCGGCGCCCATGGCCTACGTGCTGTGGACGCGCTTCCTCAAGCACCACCCCGCCAACCCGCAATGGGCCGACCGCGACCGCTTCGTGCTGTCCGCCGGCCACGGCTCGGCGCTGCTCTACAGCCTGCTGAACGTGACGGGCTACGGCGTGACGATCGACGACCTGAAGCAGTTCCGCCAATGGGGCAGCCGCACGCCGGGCCACCCCGAGCGCGGGCACACGCCGGGCGTCGAGGTGACGACGGGCCCGCTGGGACAGGGCCTGGCCAACGCCGTGGGCCTGGCCATCGCCGAGGCGCAGCTGGCGGGCACGTACAACCGCGACGGCCACGCCGTGGTCGACCACCGCACTTGGGCGATCGTCAGCGACGGCGACCTGATGGAGGGCGTCGCGTCGGAGGCGGCCTCGCTGGCCGGCCACCTGCAGCTGGGCAAGCTCGTCTGCCTGTACGACGACAACGAGGTGACGCTGTCGGCCGGCGCGGCAATCACCTTCACCGAGGACAAGGCCAAGCGCTTCGAGGCCTACGGCTGGCAGGCGATCAAGGTGGCCGACGGCAACGACGTCGACGCGATCGACCGTGCGCTGCGCGAGGCCGTGGCCGACACCGCGCGCCCGACGCTGATCCTCGTGCGCACGCACCTGGGCTACGGCTCGCCGCTGCAGGACAGCTTCAAGTCGCACGGCTCGCCGCTGGGCGACAAGAACGTCAAGGCCACCAAGGACAAGCTCGGCTGGCCCGAGGCGCCCGACTTCCACGTGCCCGCCGAGGCGGCGCGCAGGTTCGGCCAGGCGCAGGCCGCCGGCGAGCAGGCCGAGGCCGCGTGGAACGAGCGCATGGCGGCGTACGCCAAGGCCTTCCCGAAGGAGCACGACGAACTGCAGGCGCGCCTGCGCGGCGAGCTGCCAACGGGCTGGGACGCCGACCTGCCCGTGTTCCCGGCCGACGCCAAGGGCATGGCCACGCGCGTGGCCGGCAAGCAGATCCTCGCAGCGATCGCGCCCCGGCTGCCCGCGCTGGTGGGCGGCTCGGCCGACCTCGACCCGTCCACGCACACCAACCTCGTCGACCAGGGCGACTTCGGCCCGAAGCCGGCCGCCGGCGCGACGCCGATCGAGGGCGCCGACAAGGGCGGCATCTCGTGGGCCGGCCGCAACGTGCACTTCGGCGTGCGCGAGCACGCGATGGGCGCGATCGTCAACGGCATGGCCGCGCACGGCGGCTTCATCCCCTACGGCTCGACGTTCCTGATCTTCTCGGACTACATGCGGCCCGCGATCCGCCTGGCCGCGCTGCAGAAGCTGCACGCGCTGCACGTGTTCACGCACGACTCGGTGGCGCTCGGCGAGGACGGCCCCACGCACCAGCCGATCGAGCAGCTCGCCAGCCTGCGCGCGATCCCCGGCCTCACGGTGATCCGCCCGGCCGATGCCAACGAGACCGCCGTCGCCTGGAAGGTCGCCGTCACGATGAAGGATCGCCCGGTGCTGCTGGTGCTCACGCGCCAGGACGTGCCGACGCTCGATCGTGCGAAGCACCCGAGCGCCGAAGGCCTGGCCAGGGGCGCGTACGTGATCGGCGGAGCGCAGGTCGACAAGCCCGACCTGGTGCTGATCGCCAGCGGTTCGGAGGTCGGGCTGATCGTCGCGGCCGCCCAGACGCTGGGCCGGGACGGCGTCCAGGTGCGCTGCGTGTCGATGCCCAGCTGGGATCTGTTCGAGGCGCAGTCGCCCGAGTACCGCGATTCGGTGCTGCCGCCGGCGGCGACGCGGCGCCTGGCGGTCGAGGCCGGCTCGGCGATGGGCTGGGAGCGTTGGGTCGGGCAGGCGGGCGACGTGATCGGCATCGATCACTTCGGCGCGTCGGCACCCGCCGGCACGCTGCTCGAGGAATTCGGCTTCAGCGCCGACAACGTCGTCGCGCGCGCACGGCGACTGCTCGGTCGCTGATGGCCGAAGAGGCCGGCGGCGACACGGGCGCGCGCACGGCCGTCTGGGCCGCGCTGGCCGGCAACGTGCTCGTCGCGGTCACGAAGGCCGGCGCCGCGGCCTTCACCGGCAGCTCGGCGATGCTCAGCGAGGCGGTGCATTCGTTCGTCGACACCGGCAACGAGTTGCTGCTGCTGTACGGCATGCGGCGCGCACGCCGCGCGCCCGACCGCGACCATCCCGCGGGCTACGGCCGGGAGCTGTACTTCTGGAGCTTCGTGGTGGCGCTGCTGGTGTTCGCGCTCGGCGCGGGCGTGTCCATCGTGCAGGGCGTGCAGCGCGTGCGCGATCCGGCGCCCATCGAGAACCCGCTGGTCAGCGAGATCGTGCTCGCGGCGGCGTTCGTATTCGAGGGCTGGTCGTGGCTCGTGTCGGTGCGCCAGTTCGGCAAGGCCAAGGGCGAGCTCGGCTGGTACGAGGCCTTCCTCAAGAGCAAGGATCCGCCGCTGTTCATGGTCGTCTTCGAGGACAGCGCGGCACTGGCGGGCATCGCCATCGCGGCCATCGGCACGGTGCTGGCGGCGCACTTCGACCTGCCGCGGGCCGACGGCATCGCGTCGATCCTGATCGGCCTCGTGCTCGCCGGCACGTCGACGCTGCTGCTGCGCGAGAGCAAGAGCCTGCTGATCGGCGAGCGGGCCGACGGCGCGCTGGACAAGTCGATGCTGGAGATCGCCAACGCGGTGTGCGGCCCGTCGCGCGCCAACGGCGTCCTCACGCTGCACCTCGCGCCCGACCAGGTGATGGCCGCGATGAGCTTCGAGTTCGAGGACACGCTCACGGCCCCGCAGATCGAGCGCCTGATCGCCGACATCGAGCGCCGCATCCACGACGCCCATCCCGAGGTCACCACGCTGTTCGTCAAGCCGCAGAGCCCGCAGCAGTATCGCGACCGGCTGAGCGAGACGTACGGCGCCGGCAGGGGGGCACCCCGCCGCGACCCGGGTTCCAACGGTGGCCCGCGGGCAGCGCGCTCCCTACAATCGGAGCATGCAGTTGTTCGCCGCAGACATCGAGGTTTCCGCGCTCGAGGCGTCGCTGTCCGAGCTGCGCGGCGACGAGCGCGTGGCGGCCACCGTCGCCCTCGCCTGGCACCTGCGCCAGCGTGACGGCACGCGCGCCGCGCGCCTGGTCAACGGCGTGCTGCCGCTACTGGGCGGCGCGCTCGCCGACGCCGCGCCGGCCCCCGTGCCGCACCGCGCGCGCGCCGCGCTCGCCGTGTGCGAGGCCAAGGCCCTGCTGTGCGAATTCGACATCGCGGAACGCTGGCTGTCCGAGGCGCGCGCCCATCTGGACCCGAACTCCGACGCGCAAGCCGAGGGCGACGCCTTCATCGTGGAGAGCCTGCTCGCCAAGACGCGGGGCCAGCGCGAGCGCGAGCTCGCCGCCTTCGAGCAGGCCATCGCCTTCTACGCGGCCAGCGGCGCGCCGGAGCGGCTCGCCGTCGCCCGCATGTGGGCGAGCTACGAGCGCTCGTTCACGCAGCCCGAGCTCGAATCAACGCTGGGCCTGGAGCCCCCGGGCCAGGCGTGGCCCGCGGCCTGCCTGGCGTGGGACGCGCTGTGGAGCGCCGCGCGTGCGCTGGGGCTGTCGTACCGCAACCCGTCGACGTCGGCGGCCGTCTTCCTGCACGCGGCCGACCAGGCACGCCAGGTGGGCATGGTGCGGCTGGAGATCGTCGCGATGATCAACGCCGGCGCCGCGCGCCAGGGCACCGGCGACATGGACATGGCCAGCGACTGCTTCGACCTGGCCGCCACGCGCGCCCGCGCCACCGGCTGGCCGACGATGATCGGCGCGGCGGACACGCGCGTGGGCGAGCTGCTGCAGACGCTCGGCGCGCTCGACGAGAGCCGCGCGCTGCTCAGCCAGGCGATCCTGCAGCTGTCGGTGGTGCCGCGCAGCGTGCACCTGGCCATCGCGTGCGCCGCGCTGGCGCAGACGCTGCTGGCGATGGAGCGCCCCGTCGAGGCGCTGGAACCCATGGGCGAGGCCATCGCCATGTACCGCGAGACGGGCTTCAGCCACAACCTCACGCTGAACCTGATCTTCCAGGCGCGCGTGCTCGCCGCGGCGGGCCGCGTCGACGAGGCGCTCGCCGTGCTCGCCGAGGCGCAGGCGATGATCACGCGCTTCGAGCTCGACTCGCTGCACGTGGGCGTCACCGACGTGCTCGCCGACCTGCACCACCGCTTCGCGCTACCTCCGCCCGCCGGGATGGTCCTGCCCAGCGGTGCTCTCCACTTCGCCGAGGCCACGCTGGCCAGCGGCCTGGCCATCGAGGGCTGGAAGGCCCCGGCGCGCCTGCATGCATTCCTCGCGGAGCGTTGGGCCGAGGCGGGCGACCATGCGCGCGCCTATGGCCATGCGCGCCAGGCGCTGCAGGCCAAGGAGCAGGAGTCGACCCAGAAGATGAACTACCCGCTCGCGCTCGCGCGCCTGCGCCGGCGCGCGGCGCGCGCGAGCGACGCGGACGCGGGCCCGGCGACCGCGCCGGCTGCGGGCGAGGACCGCGAGCGCCGGCAGGCGGGCAAGTCGCTGACGCCCAAGGAGCGCAGCATCCTGCTGCTGCTCGCGCGCAACTACTCCAACAAGGAGATCGCCAAGGCCATCGCGATGAGCGACGAAACGGTCAAGTGGCATCTCAAGAACCTGTTCAACAAGCTGGGGGCGGGGTCGCGCAAGCATGCGGTGACGCGGGCGCGGACCTTGGGGTTCATCAGCTTCAGCGCGTAGGGCGGGTCGTACGACCCGCGTTGTCGGCGCGCCGATGCGGTCGCCGTCGGGAATGCCCGTGCACGCCACCATGCGCGGGTCGAACGACCGCCCTGCCAACGGTCGAGCGCAGGCTCACAGGCCCCCGTACGCATTGCGGAACGCCTCGCCGATCGCCGTGACGTCCATGCTGTCGACGAACCCGTCGCCCACCATGCTGTGGCTGCCGTTGACCCAGCCGTCCAGGCCCCAGGACAGCGCGACGGCGCCCAGGTCCATTGCGTCGAACTCGGTGTCGGCATCGGCGTCGGCGTCGATGACCCAGGCCACGCCCTCGGCGTACTGCAGCGGGTCGGCATTGCTGCGCACGGTCATCGAATGGAAGCCCCAGGTGTTGTCCGGCGACCACCCGCCGTCGGGCGTCACGCTGCCGCCCACGACGCGGAAACCCCGGCTGTCGAAGGCGCCGTCGCTGCCGCCCGTCTGCCAGGTGACGCTCGTGTCGACCGCGTTGTGCACCTCGGCCGACAGGTGCACGGTGCTGCCCATCGCGACGATGGGCATGCGCGTGAACACGCCGTTGCCCCGCGTGTTGAGCGTGCTGCCGGCCGGGTGCGCCACCGGGAAGTCGATGCGCACGCGCGGCGTGTCGGTGGCGCTGCCGACGTTGATGGCCGCGAAGGCCTTCCTGACCGCCTCGACCTCCGGCGTGCCCGGGCCGTAGTCCTCCTCGGCCGCGTTCAGGGCCGCGTTGCGCGCGTCGGCGTACTTGGCCAGCGGCGTGAGCCACTCGGTCATGGCCGTGTACCAGATGTGCGCGGCGTGGTCGTTGCCGATGCCCTTCATGCCCTCGGGCAGGTACGGGCTGTACGACTCCGAGCCCGGGTCCGCCGACGCGCCCTGCGACAGGAAGTAGAAGAACCGGTTCAGCGGGCCGCTGCTGAAGTGCACGTCCAGGTACTGGATGCCCGCGTACCAGTGGTCGGCGCTGACGCCGTCGACGCTCGGGTGGATCATCGAGCGCAGCGGCGCATCGGACACCTGCGCGCCCATCAGCCAGTCGGTGCCGGAGTTGGGGATCGCGGCATCGTTGCCCGGCGCGCGCGTGGCCCAGGCCTCGACCATCGAGCCCATGATGTCCGACGTCGCCTCGTTCAGGCCGCCGGTCTCGCCGTCGTACTCCAGCCCGTCGGAGTTGGCCGTGACGCCGTGCGTCATCTCGTGGCCGATGATGTCGATCTCGGTGAGCGTCCCGAAGCCGTTCGGGTCGGCCTGCGTCGGCAGGCCGGTGGCCGGGTCGACGCCGGGGTTGCGCGTGCCGTCCGAATAGAACATGCCGAAGACGAAGTCGCTCCAGTACGCGTTGTCGTAGTAGCGCCCGTTCCCGTCGACCACGTGCACCACCGAGATCGGCGAGGTGCCCAGGTTGTCGATGCCGTTGCGGCCGAAGACGCTCGCGTAGAAGTCCCAGGTCGTGGCCATGCCGTAGTGCGCGTCGACCGCGGCCGTCTGGCCGTTGGCGCCCGTCTCGCCGCCGTACGGGAACATGACGAACTGGCGGCCGTCGCCCCAGGTGTCGGCCGGGTTGCCGTCGAACCACCAGTTGTTCGCGACCCAGCTGTCGCCATGGCCCTCGTGCGTCTCGGTGAGCGACTGCAGGCCGATGACGGAGATCGGATTGCCGTCGGGCGCGAGCACCTGGTTGCCCTGGTCGTCGTAGAACGAGTCGTGCAGGTACGGGTTCCAGCGCGAGCCACGGGTGCGGTCGATCATCTGGAACGTGCCGTCGGCGTGCAGCGTGGTGTCCAGCTTCACGACGCCGCTGTACTGGCTGTAGCCGGTGCCCACGGCGGCGACGTCGTCGGGCAGTTGCACCGGCGGGTTCATCGGCGCCAGGCCCTGGCGGCCGTCGTGCACGTGCAGCACGGCGCCGGTGCGCGCGTCGACGACGTAGGTCTTGTCGCGCACGCCGTCGAGCCGGTTGTCGGCGAACAGGTGGACCTCGTAGGCCCAGACGGTCGGGTCGGCCGGCCGCACCGCCATGACGCTGTTGGCGCGGTCGAAGGCGTAGCGGTGCGCGGACTCGTTCCAGGCGAGGCGCACGTCGCCGGTGTACTGCGTTGGAAACACCACGAGCTCGGCTCTCGGCGGCGCGCTGCGGCCCTTGAGCCCGAGCGCGCGGCGCGCGACGGCGATCGCCTGGTCGGGCGTGAGCGTCGGCGTTCCGGCCGGCGCCACGACCGTCGACGCGCTGCTGGCCAGCACGGTGGACCGGCCCGCCTTGTCCGCGCGCACGACGAGCTCCGAGCCCCAGACGCGATGGCCCTGCCAGGCCTGGCTGGCGCGCACGACCGTCTGGCCGAACTGGTTGACGAGCGACGTGCGGGCGACGAGCTCCACGCCGGCGCGCTCGCGCGCGGCGTCGACGGCCTGCGCGACACGGCGGGCGTCGGGGGCCTGCGGGCGCGTCGCGGCGCTGGCGCACATCGTCTGCAGCGCGAGGCCCACGCAGAGCGCGAGCGGTTGCAGGGCCCGGGGGCGGCGCGTGGAAAGGGAGGCGGAGGTCATGGATGCGGGCTCTCGTTGGAGGTCACAGGATGCGCGGCGCGCGGCGGTTCGCGGCAAGCGGGGGACGCGCCGCGGCGGGTGCGTTCGCGAGGGCGGCGACAGGGCCGGCGCGCACCTCGGCATGGCGGCGCACGCGCAGCAGCGCGAGCGGGTAGCTCATCTTCTGGGCCGTCTCGCGCTCCTTGGCCGCGAGCGCGCGGCGCGCGTAGCTGTAGGCGCGCTCGTGGTCGCCGGTGTCGGCCCAGCGTTCGGCCAGGAAGTCCAGCAGCGTGGCGCGCGGGTTCCAGCCGGTCAGGCGCTGGCCGTGCACGAGCGCGGCCTCGCCGTGGTGCAGCGCGGCCGAGGGCAGCGTCATGCCCGCCGGCGCGGGCAGCTCGAAGCGGTGATGCAGG
>Ga0207427_100260_pt1 | contig 41435 bp, 46 predicted proteins | sample AraplaCL_Cvi_mMS_FD_184268 | JGI IMG/M metagenome (GOLD analysis project Ga0207427, IMG submission 184268) | Arabidopsis root microbial communities from the University of North Carolina, USA - plate scrape CL_Cvi_mMS (SPAdes) (version 2) | ecosystem: Host-associated > Plants > Roots > Endosphere ... | reverse complement strand
GAGACGCGCGCCCAGCGTGAGGCCGCGCGAAGCGAGGACTTCCTTGATTTCGTTGAGCGACTTGCGACCCAGGTTCGGGGTCTTGAGCAGTTCGGTCTCGGTACGCTGGATCAGGTCGCCGATGTAGTAGATGTTCTCGGCCTTCAGGCAGTTCGCCGAACGGACCGTGAGCTCGAGCTCGTCGACCGGGCGCAGCAGGATCGGGTCGAACTGGGCCGTGCGCGGGGCCGGCTGGTCGAACGCGGCGATGTCCGAGCCTTCCAGCTGCGCGAACACGGCGAGCTGTTCCACCAGGATCTTGGCCGACGAACGGATCGCTTCCTCGGGCGAGATGGCGCCGTTGGTCTCGATCTCCATCACGAGCTTGTCCAGGTCGGTGCGCTGCTCGACGCGGGCGTTCTCGACCGCGTAGCTGACGCGCTTGACCGGCGCGAACGAGGCGTCGAGGACGATGCGGCCGATGGCCTTGGTCGTCTCGTCGCCGAAGCGGCGCATGTTGCCCGGCACGTAGCCGCGGCCCTTCTCGACCTTGATCTGCATGTCGAGCTTGCCGCCCTGGGCCAGGTGGGCCACGACGTGCTCGGGGTTCACGATCTCGACGTCATGCGGCGTCTGGATGTCGCCGGCCGTGACCGGGCCTTCGCCTTCCTTGCGCAGCACCAGCGTGACTTCGTCACGGTTGTGCAGGCGGAACACGACGCCCTTGAGGTTCAGCATCACGTGGACGACGTCTTCCTGCACGCCGTCGACCGTCGAGTACTCGTGCAGAACGCCTGCGATCGTGACTTCGGTCGGCGCGTAACCCACCATCGACGACAACAGCACCCGGCGCAGCGCGTTACCCAGGGTGTGCCCGTAGCCGCGTTCGAACGGCTCGAGGGTGACCTTGGCGCGATGTCCGCCCAGCGGCTCGACGTTGATGGCTTTGGGTTTCAGCAGATTGGTTTGCATGTATGTCCTGTTCCTCTCAATACCCTCGGCTCGTTACACCGATAAGGCTGATGGACCACGCCGGGAAGCCTTTGCGTCCGCAGCGAGGCCCGGCGCCTCGCAACGAGACGGCGGCCGACCGGCAGCAGGTGCCGGCCGACCACTGATTCGGATCAGCGCGAATACAGTTCGACGATCATCGATTCGTTGATCTCGGCGCCGAATTCGTCGCGGTCGGGCGTCTTCTTGAAGATGCCTTCCAGCTTGGTGGCGTCGACCGACACCCACGCCGGCATGCCGATCGATTCGGCCAGCTTGACCGCGTCGATGATGCGCAGCTGCTTCTTGGCGGCTTCGCGCACGGCGACGACGTCGCCGACCTTGACCAGGTACGACGGGATGTTGACGACCTGGCCGTTGACCGTGATCTGCTTGTGCGACACGACCTGGCGCGCTTCGGCGCGGGTCGAGCCGAAGCCCATGCGGTAGACGACGTTGTCCAGGCGCGATTCGAGCAGCGTCAGCAGGTTGGCGCCGGTGTTGCCACGGCGGCGCTCGGCTTCGGCGAAGTACTTGCGGAACTGCTTCTCCAGCACGCCGTACATGCGCTTGACCTTCTGCTTCTCGCGCAGTTGCAGACCGTAGTCCGAGGTGCGCGAGCCCGAGGTGCGGCCGTGCTGGCCGGGCTTGGAGTCGAACTTGACCTTGTCACCGATCGGGCGGCGAGCGCTCTTCAGGAACAGGTCGGTGCCTTCACGGCGGGAGAGTTTGCCCTTGGGGCCGAGGTAACGTGCCACGTTGTTTTCCTTGAGGAATGGTTTTCTGACGCCCGTTTCAACGAATGATTCGAGGCGCGAGTCTGGCGGGTGTTGTTATGGCGCTCAGACGGTGGTCTTGGGTCGCTTGCCCGGTGGATTCACCGGACGCACTAGACATGCAAGCCGGCAACGGTCACACGACCATTGCCGGCTGCAGGGAAACCCGGAATTGTAGCAGCACTGAAGACGCTCGTGCGCCAAGTGCTGTTATTCGAACCCGGCAGGACGGAACCCGCCAGGCGCTCGAATCAGATGCGGCGGCGCTTTTGCGGGCGGCAGCCGTTGTGCGGGACCGGCGTCACATCCGAGATCGACGTGATGCGGATGCCCAGCGAAGCCAGCGCGCGAACCGACGACTCGCGACCCGGGCCGGGGCCCTTGATCTTGACGTCGAGGTTCTTGATGCCCTGTTCCTGGGCAGCGCGACCCGCCATTTCGGCAGCGACCTGGGCAGCGAACGGGGTCGACTTGCGCGAACCCTTGAAGCCCTGGCCACCCGACGAGGCCCACGACAGCGCGCCGCCTTGGCGGTCGGTGATCGTGATGATCGTGTTGTTGAACGAAGCGTGCACGTGCGCGACGCCGTCCGCGACGTTCTTGCGAACCTTCTTGCGGACGCGCTGGGCAGCGGAGTTGTTCGGTGCTTTTGCCATGATGTTCCTAGATTTCCGTCAGGCGAGCTCAGCGGCTCACTTCTTCAGCGCCGCAGCACCCTTCTTCGGACCCTTGCGGGTACGGGCGTTGGTGCGAGTGCGCTGGCCGCGAACCGGCAGGCCGCGGCGATGACGCATGCCACGGTAGCAGCCCAGATCCATCAGACGCTTGATGTTGATGGACATCTCGCGACGCAGGTCGCCTTCGATCGTCATCTTGGCGATCTCGTCACGGATCTTTTCCAGGTCGCTGTCGTTCAGGTCCTTGACCTTCTTCGAGTAAGCGATGCCTGCACGGTCACAGATCTGCTGCGCGGTGGTGCGGCCGATGCCGTAGATCGCCGTCAGACCGATTTCGGTGTGCTTGTGCGGCGGGATGTTGATGCCTGCAATACGTGCCATTTGCGTGTCCTTGTGATGCTTCTATGGTCCGCAGACTCAACCCTGGCGCTGCTTGTGGCGCGGGTCGGTGCAAATCACGCGGACGACGCCCTTGCGGCGGATCACCTTGCAATTGCGACACATTTTCTTGACAGATGCCGAGACTTTCATGGTCTGCTCCTTGACTCTCTTTCAATCGCTCGCTTGGGACTCACCCGAAGCGGCGCGAAACCCGACTTCGGCGGCGGGGCCCTGGTTGGGCCAGGCCGCCTACTCTTTCAAACCTTCAACCCTTGAACTTCGCCTTGGTCAGCAACGATTCGTATTGCTGGCTCATCACGTAGCTCTGGACCTGTGCCCAGAAATCCATCGTGACGACGACGATGATCAGCAGCGACGTTCCACCGAAATAGAACGGCACGTTGTACTTCAACACCAGGAACTCGGGCAGCAGGCACACCAGCGTGATGTAGATGGCGCCTGCCAGCGTCAGCCTGGCCAGAATCTTGTCGATGTGCTTGGCGGTCTGCTGGCCCGGACGGATGCCCGGGATGAACGCACCGCTCTTCTTCAGGTTGTCCGCCGTCTCGTGGCTGTTGAACACGAGGCCGGTGTAGAAGAAGCAGAAGAACACGATCATCGCCGCGTACATCATCACGTAGATCGGCTGGCCCGGCGACAGCGCCGCCGAGATGTTCTTCAGCCAGCGCAGGCTGTCGCCCGTGGCCATCGAGTTCACGATGGTGGCCGGCAGCAGGATGATCGACGACGCGAAGATCGGCGGGATCACGCCCGACATGTTCAGCTTCAGCGGCAGGTGCGACGACTGGCCGCCGTAGACCTTGTTGCCCACTTGGCGCTTGGCGTAGTTCACCAGGATCTTGCGCTGGCCGCGTTCCACGAACACCACGCCGAACGTCACCGCGGCGACGATCACCAGGATGAACAGCGCGACGATCGGATGCATCGTGCCGACGTCGACCAGCTCGACCAGGCCGGCGATGGCGCGCGGCAGGCCGGCCGCGATGCCGCCGAAGATCAGGATCGAGATGCCGTTGCCCAGGCCGCGTTCCGTGATCTGCTCGCCGAGCCACATCAGGAACATCGTGCCGGCCGTCAGGCTGACCACGGCGCCGAACAGGAAGCCGAAGCCAGGATCCAGCACCAGGCCAGGCTGGTGCTGCAGGCCGACGGTGATGAAATACGATTGCACCGCCGCCAGGGCCAGCGTGCCGTAGCGCGTGTACTGGGTGATCTTGCGACGACCCGACTCGCCTTCCTTCTTCAACGCTTCCAGGCTAGGCACCACGTAGCCCATGATCTGCATGATGATGGACGACGAGATGTACGGCGTGATGCCGAGCGCGAACACCGACGCACGCGACAGCGCGCCACCCGAGAACATGTTGAACATGCCCAGGATGCCGCCCTGCTGGCTCTTCATCAGCTGCGCGAGCGCGTCCGGGTTGACACCCGGGACGGGCACGTGCCCGCCGATGCGATAGACCACCAGCGCCAGGAGCAGGAACATCACTCGGCGATACAGATCGCCGAACTTGCCCGACTTGGCGAGTTGATTCTGGGAGGTTGCCACGTGTGGAAGCGTTGGAGAGGTTGCGCGTTCAGGCCGCCAGCGAGCCGCCGGCAGCTTCGATCGCCGCCTTGGCACCGGCCGTCGCCGCCACACCCTTGAGCGTGACCTTGCGGCTCAGTTCGCCCGACTTGATGACCTTGACGTGGCGGATCAGCTCGCCGACCAGGCCGGCTTGCTTGAGCGCCTGCAGGTCGATCTCGTCGATCGCCAGGGCTTGCAGGTCCGACAGCGTGACTTCGCCGTTGAACTTCAGCTGCGCCGACTTGAAGCCGCGCTTGGGCAGGCGACGCTGCAGCGGCATCTGGCCGCCTTCGAAGCCGACCTTGTGGTAGCCGCCCGCACGGGACTTCTGACCGTTGTGGCCGCGGCCGCCGGTCTTGCCCAGGCCCGAGCCGATGCCGCGACCAACGCGACGACGGTTCTTCTTGGAGCCTTCCGAGGGCTTGATGGTGTTGAGTTGCATGTGATGCCCCTTGATCGTTTACCGGTCGGTGCTCAGAGCACCTGGACCAGGTAGTCGACCTTGTTGATCATGCCGCGCACGGCAGGCGTGTCTTCCAGCGTGGACACGCTGTTCAGGCGACGCAGGCCCAGGCCGCGCACGGTGGCGCGATGTTCGTGCTTGGTGCCGATGATGCTGCGCACCAGCTTGACAGTGACGGTCTTCTTGTCAGCCATTTGAGTTCTCCTGTCCCGGGCGGTCAGCCCAGGATCTCCTCGACCGACTTGCCGCGCTTGGCAGCGATGTCGGCCGGGGTGGTGGCGTTGTGCAGCGCGTCGAGCGTGGCACGAACCATGTTGTACGGATTGCTCGAGCCCAGGCTCTTGGCGACGATGTCGGTGACACCCATCACTTCGAACACGGCGCGCATCGGGCCGCCGGCGATGATGCCGGTACCGGCGGGGGCCGGCGCCATCAGCACCTTGGCCGCGCCGTGGTGGCCGCGCACGTTGTGGTGGATCGAGCCGTTCTTCAGGCTGACCTTGACCATGTTGCGGCGAGCCGATTCCATGGCCTTCTGCACGGCGACCGGCACTTCACGCGCCTTGCCCTTGCCCATGCCGATGCGGCCGTCGCCGTCGCCGACCACGGTCAGAGCAGCGAAGCCGAGGATACGACCGCCCTTCACGACCTTGGTGACGCGGTTGACCGCGATCATCTTTTCCTTCAGACCGTCGTCACGACCTTCGTCCTGAACGCGAGGTTGGAACTTTGCCATTTCAGATTCCTTCGTTGACGGTCAGAACTGCAGACCGGCTTCGCGAGCCGCATCCGCCAGTGCCTTGACACGGCCGTGGTAGGCGAAGCCAGCACGGTCGAACGCCACCTTCTCGATGCCGGCGGCCTTCGCCTTCTCGGCGATGCGCTTGCCAACGGCGGCCGCAGCGGCGGCGTTGCCACCGTTCTTCAGCTGCGCGCGCACTTCCTTCTCGGCCGTCGAGGCCGAGGCGACGACGCTGGCGCCGTCCACGGAGATGACGCTGGCGTAGATGTGCAGGTTCGAGCGGAAGATCGTCAGGCGCGCGATATCCTGCTTGGCGATGCGGGCACGCGTCTGGCGCGAGCGGCGAAGCCGTTGTTCCTTCTTGTTCAGCATGATGGCGCTCCTTACTTCTTCTTCGTCTCTTTCAGCACCACGCGCTCATCGGCGTAGCGGATGCCCTTGCCCTTGTACGGCTCGGGAGGACGGATGGCACGCACTTCAGCCGCGATCTGGCCGACGACCTGGCGGTCGGAGCCCTTGATCACGATTTCCGTCTGCGTCGGGCAGCTGACCGTGATGCCGGCCGGCATGTCCTTGACGACGGGGTGCGAGAAACCGATCGACAGGTTCAGCTTGGCACCGGCGGCCTGGGCACGGAAGCCCACGCCCACCAGGGTCAGCTTCTTCTCGAAGCCCTTGCTGACGCCGTTGACCATGTTGGCCACCAGAGCGCGCATCGTGCCGCTCATGGCGTTGGCTTCCATGCCGTCATTGGCGGGAGCGAACGACACGACAGCGCCGTCCTTCTTGACTTCGACCAGCGCGTTGACCGGGCGGGTCAGGGTGCCGTTGGCACCCTTGACGGTGATTTGATCTGCCGTGATCGACACGTCCACGCCTTGCGGGACGTTGATCGGCATCTTACCTACGCGGGACATTGCTCGATCTCCTTACGCGACGTAGCAGAGAACTTCGCCGCCGACGCCGTTGGCGCGGGCCTTGCGGTCGGTCATCACGCCCTTGGGGGTGGTGACGATCGCGACGCCCAGGCCGTTCATGACGGACGGGATCGCGTCACGGCCGCGATAGATGCGCAGGCCGGGACGGCTCACGCGCTCGATGCGCTCGATGACGGGACGACCTGCGTAGTACTTCAACGAGATCTCGAGTTCGGCCTTGACGCCTTCGGTCTTGACCGCGAACGCGTCGATGTAGCCTTCGTCCTTCAGGACTTGGGCGATTGCGACCTTGAGCTTCGACGAGGGCATGCTGACAACCGGCTTCTCAACGCTCTGCGCGTTGCGGATGCGGGTCAGCATGTCGGCGATAGGATCACTCATGCTCATGCTGTTTTCTCCTGATTCGCCTGAATTACCAGCTGGCCTTGATCACGCCCGGGATGTCGCCCTTGAAGGCGAGCTCGCGGATCTTGGAACGGGCCAGACCAAACTTGCGGAACGTGCCGCGGGGGCGGCCGGTGAGGTTGCAACGGTTGCGCAGGCGCACCGGGGCGGCATTGCGCGGGAGCTTCTGGAACTCGAGGCGCGCGATGTAGCGCTCTTCGTCGCTGCGCTTGGCGTCGTTGATGATCTCGAGGAGCTCGGCACGCTTCTTCGCGTACTTGGCCACCGTCGCTTCACGCTTCAGTTCGCGCTGGATGAGGGAAAGCTTTGCCATTGGGGCGCCTCAGTTCTTGAACGGGAACTTGAACGCCGCCAGCAGTGCCTTGCACTCGTCGTCGTTCTTGGCCGTCGTGGTGATCGAGATGTTCATGCCACGGATCGCGTCGATCTTGTCGTACTCGATTTCCGGGAAGATGATCTGCTCTTTCACGCCGATGTTGTAGTTGCCGCGGCCGTCGAACGAGCGGCCGGAGATACCACGGAAGTCGCGCACGCGCGGCAGGGCGATCGTCACGAAGCGGTCCAGGAATTCGTACATCTGGACGCCACGCAGCGTGACCATGCAGCCGATGGGCACGCCGTCACGGATCTTGAAGCCGGCGATGGCCTTCTTGGACTTGGTGACCACGGGCTTCTGGCCGGCGATCTTGGTCAGGTCGCCCACGGCGTGATCCATGACCTTCTTGTCGGCGACGGCTTCGGACACACCCATGTTCAGGGTGATCTTGGTCAGACGCGGCACTTCCATCACGGACTTGTAGCCAAACTTGGCCGTGAGGTCCGGGACGATCTTTTCGCGATAAATGGTTTGGAGACGAGCCATGTCGGACCTCTTATGCCTTGACTTCTTCGCCGCTGGACTTGAAGACGCGAACCTTCTTGCCGTCGGCCAGAATCTTGAAGCCCACGCGATCGGCCTTGCCGGTCGCCGGGTTGAATAGCGCGACGTTGGACTGCTGGATGGGCATCGTCTTGTCGATGACACCACCGGTCGTGCCCTTCAGCGGGTTCGGCTTCACGTGCTTCTTGGCGACGTTGATGCCTTCGACGAGCAGCAGTTGCTCGCTGACGCGCTCGGCGACGGTGCCGCGCTTGCCCTTGTCACGACCGGTCGTCACGATGACCTGGTCGCCCTTGCGGATCTTGTTCATGGCGTTTCCTTGTACTGCGGGCGCGCTTAGAGCACTTCCGGGGCCAGCGACACGATCTTCATGAAGCGCTCGGAGCGCAGTTCGCGCGTCACGGGGCCGAAGATGCGGGTGCCGATCGGCTCCAGCTTGGCGTTGAGCAGGACGGCGGCGTTGCCGTCGAACTTGATCAGCGAGCCGTCCTGGCGGCGGACGCCCTTGGCGGTGCGCACGACGACGGCGTTGTAGACCTCGCCCTTCTTCACACGACCACGCGGCGCGGCTTCCTTGATGCTGACCTTGATCACGTCGCCAATGCCGGCATAGCGGCGCTTCGAGCCGCCAATGACCTTGATGCACTGGACGGATTTCGCACCGGTGTTGTCCGCGACGTCGAGTCGCGACTGCATTTGAATCATGATTTATCCCCAACTTGCTCCCGCAGACGGCAACACCCGAGAGCGGTCAGTATTGGGCCCGTCGTGGCGCTTCTTCCACTGCAGGCTGGGCCTGCGGCTTCGGAAACACCCCGGTTGGGCTGAATTCCTCCGAGACAAGCAGCGCAGCCTCCTGGTCACTCCAGGCGCCTCCAGTGTTGACTGGCGGCGGCATGCGTTGCTCACGCCTCTTCGGCGAAGTCGGCCATTATGCACCGGATCGATTGCCCGTGTCAAACAGCTTCGCAAACGGGCTGTCGCGCGCGCATCGGGACGCGGTGCGGGTCGGCCCGATCCACCGCGAACGCCGGGCCTCGCTACACTCGCTCGACAACAGATCCCTGGGAGGACGAAACGAATGACCTGGCTCGCACGAACTTCGGCCGCCGCGGCACTGGCCGCCGCCACGGGCCTTGGCCCGATCCGCGCGGCAGACGCCCCGCCTGGCGCGCCGGCCAGCGTGCCGACTGCCGCCTTCTTCAGCTTCGACAACCTGAGCGACCCAGTCATCTCGCCCGACGGCGACGCGCTGGCGATGCTCGTGCGCAACAAGGAGGGCCGGCGCCAGCTCGCCATCCTGGACACCTCCGACCTGTCCAAGGCCAAGGTCATCGCGAGCTTCAACGACGCCGACGTCTCGCGCGTCCACTGGGTCAACGGCAAGCGCCTGGTGTTCAGCATCTTCCACGAGCAGGAGGCCTACTTCGACCAGACCGGCGGCGGGCTCTACGCGATCGACCGCGACGGCGACAACATGCGCACGCTCGTCCGCCCGGGCTGGGAGCGCGAGATGCAGACCGGCAAGCTGGCAACCGACCGGACGCTCGACCCGAATACGGTCTTCTCGCGCGTCCTGTCCGACGGCTCCGACGACGTCATCGTACGACGCTACACGCGGGGCGCCTCCCGCGGCGAGTGGGCGGGCACGGTGCCGACGCGGCTCAACACGCGCACCGGATCGGTCCAATCGCTGGGGGACGGCAACCTGCCCGACTTCGGCTACGCCTGGTTCGTGACCCCGCACGGCGAGCTGCTCGGCGGCATCTCGAACGTCGATGGCAAGGCGACCGTGTTCGGGCGCGACGGTCGGCAGTGGAAGGAGCTCAACCACTTTCCCAGCTACGAGGCGAGCGACCGCAGCTTCAGCGTGATCACCACCGGCGCGGACAACGCCGTCTACGTCGCCAAGGCGTTCGGCGCCGACTCGGCCGAGGCGCTGTACAAGCTCGACCTGGCCACCGGCCGGCCCGCCGGCGAGCCCATCGTCCACATCAAGGGGTTCGACTTCGACGGCGACCTGATCGACGACGAGGCGCACCACCGGGTGCTGGGCGTGCACTACGACGCGGACGCGGATGGCACCGCCTGGTTCGACCCGGCGATGGCCGCGCTGCAAAAGGAGATCGACGCCCGGCTGCCCGGCCTGGTCAACCGGATCGACCCGGCCAGCTGCGGCTGCGCCAACCGCGTCCTGGTGAGTTCCCACTCCGACCACCAGCCCGCGCTGTACTTCCTCTACGACCGCAAGGCCGCCCTGCTGATCCCGATCGGCAGTTCGCGGCCCGCCATCGATGCGCGCCAGATGGCCGACACAGACTTCTACCGCATCAAGGCGCGCGACGGCCAGGACATCCCGGTGTACGTCACCAAGCCCAAGGGCAAGGGCCCGTTCCCGACCGTGGTGCTGGTGCACGGCGGCCCGTTCTTGCGCGGCTGGAACTGGGAGTGGGATGCCGAATCGCAATTCCTCGCTTCCCGCGGCTACGCGGTGATCAAGCCGGAATTCCGGGGCAGCAGGGGCTACGGCAGCGAGCTCTACCTGTCCGGCTTCAAGCAGTGGGGCCTGAAGATGCAGGACGACATCGCCGACGCCACGCGCTGGGGCGCCGACAAGGGGTTCGAGGATCCGAAGCGCACGTGCATCGCCGGCGCCAGCTACGGCGGCTACGCCACGCTGATGGGCCTGGTGCGCTATGCGGAGCTGTACCAGTGCGGCGTCGCCTGGGCCGCGGTGTCGGACCTCGCCCTGCTGCACGACACCCACTGGAGCGACATGAGCGAGGAGTACCGCGCGCACGGCATGCCGGTGATGGTCGGCGACCCCGTCAAGGATGCGGCCCAGCTCGCGCAGACGTCGCCGCTGCAGCAGGCCGCCCGCATCACGCGCCCGCTGCTGCTGGCGCACGGCGGCGACGATCATCGCGTGACGCTGGAACACGCGACGCAGCTGCGCAGCGCGCTCGAGTCGCATCACGCGCCGCTGACATGGATCGAATACCGCGACGAGGGCCACGGCTGGTACCTGCCGGCCAACCGCGTCGACTTCTACGACCGCATGGCCCAGTTCCTCGACGCCAACATCGGCGCCGGCGCGAAGCACTGAGGCCCGTGCGGGCACGGCGCCAATGAAAGAGGCCGCGCGCGCGTGACGCGCGGGCGGCCTCGGGTGGGCGCGAGCGCGCGGCGCTCAGCCCTTCAGGGCCCGCGCCTGCTTGAGCATCGTGTCCGCGTCGCTGACCTCGAACTTGCCCGGCTCCTCGACGTTGAGCGTCTTGACGACGCCGTCGACCACCAGCATCGAGTAGCGCTTGGAGCGTACGCCCATGCCGTTGGCGGTCAGATCGAGCGGCAGGCCCACGGCGTTGGTGAACGCGGCCGAGCCGTCGCCCAGCATGCGCACCTTGCCGGCCGTCTTCTGGTCGCGCGCCCACGCGCCCATCACGAAGGCGTCGTTGACCGACAGGCACCAGATCTCGTCGACGCCCGCGGCGCGCAGCGCGTCGAACTGGGCGACGTAGCCGGGCACGTGCTTGGCCGAGCAGGTGGGCGTGAACGCGCCGGGCAGCGCGAACAGCGCGACCGTCTTGCCCGCGCTGGCGGCGCCGACCTCGACGTTGTTCGGGCCGAGCGAGCACCCCTCGGTCTCGACTTCGATGAATTCCTTGAGGGTGCCCGCGGGCAGCTTGTCGCCAACCTGGATGGTCATGTCTCGCTCCTGAATGTGTCGGTCGGGCGCACCGGCATGGCACGCCACAATGGGAAACGGCCGGGACGCCAGTATTCCAGCGTTCCGGCCGCGTTGTGCGGCGGCGGGCTCTGCGGCCCGCGCAGCGCGTCGATCAGGCCAGACGAGCCTTCTCGAGCAGCTTGGTCACGACCCAGCTCTTGGTCTTCGAGATGGGACGCGTTTCAGCGATCTCGACCAGGTCGCCCATCTTGTACTCGCCCTTTTCGTCATGGGCGTGGTACTTGCGCGAGCGGCCGACGATCTTGCCGTACAGCTCGTGGGTGTGGCGACGCTCGACCAGGACCGTGATGGTCTTGGCACGCTTGTCGCTGACCACGCGGCCCACCAGGGTACGCGTGTTGGTTTGCGGCTTGTCGGTCGCGGCGGTTTGGGCTTGCGTCACTTCGCGGCTCCCTTCTTCTCGGCCAGGATGGTCTTGGCACGAGCGATGTCACGACGGGTGTTCTTCAGCTGCGAGTGGTTCGTCAGCTGTTGAGTACCCTTCTGCATGCGCAGGCCGAAGTGGGCGCGCAGGAGGTCGGTGACTTCCTTTTCGAGCGCCGGGACGTCCTTGGTCCGCAGTTCAGATGCTTTCATTGATTTGCTCCGGTCACTGGCCGAGTTGGCGAGCAACGAAGGTGCAGCTCAGCGGCAGCTTGGCGGCCGCGAGCGTGAACGCTTCGCGAGCCAGCTGCTCCGGCACACCGTTGATCTCGTAGAGCACCTTGCCCGGCTGGATCTCAGCCACGTAGTACTCCGGATTGCCCTTGCCGTTACCCATGCGGACTTCGGCAGGCTTCTGCGAAATCGGCTTGTCCGGGAAGATGCGGATGAAGATGCGGCCACCGCGCTTGATATGGCGCGAGATGGCACGACGGGCAGCTTCGATCTGGCGAGCCGTGATGCGGCCACGCTCGGTGGCCTTCAGGCCGAACTCGCCGAACGAGACGGCGGCGCCACGAGTGGCGACGCCGGTGTTGCGGCCCTTCTGTTCCTTGCGGAACTTGCGACGTGCGGGTTGCAGCATGTCTTATTCTCCTTTGCCTTCGGCAGCGGCCGGAGCCGCAGCCTTGCGCACGACGCGCTTGACGGCCGGCTTGTCGCCAGCCGGGGCAGCGGCGTCGGCACGCGGGGCGCCATCACGCGGACCACGGTCGCTGCGCGGGGCGCCACGGCCACCACGGTCGTCACGACGCGGACCACGCGGGCCACGACGATCGTCTTCGCCTTCGGTCTTGGGGATCACGGGCGCTTCGCCATTGGCGAGACGGTCACCGCGGTAGACCCAGACCTTGCAGCCGATGACGCCGTACGTCGTCTTGGCTTCGGAGAAGCCGTAGTCGATGTCGGCCTTCAGCGTGTGGAGGGGCACGCGACCTTCGCGGTACCACTCGCAGCGGGCGATTTCGATGCCGTTCAGGCGGCCCGACGACATGATCTTGATGCCCTGCGCGCCAAGACGCATCGCGTTCTGCATCGCGCGCTTCATCGCACGGCGGAACATGATGCGCTTCTCGAGCTGCTGGGTGATCGAGTCGGCGATCAGCTGGGCGTCGATCTCAGGCTTGCGCACTTCCTCGATGTTGACCGCCACGGGGACGTTCAGCAGCTTGGCCAGCGCGGCCTTCAGGTTCTCGATGTCTTCGCCCTTCTTGCCGATCACGACGCCCGGACGTGCCGAGTAGATCGTGATGCGAGCGTTCTTGGCGGGGCGTTCGATCAGGATGCGCGAGACCGCGGCATTCTTGAGCTTGGCCTTCAGGAATTCGCGAACCTTCAGGTCTTCGGCCAGCATCTGGCTGAAGTTGCGGTTCGACGCGTACCAGCGCGACGCCCAGGCCCGGGTCACGGGCAGGCGGAAGCCGGTCGGGTGGATTTTCTGTCCCATAGTCTTCCTTTGCGCGCGTCAGTTGCCGACGGTCACGTAGATGTGGCACGTACCCTTGCTGATGCGGTTGCCACGACCCTTTGCACGGGCCGAGAAACGCTTCAGGGTGGTGCCCTGCTCCACGTAGATCGAAGTGATCTTGAGTTCGTCGATGTCGGCGCCGTCGTTGTGCTCGGCGTTCGCGATCGCGGACTCGAGAGCCTTCTTGATGATGCCGGCGGCCTTCTTCTGCGTGAACTCGAGCGTGTTCAGCGCCAGGCCGACCTTCTTGCCGCGGATCAGGTCAGCGACGAGGCGACCCTTGTCAGCCGAGAGGCGAACGCCGCGGACGATTGCTTTGGTTTCCATCGTCTGCTCCTTAGCGCTTGGCCTTCTTGTCGGCCGGGTGACCCTTGAAGGTCCGCGTCAGCGCGAATTCGCCGAGCTTGTGGCCGACCATCTGGTCGGACACGTACACGGGGACGTGCTGCTTGCCGTTGTGCACGGCGATCGTCAGACCGATGAAGTCCGGCAGGATCGTCGAGCGGCGCGACCAGGTCTTGATGGGCTTCTTGTCCTTCGTGGCGACGGCCTTTTCGGCCTTGGCCAGAAGGTGGTGGTCCACGAAGGGACCCTTCTTGAGAGAGCGTGCCATGGTCTAGCCTTACTTCTTGCGGCGCGAGACGATCATCGTCTGCGTGCGCTTGTTGTTGCGCGTGCGATAGCCCTTGGTCATCGTGTTCCACGGCGACACAGGAACCTGGCCCTCGCCGGTGCGGCCTTCGCCGCCGCCGTGCGGGTGGTCCACCGGGTTCATCGCGACACCGCGGACGGTCGGGCGGATGCCCTTCCAGCGGATCGCACCGGCCTTGCCGTACTGGCGCAGGTTGTGCTCTTCGTTGGACGTCTCGCCGATGGTGGCGCGGCAGTCGATGTGGATCTTGCGGACTTCACCCGAGCGCAGGCGAACCTGCGCGTAGATGCCTTCGCGCGCCATCAGCGTGACCGACGTGCCGGCCGAGCGGGCGATCTGGGCGCCCTTGCCCGGCTGCATCTCGACGCAGTGGATGATCGAGCCGACCGGAATGTTGCGGATGGGCAGCGTGTTGCCGGCCTTGATCGGCGCTTCGGCGCCGGACACGACCGTGGAACCCACTTCCAGGCCACGCGGGGCGATGATGTAGCGACGCTCGCCGTCGGCATAGCACACCAGCGCGATGTGGGCCGTACGGTTCGGGTCGTATTCGATCGTCTCGACCTTCGCCGGGATGCCGTCCTTGTTGCGCACGAAGTCGACGACGCGGTAGTGGTGCTTGTGACCACCGCCCTTGTGGCGCATCGTGATGTGGCCGTTGTTGTTGCGGCCGGACTTCTGCTTCTGCGGCTCGAGCAGCGACGCTTCGGGCTTGCCCTTGTGCAGGTGGGCGTGCACGACCTTCACGACCGCGCGGCGGCCAGGCGAAGTCGGCTTGACTTTGATGACGGCCATTTACGCGGCCTCCCCGGAGAAGTTGAGCTCTTGACCGGCCTTGAGCGACACGTACGCCTTCTTGACGTGGTCGCGGCGACCGATCGAGCGCCCGAAACGCTTGACCTTGCCCTTCTGGACAACGGTGGAGACGCTCTCGACCTCGACCTTGAACAGCAGTTCGACTGCAGCCTTGATCTCGGGCTTGGTGGCGTCGCGCAGCACCTTGAACAACACCTGGTTGTTCTTCTCGGCGACGCTGGTGGCCTTTTCCGAAATGATCGGGGCCATCAGGATCGTGGCGAGACGGTTCTCGTCGAATTTCTTGGCGGTGCTCATGCGAACATCTCCTTGAACTGCTCGATCGCGGCCTTGGTCACCAGGACCTTCTTGTAGAAGACCAGCGACAGGGGATCGGCGTAACGCGGCTCGGTGACGAGCACGTTGGGCAGGTTGCGCGAGGCGAGCGCGAGGTTGTCGCCGACGTTGTCGGAGATGACCATCACGGAGCTCAGGCTCATGTCCTTGAACTTCTGCGCCAGCAGCTTGGTCTTGGGCGCGTCGACGTCGAACGAGTCGACGACGGCCAGGCGGCCTTCACGGGCGAGCTGCGAGAGGATCGCGGTCATGCCGGCGCGATACATCTTCTTGTTCAGCTTCTGCGTGAAGTTCTCGTCCGGGCGATTCGGGAAGGCGCGACCGCCTCCACGCCAGATCGGGGACGAGGTCATGCCCGAGCGAGCGCGGCCGGTGCCCTTCTGGGCCCACGGCTTCTTGGTCGAGTGCTTGACTTCTTCGCGGTTCTTTTGCGAACGGGTGCCCTGGCGCGCGTTGGCCTGGAAGGCCACGACGATCTGGTGCACCAGCGCTTCGTTGTAGTCACGCGCGAACACGGTGTCCGGCGCGTCGACCTTGGAAGTCGCCTGGCCTTGTTCGTTGAGGAGCTCGAGTTGCATCAGTTGGCTCCCTTCTTGGCCTTGACCTTGACGGCGTGGCGAACGACCACGTGGCCGTTCTTCGAGCCGGGGATCGCGCCCTTGACGAGCAGCAGCGAGCGCTCGGCGTCCACACGGACGATGTCCAGGTTCTGCACGGTGACGGTCTCGTCGCCCATGTGACCCGACATGCGCTTGCCCGGGAACACGCGGCCCGGATCCTGCGCCATGCCGATCGAGCCCGGCACATTGTGCGAACGGCTGTTGCCGTGCGACGCGCGCTGCGAGCCGAAGTTGTGGCGCTTGATGGTGCCGGCGAAGCCCTTGCCGATCGAGGTGCCTTGCACGTCGACGGCCTGGCCCACTTCGAACAGGCCGACCGGCACGACGGTGCCCGGCTTGTATTCAGCGGCGACTTCCGGGGTGACCCGGAATTCCTTCAGGATGGTGCCGGCTTCGACGCCGGCCTTGGCGAGGTGGCCCGCTTCGGGCTTGGTCACGCGAGAGGCCTTGCGCGAACCGAAAGCGACCTGGACGCCCGTGTAGCCGTCGGTGTCGACGGTCTTCACCTGGGTGACGCGATTGTTGGACACGTCGATCACCGTCACAGGCACGGCATCGCCGTCGTCCGTGAAGATGCGCATCATGCCCACCTTGCGACCCAGCAATCCGAGACGATTGCTTAGAGACATGGATTTTCTCCAGCCCGTTCGCCCATTTCGGGGCTCCGGAGCCTTTGTTTGACAAACCCGACATCGATTGGCCGGGCAGACTTGGTTTCAGCGTAAAAGCCCCTCGACCGAAATTCGGCCGTGGGGCTTCTCGCAGAGCCAGCGATTGTAGCAGAAGCGGGGGATCCCGCAACCTGCCTGATTTTCAGACCCATCCCACTTCAGCTCGGCGCCGAGCGCTCGGCCGCTCCGGAAAGAGGCGGCGCGAGCCCCCTCGGGGGCGGGGAGCGAAGCGAGCCGGGTCGTCAGGTCATTGCAGCTTGATCTCGACGTCCACGCCCGCGGGCAGGTCGAGCTTCATCAGCGCGTCGACGGTCTTGTCCGTCGGGTCGACGATGTCCATCAGGCGCTGGTGCGTGCGGATTTCGAACTGGTCGCGGCTGGTCTTGTTGACGTGCGGCGAACGCAGGATGTCGAAACGCTGCAGGCGGGTCGGCAGGGGCACCGGGCCCTTGACGATGGCGCCGGTGCGCTTGGCGGTCTCGACGATCTCGAGGGCCGACTGGTCGATCAGCTTGTAGTCGAATGCCTTCAGGCGGATACGGATCTTTTGCTTTTGCATGATGATGTCCTCAAAGAGCGATGTCGGCCGGGCCGACGGTAGTTCGGGAAACAGGGCGCGCCGCCGGGAGGCCGCGCGCCCGCATCACGCAAGAGTTACTCGATGATCTTGGCGACGACGCCGGCGCCGACGGTGCGACCGCCTTCACGGATGGCGAAGCGCAGGCCTTCTTCCATGGCGATCGGGGCGATCAGCTTGACCGTGATCGACACGTTGTCGCCCGGCATGACCATTTCCTTGTCCTTGGGCAGCTCGATCGCGCCGGTCACGTCCGTCGTGCGGAAGTAGAACTGGGGACGATAGTTGTTGAAGAACGGCGTGTGACGGCCGCCTTCGTCCTTGGACAGGACGTAGATCTCGCCCGTGAAGTGGGTGTGCGGCTTGACCGAACCCGGCTTGCACAGCACTTGGCCGCGCTCGACTTCTTCACGCTTGGTGCCGCGCAGCAGGATACCGACGTTGTCGCCGGCCTGACCCTGGTCCAGCAGCTTGCGGAACATCTCGACGCCCGTGCAGGTCGTCTTCTGCGTGGCCTTGATGCCCACGATCTCGATTTCCTCGCCGACCTTGACCAGGCCGCGCTCGATACGGCCGGTCACCACGGTGCCGCGACCCGAGATCGAGAACACGTCTTCGACCGGCATCAGGAAGGCGCCGTCCACGGCACGTTCCGGCGTCGGGATGTACGAGTCCAGCGCGTCGGCCAGCTTCATGATGGCCTGCTCGCCCAGCTCGCCCTTGTCGCCTTCGAGCGCCAGCTTGGCCGAACCCTTGATGATCGGGGTGTCGTCGCCGGGGAAGTCGTACTTGGACAGCAGTTCGCGAACTTCCATCTCGACCAGCTCGAGCAGTTCGGCGTCGTCCACCATGTCGGCCTTGTTCAGGAACACGATGATGTAGGGCACGCCCACCTGGCGCGACAGCAGGATGTGCTCGCGCGTCTGGGGCATCGGGCCGTCGGCGGCCGAGCACACCAGGATGGCGCCGTCCATCTGGGCGGCACCGGTGATCATGTTCTTGACGTAGTCGGCGTGGCCCGGGCAGTCGACGTGCGCGTAGTGACGGTTGGCCGTCTCGTACTCGACGTGCGCGGTGTTGATCGTGATGCCGCGCGCCTTTTCTTCGGGCGCCGCGTCGATCTGGTCGTACGCCTTGGCTTCGCCGCCGAACTTGGTCGACAGCACGGTCGTGATGGCCGCCGTCAGCGTGGTCTTGCCATGGTCGACGTGACCGATGGTGCCGACGTTGACGTGCGGCTTCGTGCGTTCGAATTTACCTTTTGCCATTTCAGGACTCCTGAGTATCTAAAGAACAGTGCCGGTGGGCGGTTTAAGGTCTCCGACGGGGGGATGGATCGACTGCCGCCGGCAGCAGTCGGGTCCCGTCGAAGACCGGCTTGAAAAACTTCAGTTCTTGCCGCGCGACGTGATGATGGCGTCAGCAACGTTCTTCGGGGCTTCCGAGTAGTGCTTGAACTCCATCGTGTACGTGGCACGACCTTGCGACATCGAGCGCAGCGTGGTCGAGTAGCCGAACATTTCCGACAGCGGGACTTCGGCCTTGATGACCTTGCCGCCGCCAGGCATGTCGTCCATGCCCTGCACCATGCCGCGACGCGACGACAGGTCGCCCATCACCGAGCCGGCGTAGTCTTCCGGGGTCTCGACTTCCACGGCCATCATCGGCTCGAGGATGACCGGCGAGGCCTTGCGGCAGGCGTCCTTGAAGCCCATCGACGCGGCCATCTTGAACGCGTTTTCGTTCGAGTCGACTTCGTGGTACGAACCGAAGGTCAGCGTGACCTTGACGTCGACGACCGGGTAGCCGGCCAGCACGCCAGCGGGCAGCGTGTCTTCGACACCCTTCTTGACCGCGGGGATGAATTCCTTCGGAACCACGCCGCCCTTGGTGGCGTCGACGAACTCGAAGCCCACGCCCGGCTCTTGCGGCTCGACGGTCAGCACGACGTGGCCGTACTGGCCCTTGCCGCCCGACTGGCGGACGAACTTGCCTTCGACGTCCTTGGCGATCTTGCGGATCGTTTCGCGGTAGGCCACTTGCGGCTTGCCGACGTTGGCTTCCACGCCGAATTCGCGCTTCATGCGGTCGACGATGATTTCCAGGTGGAGCTCGCCCATGCCGGAAATGATGGTCTGGCCCGACTCCTCGTCGGTGCGCAGGCGGAACGACGGATCTTCCGCGGCCAGGCGGCCGAGGGCGATACCCATCTTTTCCTGGTCGGCCTTGGTCTTGGGCTCGACGGCCTGCGAGATCACGGGCTCCGGGAACACCATGCGCTCGAGCGTGACGATCGCTTCCGGATCGCACAGCGTCTCGCCGGTGGTGACTTCGCGCAGGCCCACGCAGGCGGCGATGTCGCCCGCGAGAATTTCCTTGATTTCTTCACGCTGGTTGGCGTGCATCTGCAGGATCCGGCCGATGCGTTCCTTCTTGCCGCGGATCGGGTTGAAGACCGAGTCGCCGGACTTCAGCACGCCCGAGTAGACGCGCACGAACGTCAGCTGGCCGACGTACGGGTCGGTCATCAGCTTGAACGCGAGGGCGGCGAACTTCTCGTTGTCGTCGGCGCGACGCACGACTTCCTTGTCGTCTTCGTCCAGGCCCGGAACCGGGGGGACGTCGATCGGCGACGGCATGAACTCGATCACGGCGTCGAGCATGCGCTGCACGCCCTTGTTCTTGAACGCGGTGCCGCACAGCATCGGCTGGATCTCGGCGGCGATCGTGCGGGTGCGGATGGCGAGCTTGATCTCGTCTTCGGTGAGGTCACCGACTTCGAGGTACTTGTTCATCATCTCTTCGCTCGACTCGGCAGCGGCCTCGAGCATGTTCTCGCGCCACTTCACGGCTTCGGCCTTGAGGTCGTCCGGGATGTCGCGGTAGTCGAACTTCATGCCCTGCGAGGCCTCGTCCCAGAAGATCGCCTTCATCTTGATGAGGTCGATCACGCCGGCGAAGTTCTCTTCGGCGCCGATGGGGATGACGATGGGCACCGGGTTGGCCTTCAGGCGCACCTTCATCTGGTCATAGACCTTGTAGAAGTTCGCGCCGGTGCGGTCCATCTTGTTGACGAACGCGAGGCGGGGCACCTGGTACTTGTTGGCCTGGCGCCAGACGGTTTCCGACTGGGGCTGCACGCCACCCACGGCGCAGTAGACCATGCACGCGCCGTCGAGCACGCGCATCGAGCGCTCGACTTCGATCGTGAAGTCGACGTGGCCCGGGGTGTCGATGATGTTGATGCGGTGCTCGGGGAAGTTGCTTTCCATGCCCTTCCAGAAGCAGGTCGTGGCGGCCGACGTGATCGTGATGCCGCGCTCCTGTTCCTGCTCCATCCAGTCCATCGTGGCGGCGCCGTCGTGCACTTCACCGATCTTGTGGTTCACGCCGGTGTAGTACAGGATGCGTTCGGTCGTCGTGGTCTTGCCGGCATCGATGTGCGCCGAGATACCGATGTTGCGGTAGCGCTCGATGGGGGTCTTGCGGGACATGGTGGGCTCCAAATACGTGGGCCGCCCGCGGGTTGGTAACAACCCGAAAGGCGGCCGGAGGGGACTGAGGGTGGGACTTTAGAAGCGGAAGTGCGAGAACGCCTTGTTGGCTTCGGCCATGCGGTGAACTTCGTCACGCTTCTTCATGGCGCCGCCACGGCCTTCGGAGGCCTCGAGCAGTTCGTTGGCCAGGCGGGCCGACATCGACTTCTCGCCACGCTTGCGGGCGCTGTCCTTGAGCCAGCGCATGGCCAGCGCCATGCGACGGACGGGGCGAACTTCCACGGGAACTTGGTAGTTCGCACCGCCGACGCGGCGGGACTTGACTTCGACCATCGGCTTCACGTTGTTGATCGCGACCATGAAGATCTCGAGCGGATCCTTGTTCGCCTTCTTCTCGATCTGTTCGAGGGCGCCGTAGATGATGCGCTCGGCGACGGCCTTCTTGCCGGACTCCATCACGACATTCATGAACTTCGAGAGATCGACCGAACCGAACTTCGGGTCAGGCAGGATCTCGCGCTTGGGTACTTCGCGACGACGTGGCATGGGATTTCCTTCCAGTGCTTCAGTTGGCGCCAGGCTCTGCTGCCCGACGGCCCGGATGGCCACCGTGTCGAATGGGACCATCCACTTACTCGGCGGAACGTTCTATTTCGCTCCACCGCAAACTCGCTCGAAAGCCTTCCGGCTTCTTCGCGCTTCTAGTGTGCCGACGCTATTTGTCGGCCTCAAGACGAGAGCGGGACGCTCAGGCCTTCTTCGGGCGCTTCGCGCCGTACTTGGAACGCGCTTGCTTGCGATCCTTGACGCCCTGCAGGTCGAGGGAGCCGCGGACGATGTGGTAGCGCACACCCGGCAGATCCTTCACGCGGCCGCCGCGCACGAGCACGACGCTGTGCTCCTGCAGGTTGTGGCCTTCACCGCCGATGTACGAGATGACCTCGAAACCGTTGGTCAGGCGCACCTTGGCGACCTTGCGAAGCGCGGAGTTCGGCTTCTTCGGCGTGGTGGTGTACACGCGAGTGCACACGCCACGGCGCTGCGGGCAGTTCTGCATCGCAGGCGACTTGGACTTGACGACCTCGACCTCGCGGCCGTGGCGTACAAGCTGGTTGATGGTAGGCATGGGTAACTTGTTCCCGTTTGAAGTTACGTGTTCTGAAATCCTCCGGCGCCCGGCCCACGGACGCCCACTGGCGAACGAAGTCGCAAGAGGCGGCGCGGATCACGTCCTGAGTCGCTGCAAGCGTGCCGTCAAAGGCGCTGGAGATTCGCATCGAGGCGCGGCTTCCGTGGGGAGCGCGCCGGGCCGGAACCTGCGGCGTAAAAAACGTGGACGATGAAGCGCAGCAGTCGTGGGACTGCCGGAGAGCCGAGGATTATAGTCTGCCGCGATTTCCGTCGCAAGCGCCCCACCCGGGAAGCCTTCCCGCGAGCCGCTATCCTGCGCCCATGCCGCGCCAGCTGATCGTCATCGACAGCCAGTCCCTGTTCGACTGGATGGTTTTTCGCAATCCGGTGTGCGCAGGTTGGGAATCGGCGCTTGGCGGCCAAGATTGGGAGTGGATATTCACTTCAGAGATGAAGGCCGAATTCGACTTCGTCGCCGCCAAGGGCTTCGGCGAACGCTGGCCCGTCGACGCGAGCGCGCTGGGCGCGACGTGGGCCCGCCACGGCCGAGCGGTCGACGTCCCCGCGCCGCTGGGGGCCGGCGATCGCCTGCACTGCACCGACCCCGACGACCAGAAGTTCATCGACCTGGCGATCGCCGCCCGCGCCCACACGCTCGTGACGCGCGACAAGGCGCTGCTGAAGCTGGCGCGCAAGGCGCTCGCGCGGCACGGGCTGCGCGTCTGCCGCCCGGAGGCCTGGTTGGCTAAGACGCCTTGAGACCGTCTCGTTCAAGAGCCAGCAGCGCGCCAGGGCCGATCGTCCGCCGACGGTAGGGCGGGTCGCCTGACCCGCGGCCCTACTGCGGATGCCGCCACTCGACAGCACCAAAGTCCTGCCGCCCGAGCAGCGTGTAATAGACGCCCACCTGCCCCAGTGTCTGGCGCTGGTCGACAGCGCCCGCGAACGCCGCGCTGCGGTGCGACCAGACGTAGCTGATCCCGATCGCGTGCGGCCCGGTCACGCGCCAAGTCAGCGCCGACTCGACGCGCGAGACGTCGTCGCGCCCTGCCCGGCGGTTGGCGATTCGTCCGAGCGACACGATGCGCGCCCCCACGTCCAGCGACAGCCGGTTGCCCTCGATCAGCCGCAGGTTCATCGCGCCGCGCGGCGCCATGCCGTAGTGGTACTCGCTCGAGTCGACGTCGCGCAGCGTCGAGCTGGCGGCCGCGTAGCCGAGGCCGCCCGAGGCGCCTGCCTGCAGCGCCAGCTCCTGCCCCAGCCACCACTGCAGGTTGCCTCCCAGCGAGACCGACGTCGTCGACACCCGGAACACCTGCGGCGCCAGGTATTCGTAGCCGCCATAGACGCCGGCGATGCCGCGCACGCTGTCGCCCCAGGCGAAGTGATCGCCCACCAGCAAGCCGTTCGACGTCAGGTTCTCGATGCCGTTCGAACTGGACAGCACGGCTTCGAAGCTGAAGTAGTCGAACGGCCGGCGATACGAGTAGCCGGGCTTGCCGGGCAGGCCGTAGTCCATCTGGTAGTCGACCTGCGCCGCCTTTGTCTCCACGCCCCGGCTGGCGGCGAACTGGTCGTTGGTGACGTGGTTGCCGCCCAGGTGCAGGCGGCTGTAGTAGGCCGGGTCGTGGTCGTCGAAGACGGCGCCGTAGCGGCTGTCGCCGAAGGCCCGGCGGTTGATGCCCACCGGCGGCGAGATCGCGCTCGCCAGCCAGGGCCGCAGCGCCGGCGACAGGCTACTGTGGTCGCCGACGAGGTGCGCCATGCGGAACAGCGGCTCGCCGAAGAAGCTGCCCGCGATGCCGCTGGCGACCTGGTCGTTCTTGGACGGCGGCGTCTTCTCGCCGGTGATCTCCCACCACACGCTGCCGGCGAACGTCAGCGCCGAGGCCTGCCAGTAGTTCAGGCCCATGCTGCGGGCCGTCGCGTGGTACAGCGAGCCCTGGTACGGGTGCGCGAACTGGTTGACGCTGAACGGGTCGTTGTCCACCACCCACGGGCCGCGCAGGTTGTGCTCGATCGAGTGCCAGCTCACGTCGTAGTCGTGCGTGCCGCTGGTCGCGCGGTTGAAGTTGCTCAGCAGCAGGTCAAAGCCGATGATCTCGAGCGCCGGGATGGCAAGGCTGCGCTCGGGCTCCGGCTCGTCGCGCGCGGGCGCGTCCTGCGCGCGCGACGCGCCCGCGCCGCACGCGAGCGCCAGCGCGCAGGCGAGGCCCGTCGTTCTCGTTCGTGTCGATGCAGCCATGACCGGCCATGGCAAACCTCGGGCCCAAAACGACGAAGGCGCCCCCGCGGGGCGCCTTCCGATGCAAGCCGGCCGAGGCTTACTTCTGCGGGATCATGCCTTCGGAGCTGGTCGGCGCCATGTTGTGCTCCATGTTGGCGGTGGCGTTGTGCATGATCCAGATCGAGCCGGCCACGACGATCGCCAGGATCATCACCGTGAACGAGAAGGCCAGCACGTTCCAGCGCTGTTCCGCCGAGCGGTCCATGTGCAGGAAGTAGACGACGTGCACGAACACCTGCACCACGGCCAGCGCGAGGATCGCGGCGAGCACGGTGTCGACGGTGAAGCCGTAGTGGGTCGTGTTCATCACCAGGCCGAACGGGATCGCCGTCAGGATGACGGAGAGCACGAAGCCGATCATGTACGACTTGACGCTGGCGTGCGATTCGCCGGCGACGGTGCCGCCGACATAGCGCGCCGCGTTGCGGCGGCCGAAGGTGCCCGATGCCGGGTCGATCGACGAGTTGCGGAATTGGCTGTTCGGGGAGTTGGTGGCCATGGTCAGAGGCAGCCCATCAGGTAGACGACGGTGAACACGCAGATCCAGACGATGTCCAGGAAGTGCCAGAACAGGCTCAGGCACATCAGGCGCGTGCGGTTCGTCTCGGTCACGCCCTTGCGGAACACCTGGAACATCAGCACGCACAGCCAGATCAGGCCGGACGTGACGTGGATCCCGTGGGTGCCCACCAGCGAGAAGAATGCCGACAGGAAGGCACTGCGGCCCGGGCCGTTGCCCTCTTCGATCAGGTGATGGAACTCGTTGAGTTCCATGCCGATGAACCCGAGGCCGAACAGGCCCGTGATCGCCAGCCACAGCAGCACCTTGGTGGAGTTGCGCTTGAGCGTCCCCATCATGGCCATGCCGTAGGTGATCGAGCTCAGCAGCAGGAACAGCGTTTCGACGCCGACGTACTTGAGGTCGAAGAACTCCTTGCCGCTCGGGCCGCCCGCGGTGTTGCGGTACAGGACCGCATAGCCGGCGAACAGGCAAGCGAACAGCAGGCAGTCGCTCATCAGGTAGATCCAGAACCCGAAGACGGTGTTGCCGCCCGCATCGTGGTGATGCTCGTGGTCCGGAGCGTCGGCGTGCGGGTGCGCGCCGAAGGTTTGGGATTGTTGGATGACGAGGCCGGACACGCGCTTACCCCTGGTGAGCAGCCATCGCTTGATAGCGTGCGTTTTCGATTCGCTCGACCTCGGGGATCGGCACGTAGTAGTCGACGTCCTCGTCGAACGAGCGGACGACGAACGCCACGATCATTCCGACGAAGCCGACGATGGCCATCCACCAGATGTGCCAGATGAGGCCGAAGCCCAGCGCGATGCTCAGCAGGCCCATGATCAAGCCGACGTTGGTGTTGCGCGGCATGTGGATCTCGGCGTAGCGCTCGTTGCGCTGCAGGTGCATGCCGTGCTCCTTCATGAACGCGAGCGCGTCCAGCGAGTGCACGACCGGCGTGTGCGCGAAGTTGTAGAACGGCGGCGGCGAGGCCGTCGACCACTCCAGCGTGCGGCCGCCCCACGGATCGCCCGTGACGTCCTTGAGCTCCTCGCGCTTCCAGATGCTGTACAGCAGCTGGAGCACCATCGCGCCGATGCCGGCGGCGATGATCAGCGCGCCGAAGAACGCGACGATCAGGAACGGCTGCCATTCGGCCGTGTCGTAGTGCTGCATGCGGCGGGTCATGCCCATGAAGCCCAGGACGTACAGCGGCGTGAACGCGACCCAGAAGCCGACCAGCCAGCACCAGAACGAGATCTTGCCCAGGCCTTCGTGCAGCTTGAAGCCGAACGCCTTCGGGAACCAGAACACCATGCCCGCGACGTAGCCGAACAGCACGCCGCCGATGATCACGTTGTGGAAGTGCGCGATCAGGAACAGGCTGTTGTGCAGCACGAAGTCGGCGCCCGGCACCGCCAGCATGACGCCGGTCATGCCGCCGATCACGAAGGTGATGATGAAGCCGATCGTCCACAGCATGGGCGTGGCCATGCGGACGCGGCCGCGGTACATCGTGAACATCCAGTTGAAGATCTTCACGCCCGTGGGGATCGAGATGAGCATCGTCGCGATGCCGAAGAACGCGTTGACGTTCGCGCCCGAGCCCATCGTGAAGAAGTGGTGCAGCCACACGAGGAACGACAGGATCGTGATGCCGATCGTGGCGTAGACCATCGAGGTGTAGCCGAACAGCTTCTTGGAGCTGAACGTGGCGGCCACTTCGGAGAAGATGCCGAACGCCGGCAGCACAAGGATGTACACCTCGGGATGGCCCCAGGCCCAGATGAGGTTGACGTACATCATGGCGTTGCCGCCGCCGTCGTTGGTGAAGAAGTGCATGCCCAGGTAGCGGTCGGCACCCAGCATCGCCAGCGAGACGGTCAGGATCGGGAAGGCCAGGATGATCAGCACGTTGGCCACGAGCGCGGTCCACGTGAAGATCGGCAGGCGCATCCAGGTCATGCCCGGCGCACGCATCTTGACGATGGTCACCAGGAAGTTGACGCCGGTCAGCAGCGTGCCCAGGCCCGAGATCTGCAGCGCCCAGATGTAGTAGTCCACCCCCACGCCCGGGCTGTAGGTCAGCTCGGACAAGGGCGGATAGGCCAGCCAGCCGGTGCGGCCGAATTCGCCCAGCGCCAGCGAGATGTTGACCAGCATCGCGCCGGAGAACGTCAGCCAGTAGCTCAGCGAGTTCACGAACGGGAACGCGACGTCGCGCGCGCCGATCTGCAGCGGCACCACGATGTTCACCAGGCCCACCATGAACGGCATGGCCATGAAGAAGATCATGATCACGCCGTGCGCCGTGAAGACCTGGTTGTAGTGGTCGGGGTGGAGGAAGCCCTCGTTGCCGCCCGTGGCGATCGCCTGCTGCGTGCGCATCATCAGCGCGTCGGCAAAGCCGCGCAGCAGCATGACCAGCGCCAGGAGGATGTACATCACGCCCAGGCGCTTGTGGTCCACCGAGGTGAGCCACTCGCGGTACAGGTAGCCCCACTTCTTGAAGTAGGTGATGGCGATCAGGACCGCCAGGCCCCCGAGCACCATGCCCATCACGCCGCCCATGGCGACGGGTTCATGGTACGGGATGGCGTCCCATGTCAGCTTGCCGAACATCGTTTCCACGTCTTCTTACTCCGCGCGTGCCTTGGAATCCGCCGCAACGACCTTGGCGGGCAGGCAGATCTTGTCGGCCAGCTTCAGGCCGGACGACTTGTCCATGTACTTGTCGAGGACGGCCGTGAACAGCACAGGCTCGACGTTCGAGAAATACTTGACCGGGTCCTTCGTCGAGGGCTTGGCCAGCTCGCCGTAGTTGTCCAGGCCCAGCTTGTTGGGCGAGGCCTTGACCTTGGCGACCCAGGCGTCGAACTCTTGCTGCGTGCCCGCCGTGGCCTTGAAGACCATGTCGGGGAAGCCCGCGCCGCTGAAGTTCGTGGACAGGCCGTCGTAGACGCCCGGCTCGTTGGCGATCAGGTTGACCTGCGTCTGCATGCCCGCCATCGCGTAGATCTGGCTGCCCAGCTGCGGGATGAAGAACACGTTCATCACGGTGTCGGACGTGATCTTGAAGTTAACCGGCGTGCCCGCCGGGATGTGGATCTCGTTGACCGTGGCGATGTGCTGCTCGGGGTAGATGAACAGCCACTTCCAGTCGAGCGACACGACGTCGATCTCGATGGGCTTGACCTTCGAATCGAGCGGGCGATACGGATCGAGCTCGTGCGTGGTCTTCCAGGTCAGGATGCCCAGCACCAGGATGATGACGCACGGGATGCCCCAGCACACGGCCTCGATGCGGTGCGAGTACGACCAGTTGGGCGTGTAGGTGGCCGAGGTGTTCGACTCGCGGTACTTCCACGCGAACCACAGCGTCAGCACGATCACCGGGATCACCACGATCAGCATCAGCAGCGTGGCGGTGATGATCAGGGACTTCTCGTCGGCGGCGATCTGGCCCTTGGGGTCGAGGACCGAATAGTGGCAGCCGCTCAGCAGCGCGGCCATGGCGAATGTCAGCACACCGGACAGGCGTGCACTCGTGCGAGCTTGTTTCATTTCCCTCTCGGCGGGGCACCCGCGGAAGGTCGACCTCGGGTTTCCAAGGTTGACTGGGGGGTGGGTTGGGCTAATCCTCATTATTTTGCCAAACTTTGTTTCCGGGCGGGCGCCAAAGTGGGTGCGCCCCACAGGTATTTCTAGAGCGAACTTTCGAACGGCAACAGGTTTTCCGGCAGTTGGCGAGCGTAAGGGCCGCGTTCGGCTGGTTTGACGACTGCTGACGAGGGCCAGCGCGCAACGGACGCGGCGCCTCGCGCTGCACCGCAACAACAGTCGTGGCGAGTTCCTTCTCGCTTACGGTGCCCAGCGGGCGCCGGATGGACATTTCCGCGACGCGGGAAGGGCTGTGGTGGCGTTCACCCCGGCCTCGACTGACGCAGCAGGCCACAAGAAAATGGGCGACCCGCGGGTCGCCCATCTTGTTCGCGGGCACCTCCTGGAGTGCCCTGCCTCGTCGGCTTACTCGGCCAGCTGCTCGCCGCCGGCCGGCGCCGAATCCAGCTGCGCCAGCTGCGCGGCGGCCAGTTCCTCGGCCTCCTGCAGCGCGATCGCACGGCGCTCGTTCTCGTCCATGTCTTCCTTGGCCTTGCGGGCCGAGTGGAAGGCCATGCCCGTGCCGGCCGGGATCAGGCGGCCGACGATGACGTTTTCCTTCAGGCCACGCAGCTCGTCGCGCTTGCCCATGATGGCAGCCTCGGTGAGCACGCGGGTCGTTTCCTGGAAGGAAGCGGCCGAGATGAACGAGTCGGTCGACAGCGAGGCCTTGGTGATGCCCAGCAGCACGTCCGAGTACGTCGCCGGCAGCTTGCCTTCGGCGCGCATGCGGTCGTTGGTGCCGTGCAGCTCCGAGCGCTCCACCTGTTCGCCGAGGATGTAGGTCGTGTCGCCCGGGTTGGAGATCTGCACGCGGCGCAGCATCTGGCGAACGATCACCTCGATGTGCTTGTCGTTGATCTTCACGCCCTGCAGACGATAGACGTCCTGCACTTCGTCGACGATGTAGCGCGCCAGTTCCTCGACACCCAGCAGGCGCAGGATGTCCTGCGGATCGGCCGGGCCGTCAACCACGCTCTCGCCCTTGTTGACCACCTGGCCTTCGTGCACCAGGATGTTCTTTTCCTTGGGGACGAGTTCCTCGTGGACGATGCCTTCCGGATCGGTGATCTGCAGGCGCACCTTGCCCTTGGTCTCCTTGCCGAACGACACGGTGCCGGTCTTCTCGGCCAGCGTGCCCTTGTCCTTGGGGCTGCGGGCTTCGAACAGCTCGGCCACGCGCGGCAGACCGCCGGTGATGTCGCGGGTCTTCTGGCCTTCGACCGGAATACGCGCGAGCACTTCGCCGGGCATCAGTTCCTGGCCGTCGCGGATCTGGATCAGCGAGCCGACCTGGAAGCCGATCGTCACCGAGTGGTCGGTGCCGGGGATCTTGACCTCATGGCCTTGCGAGTCGAGCAGCTTGACCTGCGGACGCACGATCTTGGCAGCGCCGCGGCGCTTCGGATCGATCACGACCAGCGTGGACAGGCCGGTGACTTCGTCGACCTGCTTGGCGACCGTGACGCCTTCCTCCACGTTCTCGAAATGCGCACGACCGGCGAATTCCGTGATGATCGGGCGGGTCAGCGGATCCCAGTTCGCCAGCACATGGCCGTGCTTGACGGCCTGGTCGGCCTTGACGTTCAGCAGCGCGCCGTACGGCACCTTGTGACGCTCGCGCTCGCGGCCGTGCGGATCCAGGATGATGATTTCGCCGGAACGCGAGATCACCACCAGTTCGCCCTTGCCGTTCGTGACGTAGCGCATGGTCGGGTTGAAGCCGATCACGCCGTCCGACTTCGCGTCGACGCTGGAGGCCACCGCCGCACGCGACGCCGCACCACCGATGTGGAACGTGCGCATGGTCAGCTGCGTGCCCGGTTCGCCGATGGACTGCGCGGCGATCACGCCGACGGCTTCGCCGACGTTGATCAGGCCGCCACGGCCCAAGTCGCGGCCGTAGCAGCGCGCGCACAGGCCGTAGCGCGTCGTGCAGGTCAGCGGCGTGCGCACCTTGATCTCGTCGACGCCGACGGCTTCGAGCTTGTCGAGCACGTCTTCCGACAGGATCTCGGTGGCGCCCAGGACGACTTCCTGCGTCTCGGGGTGCAGCACCTCGACGGCGGTCACGCGGCCGAGGACGCGATCGCGCAGCGACTCGATGACTTCGCCGCCTTCGACCAGGGCGCGCATCGCGAGGCCGTTCTGCGTGCCGCAGTCTTCCTCGGTGACGACCAGGTCCTGCGTGACGTCGACGAGACGACGCGTCAGGTAGCCGGAGTTCGCGGTCTTCAGCGCCGTGTCCGCCAGGCCCTTTCGGGCGCCGTGGGTGGAGATGAAGTACTGCAGAACGTTCAGGCCTTCGCGGAAGTTCGCGGTGATCGGCGTCTCGATGATGGAGCCGTCCGGCTTGGCCATCAGGCCGCGCATGCCGGCCAGCTGGCGGATCTGCGCCGCGGAACCGCGGGCGCCGGAGTCGGCCATCATGTAGATGGAGTTGAACGACTCCTGGTCCACTTCCTTGCCGTTGCGGTCCGTGACCTTCTGCTTGGCGAGCTGGGCCATCATGACCTTGCCCACTTCGTCACCCGTCTTGCCCCAGATGTCGACGACCTTGTTGTAGCGCTCGCCGGCGGTCACGAGACCCGAGACGTACTGCTGCTCGATCTCCTTGACTTCCTTCTCGGCGCGTTCGATCAGGCCCGGCTTTTCCTTGGGCACCAGCATGTCGTCGATGGCGATCGAGATGCCGGCGCGCGTGGCCAGGCGGAAACCGTTCTGCAGGAGCTTGTCCGCGAAGACGACGGTTTCCTTCAGGCCGCACTTGCGGAAGGACGTGTTGATCAGGCGCGAGATTTCCTTCTTCTTGAGCGCCTTGTTGATGTTCGAGAACGGCAGGCCCTTGGGCAGGATCTCGGACAGCAGCGCACGGCCGACGGTGGTCTCGGTCAGCTTGATGCTCTCGACGAACACGCCTTCGGCGTTCTTCGTCCATTCCGGCAGCATGACGTTGATCTTGGCCGTGATCTCGACGACACCGTTCTCGAGCGCGCGCAGCATCTCGGAGATGTCCTTGAAGATCATCCCTTCGCCCTTGCCGTTCGTGCGCTCGCGGGTGGCGTAGTACAGGCCCAGCACCACGTCCTGCGACGGCACGATCGACGGTTCGCCGTTGGCCGGGAACAGCACGTTGTTGGAGGCGAGCATCAGCGCGCGCGCTTCCATCTGCGCTTCGATCGACAGCGGCACGTGGACGGCCATCTGGTCACCGTCGAAGTCGGCGTTGAAGGCCGCGCAGACGAGCGGGTGCAGCTGGATGGCCTTGCCTTCGATCAGCACCGGCTCGAACGCCTGGATGCCCAGGCGGTGCAGCGTCGGCGCGCGGTTCAGCATGACCGGGTGCTCCTTGATGACTTCCTCAAGGATGTCCCACACCACCGGCGTGCCGGCTTCGACTTCCTTCTTGGCCGCCTTGATCGTCGTCGCGATGCCCATGGCCTCGAGACGCGAGAAGATGAACGGCTTGAAGAGTTCGATGGCCATCAGCTTGGGCAGGCCGCACTGGTGCAGCTTGAGCGTCGGGCCCACGGTGATGACGGAACGGCCGGAGTAGTCGACGCGCTTGCCCAGCAGGTTCTGGCGGAAGCGACCCGACTTGCCCTTGATCATGTCGGCGAGCGACTTCAGGGCGCGCTTGTTGGCGCCGGTCATCGCCTTGCCGCGACGGCCGTTGTCCAGCAGCGAGTCCACCGCCTCCTGCAGCATCCGCTTCTCGTTGCGCACGATGATTTCCGGAGCCTTGAGCTCCAGCAGGCGTGCGAGACGGTTGTTGCGGTTGATGACGCGGCGATAGAGGTCGTTCAGGTCCGACGTGGCGAAGCGGCCGCCGTCCAGCGGGACGAGCGGACGCAGGTCCGGCGGGAGCACCGGCAGCACGTCCATGATCATCCAGTTGGGCTTGATGCCCGACTTCTTGAAGGCTTCCATCACCTTCAGGCGCTTGGAATTCTTCTTGACCTTCAGCTCGGAGCCGGTCATGTCGTTGCGGAGCTTGTCGATCTCGACGTCGAGATCCATTTCCTCCAGCAGCTTCTTGATGCCCTCGGCGCCCATCAGCGCGGTGAACTCGTCACCGAACTCGGCATGCTTGGCCTCGTAGTCGTCCTCGGTCATGATCGAGAACTTCTTGAGCGGCGTCATGCCCGGGTCCACGACCACGTAGGCTTCGAAGTACAGCACGCGCTCGATGTCGCGCAGCGTCATGTCGAGCACGAGGCCCAGGCGCGACGGCAGCGACTTCAGGAACCAGATGTGCGCGCACGGCGCCGCCAGGTCGATGTGACCCATGCGGTCGCGGCGAACCTTGGTCTGCGTCACTTCGACGCCGCACTTCTCGCAGATCACGCCGCGGTGCTTCAGGCGCTTGTACTTGCCGCACAGGCACTCGTAGTCCTTGATGGGACCGAAGATCTTGGCGCAGAACAGGCCATCACGCTCCGGCTTGAAGGTCCGGTAGTTGATGGTTTCCGGCTTCTTGACTTCGCCGAAAGACCACGAGCGGATCTTCTCGGGCGACGCGAGGCCGATCTTGATGGCATCGAAATGCTCATCGGGGGTGAATTGCTTGAAAAGGTCCAGCAAGCCCTTCATGCATCTCTCCTAATAACTCGGTAACTGATCGATTGATACGGTGAACTTCAGGCGGCGCCCGGCCGGGGCCGGGCGCTTGGCGATCAGTTCTTCTCCAACTCGATGTCGATACCGAGCGAACGAATTTCCTTGACCAGCACGTTGAACGATTCCGGCATGCCGGCGTCGATCGCGTGCTCGCCCTTGACGATGTTCTCGTAGACCTTGGTACGGCCGTTCACGTCGTCGGACTTGACGGTCAGCATTTCCTGCAGGACGTAGGCAGCGCCGTACGCTTCCAGCGCCCAGACTTCCATTTCGCCGAAACGCTGGCCGCCGAACTGCGCCTTGCCGCCCAGCGGCTGCTGGGTGACGAGGGAGTACGGGCCCGTGGAGCGCGCGTGCATCTTGTCGTCGACCAGGTGGTGCAGCTTCAGGACGTGCATGTAGCCGACCGTGACCGGACGCTCGAACGACTCGCCGGTGCGGCCGTCGTACAGCGTGCACTGCGTGCGCGAGGCGGTCAGGCCCTTGCGCGTCGCGATGTCGTCCGGGTAGGCGAGCTTGAGCATGCCGCGGATCTCTTCTTCCGCGGCGCCGTCGAACACCGGCGTCGCGAACGGCACGCCCTTGGTGAGTTCGCCGGCCATGCTGACCACTTCCGCATCCGACAGCTCGGCGATGTTCTCGCCGCGGCCGCCCGACTTGTTGTACAGCTCGTCCATGAACGACCGGATCTCGGCGGCGGCGGCCTGCTTCTGCAGCATGTCGCCGATGCGCTGGCCGATGCCCTTGCCGGCCCAGCCCAGGTGGACTTCGAGCACCTGGCCGACGTTCATCCGCGACGGGACGCCCAGCGGGTTCAGCACGATGTCGCACGGAGTGCCGTCGGCCATGTAGGGCATGTCCTCGACCGCGACGATCTTGGACACCACACCCTTGTTGCCGTGGCGGCCGGCCATCTTGTCGCCAGGCTGCAGGCGGCGCTTGACGGCCAGGTAGACCTTGACCATCTTGAGCACGCCGGCCGGCAGCTCGTCGCCTTGCGTGAGCTTCTTGCGCTTCTCTTCGAAGGCGAGGTCGAAGCCATGGCGCGTCTGCTCGAGCGAGTTCTTGATCGACTCGAGCTGGTTGGCGATGTCGTCTTCGGCCGGGCGGATGTCGAACCAGTGGTACTTCTCGATGCTGGCCAGGTAGGCCTTGTCGATGGCGGTGCCCTTGGCGATCTTCTGCGGACCGCCGTTGGCGATGCGGCCGTTCAGCAGCTTGGCGATGCGGTCGAACGCGTCGGCTTCGACGATGCGCAGCTGGTCGTTCAGGTCGAGGCGGAAGCGCTTGAGTTCATCGTCGATGATCTGCTGGGCGCGCTTGTCGCGCTGGATGCCTTCGCGGGTGAACACCTGCACGTCGATGACGGTGCCGCTGGTGCCCTGGTCGACGCGCAGCGACGTGTCCTTCACGTCGGAGGCCTTCTCGCCGAAGATCGCGCGCAGCAGCTTTTCTTCCGGCGTCAGCGTGGTCTCGCCCTTGGGCGTGACCTTGCCCACCAGCACGTCGCCGGCGTTGACTTCGGCGCCGATGTAGACGATGCCCGACTCGTCCAGGCGGCCCAGTTGCTGCTCGGACAGGTTCGGGATGTCGCGCGTGATTTCCTCGGAGCCCAGCTTCGTGTCGCGCGCCATGACCACGAGTTCCTCGATGTGGATCGAGGTGTAGCGGTCTTCGGCGATGACGCGTTCCGACAGCAGGATCGAGTCTTCGAAGTTGTAGCCGTTCCACGGCATGAACGCGACGAGCATGTTCTGGCCGAGCGCGAGCTCGCCCAGGTCCGTCGAGGCGCCGTCCGCGATCACGTCACCGGCGCCGACCTTGTCGCCGCGCTGGACGATGGGACGCTGGTGGATGTTCGTGTTCTGGTTGGAACGCTGGTACTTGATCAGGTTGTAGATGTCGACGCCGACTTCGCCGGCCGCCGTCTCCGAGTCGTTGACGCGGATGACGACGCGGTTCGTGTCGATGTAGTCGACCACGCCGCCGCGGCGGGCGGTGACGACGGTGCCCGAGTCGACGGCAGCCACGCGCTCCACGCCCGTGCCGACCAGCGCCTTTTCAGGACGCAGGACCGGGACGGCCTGGCGCTGCATGTTGGCGCCCATCAGCGCGCGGTTCGCATCGTCGTGCTCGAGGAACGGCACCAGCGAGGCGGCGACCGACACGATCTGCGTCGGGGCGACGTCCATGTACTGGATGCGTTCCGGCGAGGTCAGCACCGATTCGCCGTTCTCGCGGGCGGAGACCAGCTCGTCGGTCAGCTTGCCGTGCGTGTCGAGCGAGGCGTTGGCCTGCGCGATGACGTACTTGCTTTCCTCGATGGCCGACAGGTAGTCGATCTGGTCGGTGACCTTGGAGTCGACCACGCGGCGGTACGGCGTCTCGAGGAAGCCGTAGTCGTTCAGGCGGGCGTACAGGGCCAGCGAGTTGATCAGGCCGATGTTCGGGCCTTCCGGCGTCTCGATCGGGCACACGCGGCCGTAGTGGGTCGGGTGCACGTCGCGGACTTCGAAGCCGGCGCGCTCGCGGGTCAGGCCGCCCGGGCCCAGTGCCGAGACGCGGCGCTTGTGCGTGATCTCGGACAGCGGGTTGGTCTGGTCCATGAACTGCGACAGCTGCGACGCGCCGAAGAACTCCTTGAGCGCCGCGGAGATCGGCTTGGAGTTGATCAGGTCGTGCGGCATCAGCGCTTCGGTCTCGGCCTGGCCGAGGCGTTCCTTGACGGCCTTCTCGATGCGGGCGAGGCCCGAGCGGTACTGGTTCTCGGCCAGCTCGCCGACGCAGCGCACGCGGCGATTGCCCAGGTGGTCGATGTCGTCGACTTCGCCACGGCCATTGCGCAGTTCGACGAGGATCTTGACGACGGCGATGATGTCCTCGTTGGACAGCGTCATCGCGCCTTCGGAGCCTTCGCGGTTGATGCGGGCGTTGAACTTCATCCGGCCCACGCGCGACAGGTCGTACGTGTCGTCGCTGTAGAACAGGCGGTTGAACAGGGCCTCGACCGCATCTTCGGTCGGCGGCTCGCCGGGGCGCATCATGCGGTAGATGGCCACGCGCGCGGCCAGCTGGTCGGCGGTTTCGTCGGTGGCCAGCGTCTGGCTGATGTAGGCGCCCTGGTCCAGTTCGTTGGTGAACAGGACCGCGAGTTCCTTGACGCCGGCGCCGCGCAGCTTCTTGAGCAGCGACTCGGTCAGCTCGTCATTGGCCTTGGCGATGATCTCGCCGGTGTCGGCGTCGACCATGTTGCGGGCGACGACGCGGCCGATCAGGAAGTCTTCCGGCACGGTGACGTGCGTGGTGCCCGTCTGCTCGAGCTGGCGCACGTGGCGCGCCGTGATGCGCTTGTCCTTCTCGACGACGACGTTGCCGTCCTTGTCGGTGATGTCGAAGCGGGCGACTTCACCCTTCAGGCGGTCGGCCACGAACTCCATCTGCGCACCCGAGTCCATCAGGCGGAAGGTGTCGTTCTTGAAGAAGTGCGCGAGGATCGCTTCCGGGTTCAGGCCGATGGCCTTGAGCAGGATCGTGACCGGCATCTTGCGGCGACGGTCCACGCGGAAGTACAGGATGTCCTTCGGGTCGAACTCGAAGTCGAGCCACGAGCCGCGGTACGGAATGATGCGGGCGGAGAACAGCAGCTTGCCGGACGAGTGGGTCTTGCCCTTGTCGTGCTCGAAGAACACGCCGGGCGAGCGGTGCAGCTGGCTGACGATGACACGCTCGGTGCCATTGACGATGAACGAGCCGTAGTCGGTCATGAGCGGCACTTCGCCCATGTAGACCTCTTGCTCCTTGATCTCCTTGACGACCTTGGCCGGCGCGGACTCGCGGTCATAGATGATCATCTGGAGCTTCGCACGCACGGCGGCGGCGAACGTGAGGCCGCGCTGCTGGCACTCGCGCACGTCGAACGGCGGCTTGGCGATGTTGAACTCGATGAACTTCATCTCGACCATGCTGTTGTGCGACACGATCGGGAAGGCGGACAGGAATGCCGCCTGCAAGCCTTCGGGCTTGCGCTTCTGCGGCGGTACGTCCTTCTGCAGGAAGGCGACGTACGAGTCCTGCTGCATCGTCAGCAGGTAGGGGACGTTCAGGACGCTTTCGCGCTTTCCGAAATTCTTCCGGATCCGCTTGCGTTCGGTAAAGCTATAGGGGGTTGCTTGCGCCATACACACTCCGTATCGACAACGCACGCCCTGGCCGGGGCCGCGCATCTCGTCGGCGACTGGCTACACGCGACGTTGCGTCGCGTTGCTTGGTGGCTGGCCACTACCAACCGCTGGCGGACAACCCCGGCGTTGCACCGGAGTCCGACCAAACCTGTCCTCTGCAGTCGGATCAGAGAACACTGCAAAGCCGGTCCAGCCCTTGCGGACTGACCGGCTTTGCGCTGTTCTCCCTGAAAGGGATCGAGCGCTGCAGATGGGGACGATTTCCCGTCCCGCAACTGCCTTCCGCGCGGAAGAGCGGCTTGTGCCGCCCAACCTTGCAGATTACTTCATTTCGGCCGTGGCGCCGGCTTCGACCAGCTTCTTCACGGCGGCTTCGGCGTCGGCCTTGGCGATGCCTTCCTTGACGTTCTTCGGAGCGCCGTCGACCAGATCCTTGGCTTCCTTCAGGCCCAGGCCCGTCAGTTCGCGCACGGCCTTGATGACGCCGACCTTGTTGGCGCCAGCGCCGGTCAGGACGACGTTGAATTCCGTCTTCTCTTCGACCGCAGCGGCCGGGCCAGCACCGCCGCCACCGCCGGACACGGCCACGGCCGCGGCCGACACGCCGAACTTCTCTTCGATGGCCTTGACCAGCTCGTTGAGTTCCATCACCGACATGCTGTCGAGCGAGGTCAGGAAAGCGTCCTTATCGAATGCCATTTTGTATTCCTATCAAAAACAGTGAAATGAGTGGTGTTGGTGCGCCGGATCAGGCCGCAGCAGCTTCTTCGGCGGGAGCGGCTTGCTCGCCGCCGCCCTTCTTCTTGGCAACCGCGTCCACGACACGAGCCAGGCTCGCGATCGGGGATTGCAGCAGCATCGCGATCTGCGACAGCAGGACTTCGCGCGACGGGATGTTGGCCAGGGCCTTCACGCCGTTGACGTCCAGGGCCTTGCCGGAATAGGCACCGCCCTTGATGACCAGCTTGTCGTTCGTCTTGGCGAAGTCAGCGATGACCTTCGCCGCGGCGACCGCGTCTTCCGAAAAACCATAGATCAGCGGACCGACCATGCTCTCCGACGCGCTCTCGAACGGCGTGCCGGCGACGGCGCGACGAGCCAGGGTGTTCTTCAGCACGTGAAGATAGACACCCTTGGCACGCGCTTCCACGCGCAGCTTGTTCAGTTGCTCGACGGTGAGGCCACGGTACTCGGCCAGCGCCAGCGTCTGGGACTTGGCCACTTGCGTTGCCACGTCCGAGATGACGGCTGCCTTCTCGCTACGATTGAGACTCAAGGTCTACTCCTCACAAAAACGTGCGTTCGGGACCAGGGCCCCTCCCGCACACCGGGATTTCAGCGACCTTGCCGAACCTGCTCTACGGTTTCACCCGTGCCCTCGGGCACGCATTCCACTGCTTCTTCAGTTCCGGCGGGACCGCCATCTGCGCTGGCTCGGTTGCGGGAGTCCCTGGAGGAGCTCCTTCGCCGTTTTAAGGACTTCGGCCCGTCGCGAGACTTGCGTCCCGCTTCAGGGCCGGTGCCCGGCCAGCGGTCTTGGATGGCCTGGCCGCGATTTGCTTGCGCGCCTCGCGGACAGCCCACCAATTTCTTTCAACCCCCGCGCGCCAAGACCAGCATCGCGCGGGAGATTCGATTCATCAGGCGCTCAGCGACTGCGTGTCGACGCGAACGCCCACACCCATGGTCGACGAGACGGCGATCTTCTTCAGGTAGATGCCCTTGCTCGCCGAAGGCTTGGCCTTGGACAGCGCATCGACCAGCGCTGCCAGGTTTTCCTTGAGCTTGTCGGAGTCGAACGAGCGACGGCCGATCGTGCCGTGGACGATACCGGCCTTGTCGACGCGGAACTGCACCTGGCCGGCCTTGGCGTTCTTGACGGCCGTGGCGACGTCCGGGGTGACCGTGCCGACCTTGGGGTTCGGCATCAGGCCGCGCGGGCCCAGGATCTGGCCCAGGGTGCCGACGATGCGCATCGTGTCCGGCGAGGCGATCACGACGTCGAAGTCCATCTGGCCGGCCTTGACCTTCTCGGCCAGGTCTTCCATGCCGACGATGTCGGCGCCGGCGGCACGGGCTTCTTCAGCCTTGGCGCCCTGGGCGAACACGGCGACGCGCTTGGTCTTGCCGGTGCCGTGCGGCAGCACGACGGCGCCACGGACGACCTGGTCGGACTTCTTGGCGTCGATGCCCAGCTGCACGGCCACGTCGATGGATTCGTCGAACTTGGCGGTGGCGCAGTCCTTGACGATGCTCAGGGCATCGAGGATCGCGTACAGCTTGGTGGTGTCGACCTTGCCTTGCAGGGCCTTCTGGCGCTTGGTGAGCGTTGCCATGTTCAGACTCCTTCGACGGTGACACCCATCGAGCGGGCGGTGCCGGCGATGGTGCGGACCTGGGCGTCGAGATCGGCGCCGGTGAGGTCCTTGGTCTTGATCTTGGCGATCTCTTCCAGCTGGGCGCGGGTGATCTTGCCGACCTTCTGTTCGTGCGGACGCTGCGAGCCCTTGTCGAGCTTGATCGCCTTCTTGATCAGCACGGTCGCCGGGGGCGACTTCAGCACGAAGGTGAACGACTTGTCCGCGTAGGCGGTGATCACCACCGGCAGCTTCAGGCCGGGTTCCATCGAGGAGGTCTGCGCGTTGAACGCCTTGCAGAATTCCATGATGTTCAGACCGCGCTGACCCAGCGCCGGGCCAACCGGCGGCGACGGGTTCGCCTTGCCGGCCGGGATTTGCAGCTTGATGAAGCCGACAATCTTCTTTGCCATATCGTTTCTCCGAATCGATTCCAAAGGAGGAATCGTTGAGTTCCAGCGCGCAGGGATGGTTACCTGCGCTCCTCGAACCGGTGTCTCGTCACCGGCAGCAACGGACGAGGTTCACGCCCGACTCGCGTCGAGCGACCGCCCTCGCCGGGCGAACTGAGCATTATCGCAGACCGGACATCCCCGCCCCCGGTTCAGGGGCAAGTGCCGGGCGGGCGTCGCCGCGTCGCTGCCACCGGGGCGCGTCGCGCGGCGAGGCCGGCGCGATCAGACCTTCTCGACCTGGCCGAAATCCAGCTCGACGCCGGTCGCACGACCGAAGATCGTGACGGAGACCTTGACCTTGGACTTCTCGTAGTTGACGTCCTCGATGGCGCCGTTGAAGTCCGTGAACGGACCTTCCTTGACGCGCACGAGCTCGCCGACCACCCACTCCACCTTGGGACGGGGCTTGTCGACGCCTTCCTGCATCTGGTTGACGATCTTCATCACCTCGGCTTCCGAGATCGGAGCCGGGCGATTGCGCGCGCCGCCGACGAAGCCGGTGACCTTGCTCGTGTGCTTGACCAGGTGCCAGGACTCGTCGTCCAGCAGCATCTCGACCAGCACGTAGCCGGGGAAGAAACGACGCTCGGTGACCGACTTCTTGCCGTTCTTGAGCTCGACCACCTCTTCCGTGGGAACCAGGATGCGGCCGAACTTGGCTTGCATGCCGGCGCGGTCGATGCGCTCGCGCAGGTTGCGCTCGACGGCCTTCTCCATGCCCGAGTAGGCGTGGACGACGTACCAGCGCAGCGGGCTGCCCGCAGCGCCCGCGCCTTCTTCGATGGCGGTGCCTTCAGTCATTGCGATGAAATCCTTTTACCGCTTCCAGCCGAGGATCAGGTCGTACAGCACCCATTCGAGCGTCTTGTCCGTGATCCACAGGAACAAGGCCATCAGGAAGACGAAGGCAAACACCATCGCGGTGTTCTGCAGCGCTTCCTTGCGGGTGGGCCAGACGACCTTGCGGACTTCCTTGACCGATTCCTTGCCGAACGCGATGAGCTGCTTGCCCGGCTCGGACGCGAAGAACACCACCGCGGCCAGCGCCAGCAGCGCGATCAGCGCGAGCACGCGCAGCCACATGTCGGCGCGGCTCAGCGCGTAGAACGCGACGATGCCGCCCAGCAGCAGCAGTGCCGAGACGGCCAGCTTGGCCTTGTCGGCACCGGTGTTGACGGTTTCGATCTGGGAATTGGTAGCCATTGCCTTCACTTGCTGGAAATCTTGCGCTGCGAAAACCTGCATGGAGCCACCGAAACGCACCTGAAGGACTCGCGCCGAACTTGGCGAAAAAGCCCGCGGGGTGATTTCTCACCCGCGGGCCCTGTCCTTTGGCCTGTTTGCCGCGCTGTCCGGCTGCCCGGTTCAGCGCTTGTCGGTGGCAGGGGCAGAGGGAATCGAACCCCCAACCTTCGGTTTTGGAGACCGACGCTCTGCCAATTGAGCTATACCCCTGCAGCTTTCTTCAAAAGTTCAGGCCGATTACTCGATGATCTTGGCGACGACGCCGGCGCCGACGGTGCGACCGCCTTCACGGATGGCGAAGCGCAGGCCTTCTTCCATGGCGATCGGGGCGATCAGCTTGACCGTGATCGACACGTTGTCGCCC
>Ga0207427_100259_pt1 | contig 41623 bp, 28 predicted proteins | sample AraplaCL_Cvi_mMS_FD_184268 | JGI IMG/M metagenome (GOLD analysis project Ga0207427, IMG submission 184268) | Arabidopsis root microbial communities from the University of North Carolina, USA - plate scrape CL_Cvi_mMS (SPAdes) (version 2) | ecosystem: Host-associated > Plants > Roots > Endosphere ... | reverse complement strand
CTGGCGTCGCGAGCGCGGCCGATGGCGCCGGGGCGGGCCCCGGGGCCGGCGTGGCGGCCGCGCGCGACGGGATCCACTGGCCGCTGGCCGGATCGAACACGGACCGGGGCCCGCTGCCCGCATGCTGCACCACGAACAGGGCCGGCGTCGCCGGCGGCGCGGCGCCCTGCGGCGTGCGCAGCACCGGCTGCCACCCGGACGACAGGTCGGGCAGCGTCGTGCGCACCACGTTCGTCGGATTCGCAGGCGTGGCGGGATTGGGAGCCGGCGCCGCGGTGCTCGCCGGCGGCGGCGTCTGGCCCTCGTCGGGCATGCGCGTCACCATCCTGCGCGACCGCACGACCGGCGGCGCGTAGTCGGGATTGCGCTGGAATGCACCGACGAACCGGCCCGTCGCGGGATCGACCTCGGCCCAGCCGTAGACGCGCGACCACGGCATGCCGCCGTCGACGGCGACCTCGCCCTCGCGCTGCACGGCCTCGCGGATCGGCGGCTGCAGCGCGTCGAGGCGGCCCGACTGCTCGTAGTGCGCGAGGACGTCGTGACGCGAACGCGCCGGCGGGTTCAGCACGTACAGCCGGGCGGTCTCGCCGGGCTTGACGCGTTGCGGGTTGTCGGCGACGAAGCCGGCGATGTGGCGCACGGACTTCGACGTGCCGACCCAGCGCCCCGGCGTATTGGCCTCGACGTAGCTCGACAACGAGGGCTCGGTGATCAGGCCCACGCCCGGCCGCGGCAGCACGCCGCCGGCCGCGCGCAGCGCGTCGGGCGACTGCGTGTCCAAGCGGAACAGCATGCCGGCCGGATCGTCGGCGAAGTGCAGGTTGGCCTGGCGCAGGCCCGCGGTGAACTCGGCATGGATCGCCTCCACCCCGGTCGCGTCGAGGATGACCGGCCGCTCGCGGTACGACTCCCAATCGATGCCGGGCAGCACCGTGTCCACGCGGTCGTCGCGCCCGCCCCAGGGCTTGCCGTCCGCGAGCAGCACCCGCGGCGGCTGCCCCTTGGGCGGCTGCAAGCCCGTCTCGTTGACGACGCCATAGTCCGCCTGCGCCGCCTGGCAGTGCGGGCAGGCCGCACCGCCGTGCCCGGGCTCCTCGGGGCCCGACGGATTCCTGCCGGAGGCCGACCATTGCCGTACCGCGGGGCTGTCGCTGCGCTTGCCGGCCTGGATGCCCTTGTGCTCCGCGTGCCAGCACACGGAACGCTCGTCGGGATCGAGGTGGCGATCCGCGGGGCGCGCGTAGTTCGGGTTGTCGTCGACGCCGTCCATCATGATGACGTCGTCGGGCTCGAAGCCGGCCTTGACCAGCAGGGCGACCGCCACGCGGCGCTGGTTCGGGTTCAGGCCCGCCTCCTTGCCGCTGATGGTCACCGCGATGCGCCCGTCGGCCAGTTCCGTCAGGCCGACGGTCTTGCGCGCCAGGCCCTGCGCATCCGTCGAGCCGGCCATGTGCACGAGGTCGGCGATCTGCTGGCCCTGCGCCTTGTCCAGCACCGGTCGCGGCGCCCGCGGCGGCACGTAGGCAACGTCGCCGAACAGCGCCGGCTGCGTCATCGCGTCGGTGTCGATCGCCCCCTTGGGCAGGATGGCCGCGCCGTCGGCGGAACCGGCCGGGCCCGCCATGCCGTCCGCGTCGGCCCCCGGCCCCGCGCCGCCGCCCCGCTTGGCCACGCGGCCGCCCTGCGGCGCGTGCACCATGTCCTCGGGACGCTGGCCCAGTCCGACACCCGGCTGCGTCTCCGTGGCCACGTCGAAGACCACCCGGCCGTTCTCCCGGATGGTAACGATGTCCAGCCCGGGCCGGTAGCGGTCGAAGCGCGTCTGCGGCTGATGCGCGTTGCCCTCGGGCCGTCCCAGCGACATGCCCGAGTCCACGCGTCCCTTGATCCGGGCCAGCGGCGCGCCCTCGAGCAGGACGTCCCCGTTGGCCGCGTACACGTTCACGCCGAGCGCGTTGGCGAGCTCCTGCGCGAACTGCACGCGTCCTTCGCCCGCCTGGCAGACGATGAGGAACAGGTCGCGCCCGCCCCACTTCGGGTCCGCGGCGACCAGCGGCGCGATCTCGGCGGCCGTGCGCGACGTGCCGCTGGCGTCCTCGACCCAGCGCCCGCCCTCCCAGCCGTGCATCTCGAGCGCGTACAGGCCCGGCGGCACGGGCATGTCCTCGCTGTAGGGCCTGCCCTCGAAGCTGGACTTGCCGCCGGGCGCGAAGATCGTCTTGTCGGCCGCGCGCCGCGGGAACACGTTCACGCCCAGCCCCTTGCGGTTCTCCGGTGCGTTGAGCAGGTCGACCGCCAGTCCATCGACCTCGCCGATGGGCGCGTCGCCCGGCTTGTAGCCGGCGGGCCAGAGCACGCGCAGCTCGCCGTCGTAGCCGAAGTTCGGCTGCAGCGTCTTCATCTGCGCCTGGCCGGGGCGGCCGGCGACGCGGCCGTCCGCGAGCACGCTGGCGGCGGGGACGTCGGCGCTGGTCTCGAGTGCCTCGTGCGGGACGAGCGCGATGCGATCGCCGGCCGCGCCCGGTCGCGCGGCGGCGAGCGCCTCCTCGAGCGTGTCGTAGGCAATGGGATGCAGCGCGGGATCGGCGCCCGGCTCGTCCACGTAATGCACGTCACTCAGGCCATCCACGTTGGCGCCGCCCTCGTCCGATTCGTGCGGATGGACGACGTAGGCCATGTCGCCGAACTGCCCGCCGGCCGCATGCACCTGCCCGACAAGCGCGCCGACCGCCTCCTGGCCGAGGCGATCGACGTCGACGTCCCAGCCTTCGTCGTCGATGCGCAGCGCCGAGCCGCCCGGGCGCAGCGTCGTCGCCGCGGGCTCCTCGCCCCGGCCAGGTACGCCGGCCGGACTCGCACCGGCCGCCCGGCTCGATCGCAAGGGCTCGCGGCGGTTGGCATCCACGGCCTGCAGGTCGCGCTCGGTGCGGGCTGCCGCGCGCGTGCGGCGGGCCTGCTGGCGCGCCGTGGCCGCGGGCGAGCCGCCAGCTTGTCCCGGCGCGGCATCGCTGGCCGCGAAGTCGCCCGCGGTGTCCACCGGGGACAGGTCGAGGCCGAGGTCGACGGTCGTCGTGGCGCCCACGTCCGGCTCGGTCGTCGCGAGCGGCGCGCGCGTGGCCGCCGGCGCGTGCGTGGTCGCAGGCAACGTCGTCGTGACGGCGGGCCGGCCCGCCGGGGCGGCGGCCAAGGCGTCGGCAGGCCCGCCGCCGACGGCGCCGTTCACGCGCGTGGGCAGTGCGGTGTCGAGCACCACGGGGCGACCGGCCGTGGTGTCGGAAGACGCTGTCACGTCGTCGTCCACCAGGCGCACGCCCGGCGCGACGTCATCCACGTCGACGTCCGCGAGCGGGCGCGGCGCGGCGCCGCCGTCGCGAGCGGCCGCGGCGGCCTCGGCACGCGCCTGGGCCCGCGCCATCATCGGATGGATCGCCACGTGCTGCAGCACGCTCGGGCCGATGTTGAGCGACGCCGCGATGAACTCGGCGCGGTTCATGCTGCGGCCTTCGGTCGCCAGCGAGACGAGCTCGCCCGTGCCCAGGCTGCCCGCGGTGTCGTTGAGGATCTGCCCGCCGATGCCCAGGCCCGGCAGGCCGGGCGTCTTGAGCGGGATGGCGCCGGAAAAGGCGCCAGTCACCGGTGCGGTGAGCAGGCCCGTGGCCGACGCCGCGATGGTGGAAGTGATGCGCGCATCGCCCTCGGCGGTTCCGAGCTGGCCGTCCAGGCCGACGTGCAGCGTCTCGACGCCCACGCGGCCCAGGCCGTCGACGGCCTGCGACGTGACGCCCGCGCCCGCGCCCACGATCGCGCGTCCGCCCCAGGTCAGCGTGTCGGTCGAGCCTTCCTTGAGGCCGACCTTGAGCAGCGTGCGGCCGCCCACGCTCAGCGAGTCCTTGAGCGCGAGCTGCGCCGTCAGCGATTCGGTCATGCGCGCGCCCGCGCCCACGCCCGTGAGCGTGACCGCGTTGCTCGCGACGTCGAGCGCCTCGTCCTTGAGCGTGAACTTGACGTCGTCCCAGCTCGCGTTGCCGGTCACCGCCTTGGCCTCGAGCGTCCACAGCGAGGTGTGGCCGTCGGCGTTGACGTCGCGCCCCTGCGCGGCGGCGACGATGTCGCCCGTCGTGTCCCACAGCTCGCTGACGCCCAGGCCCACCGCGAAGCCGACGGCGACGTTGCCGCCCGAAGCGATCGTCGCCGCGATGCCCGCCGCCGCGCTCACGGTGGTGCGCACCGCCTCGTCGACCACGCTCCACGTGCCGTCGCTGTCCTGGATGCGGCGCTGGAAGGCGCCCGAGTCATGGTCGTACGAGTTCAGGAAGCTGTCTTCCTTGCTCGCATAGTCGGACACGGAGATCTTGCCGGACGCGAGGTCGTCGCGCAGCTGCGTGGCCTTGTCCAGCTGGCCGTCGGTGTACTTCAGGCCGTCCTTGGCGGCGTCGTCGCCGCCGCAGGCGTCCCAGAGGTCGCGCACGAAGGTGTGGCCGTCGATGTCCTTCTTGATGGCGTCGCGATCGGTCGTCACGTGCTGGACGTCCTCGCCGCCGCGCTGCAGGTACTGGTCGCGCACCCGCTGCTGGATCGTCATCGCCGACTGCAGCTGCTTGCCCTGCTCGCTCGCCCCAAGCAGCAGGCCCGTCTGCTCCTGGCGGTACTCGATGGCGCGCACGCTGCTCTGGCCGTTGGGCACGTCGAAGCTGCCGAGCGCGTCGAGCCTGGCCCTCAGCTCGGGGTTGCGCAGCTTCCAGGCCGCGATGTAGTCGTCGGCGGCCTTGGCCTTGGCCTTCGCGCCGGCGGTCTGCAGCTCGTCGATGCTGCGGTTGAGCTGCGTCGTCTCGTCCTGGTTGTCCTTGGCGTACTTCTGCTCGGCCTTCTTGAGCCCCTCCGGGTCCTCGCGGTCGGGCGCGGAGACGGTCGTCATGAACTGGGTGAACTTCCTGTCCTCGCCCAGGTTGAGCGCGTCGACCTGGTGCTGGGCCAGGTTCGCGTTCAACTGGTCCAGATCGCCCTGGTGGTCGAAGTTCTCCGAGAAGGCCGTCGGATTGGCCTGCATCCAGTTCGCCTTGTCCTGCTGCAGGCGCGCGATGTCGCCCTGCAGGACGTTCTGGTCGGCCAGGTTGCTCGCGCTGCTGGCGTCGTCGAAACGCATGTCGACCTTCAGCGCAGCGTCGCTGGCCTGGTTGCGCTGCACCCAGGCGTCGTGCGCGGCGACCATCGAGGGCGGGTAGCCGTCGGTGCCGTACTTGTCCATCTCCTTCTGCATGTCGCAGAAGTCGCTCCACGCGGCGTCGTTCTCCTGCTTGGCGTCCTGGTAGTACGGCAGGTACGGCGCCCGCTGGCCCTGCGCCTTCATCCTGTCGGCCTGTTCCTTCGGGATCGCGCCCCAGCCCCAGTCGTTGGCCTTCCAGTCCTGGAACGCGGCTTGGAGCTTGTCGTCGGCGGCGGACTTCGCGTCGTCGGCGCGCTGCTTGTCGACGCCCGCCACCAGCAGCCCGACGTCCTTGTCCGACGACGCGACGAGACGGTCGACCTTGTCCGACAGCGCCAGCATGTCCTGCAGTTCTGCCGCGGCGGCCGCCTGGTCCTTGCTGCCCGGCCGGGCGACGAACCAGTTCTGGTACGCGATGGCGGCGGACTGGTCGACCTGCACCCGCTCGTGCCGCGTCATCACCGCGTTGGCCTTGCCCTGCGCGATGCTGGCCTGGCCCTGCGCGTCCTTCTGCAAGGCGACGAGGCGCGCGCGCTCGGCCAGCAGGCCGGCCGGGTCGTCGCCCGTGTGGTGGTACAGGCGGATCGTGGCGTCGATGTCGCTGATCTGCTTGCCGTAGTCGTCGGCCGTGGCCTGCCGCTGGTCGGCCAGCGACTGTGCATAGCCGGCGCCGCCCTTGACGTCCTGCAGCACGTACTTGCCGGTCTTCGGGTCGAGCTGGCGCACGTGGAAGACCTGGTCGGCCTGGATCTCCTGGACGACCGTGCGATCGTGGCGCGGATCGTCGATCTCGATGAAGGTGCGATTGGTCTGCGCGTCGTAGATCGTGCGGGTGCGGATGCCCTGGTTGTCGGCGCTGGCGGGGGTGTCGTCCACGGTGCCGGGCGGCAGGGCCTTGATCAGCTGGTCCTCGGTCATCCCCAGGCTCGCCGCGGTCTGCGCGATCGACTTCTTGTCGTCGAACAGCGCCTTGCGGATGGCGTCGACCTTCGGGTCCGTCGGATCGGGATCGCCCATCAGGACGTTGCGCTGTCCGCTCGCATCGGTGAACACCACGCGCAGCGTGCCGTCGCTGGCGGTGCTGCGTTCCAGCGTGGTCTGGTCGGGGTTCACGATCTTGACGGTCGTCGGGGCGCCCACCACGACGAGCTGTTGCCCGGGCTTGAGCGGGGCGCCGTAGTCGACGTCCGGGTTCAGCGCCAGCAACTGCTCGGGCGTCAGGCCCGCGTCCTTGGCGATCTTGAGGTAGCCCTCGCCGTCCTGGACGGTGTGCGCGACGGGCGCGGCCGTGAGGTCGGTCGTGGTCTCGGTGCGGGTCTTGTCGGCGGCAGTGACGATGTCGGTGCGCGTGCCGGCCGCGGGGTCGAACTGGTGGATGACGTCGCGGCCCGTCTTCGGATCCTGGACGGTTTGGCTGAAGACGCCGTCGCGGTTCCTCGAGACGTCGACGGCGCGCTGGCCGCCGGGCGCGCTGGCGTCCGCATACGCGCCCTTGACCGTGACGCTGCCGTCCTTCAGGTTGTGCGTGTACGCCAGCGTGACGTCGCCCTTCTTGAGCGTGGTCACCTGGACGTCGTCGGACGGCGCGCTCGCCTGCACGTCGACGCCGGCCGCGCGCGCCTGCGCGACGACCTGGTCCACGCTCATGTGCTGGTCGCTCGCGACCTGCGCCAGGCTCTTGCCGTCCGCCAGGCCCGAGAGGGTCCGGGCGAGCTGCGGCGACGCCGGCGCGTTGGCCGGCGCGAACAGCGGGCTGAACGTCGTGCTCGAGTTCCAGGTCGTGCCGCTGGCCAGCGTCGAACCCGGCGCGTTCGACAGGAACGGCGCCGGGCTCGTGCTTGCCGGCGAGACCTGCAGCAGCTGCAGCAGCGGCGAGTGCAGCGGGTCGTCGCCGACCGCGGCGGCGGTCGCCGGCGTCACGCCGGGCGGCGTGGCGGGCGGGCCGCCGTAGAACGCCGTGTCGGCGTCCTTGTCGACCTCGGTCGCGAATGTCGACTGCGCCGCATCGGCGTCGCCGCGCAGCCTGGACGCGTCGGCCTGCGCCTGGCTCAGGTCGCTGCGTTGGGCGGGCGTCAGTTCCTCGGCCTCGAAGCGGTTGCGCGGCCGCAGCGACGCCACCCTGGCCTCGGCATCCTGCGCCTTGCTCTGCTTTTCCTGCGCGTCGGCGTAGAGCTTGGCCAGGTCGTTCGTCTTGGAGGCCGTGTCGCGCGCGTGCTGCGCGTCCTGCACCTTCTGGTCGGCCGCGGCCGAGGCCTTCCCGTCGGGCGACTTGACCTGCTCGCGCTTCTGCGCCACCTGGGCCCGCTGCAGCGCGACGTCCTTGGCCTGCAGGTCCGCATCCGCGGCCGCCTTCTTCATGCGCGCGTCCTGCAGCTTCCAGTCCTGCTGCGCCTTCGCGGCGGCGGCCTGGTCGCCGGCGTTCTGGCTCTTGTCGGCCTTCTTCCGTGCGGCATCGGCCGCCTGGCGCGCGGTCTCGGCGCGCTGTTGGGCCTCGAGCGCGCGCTGGCGCGCCTCTTCCGCGCGCCGCTGCGCCTCGCGCAGGCGCTCGAGCATCTGGTCGAGCTGGCGCTGCAGCTCGCGCGCCCGCGCAGCGGCATCGGCCTGGGTCGACGTGGTCGCGGGGGGTGGCTGCGTGGGGGTCGCCGCGGGCACGCTCGCCGGCGGCACCGAGCCGCCACCACCGTCTGCAATCAACATGACAGGTTCCTCGCTGGGGTTTCGTGGGGCGCCGGGCCAGGGCTCGGACACGCGGCGCACCAGCCGCCGAAACCCTCGCGTGTCACCTCGTCCTCGAATGGTCCGGCAGCAGGCGCACTGGCCTGGACCGACTCTAGGGTCGGGGCGGGGGTGGAACAAGAACGAGAATTCGTAGGACCGCAGGCGTGGCCGGCGATCCCGGCAGGCACGTGAGCGCGCGAAGACGCGGGTCAGACGACCCGCCCTACCGCGTTTCGGGGACGAGGACGATCTTGCCGATCACCCCGCGCCCTTCGAGCTCGCGGTGCGCCTGCGCGCCGTCGCGCAGCGCGTGCGTGCGCGAGACGCGCACCTTCACCACGCCGGACGCGATCCAGCCGAACAGTTCGGCGGCGCGCGCACGGCGCGCCTGGGCGGTGGTGAGCACGTTCCACAGGTCGCCGCCGACCAGCGTCAGCGAGCGATCCATCAGCAGCCGCGGATCGACCGGCGCCGGGTCGCCGGCCGCCATGCCGTAGAACACGACGGTGCCGCCGGTGCGCGCGGCGTCCAGGCTGTCGCGCAGCGTGGTGCCCACCGAGTCGTACACGACGTCCGCGCCGCGGCCGCCGGTGGCCGACTTGACTGCCGCCACCCAGCCTTCGGTGGCGACCACGTGGTCCGCGCCGGCCTCGAGCGCCGCCTGGCGCTTGTCCGGCGTCGACGCGATGCCGACGACGCGTGCGCCGAGGTGGCGCAGGATCTGGATCAGCAACAGCCCCACCCCGCCCGCCGCCGCATGCACGACGGCCCAGTCGCCGGGCCGCACGCCGTAGCTGTCGCGGCACAGGTACTGCGCGGTCAGGCCCTGCAGCAGGCTGGCGGCGGCCGTCTCGAACGGGATGTCGTCCGGCAGCGGGATCAGGCGGTCGACGTCGACGGCGCACAGCTCGGCGTTCGAGAACGGACTGTCCGCGAATCCCACGCGCTGGCCCGCGCGCAGCCCGGCGCCTGCGGGCGCCGACACCACCTCGCCCGCGCCTTCGTAGCCCAGGATCCACGGCGGGGTGCCGGCCAGGTGGTAGTTGCCCTTGCGGCGGTAGATGTCGGCGAAGTTCAGTCCGATCGCGCGCATGCGCACCAGCGCCTGCGCGGGGCCGGGCGTGGGGTCGGGCACGGTCTCGTGGCGCAGGACGTCGGCGCCGCCGAATTCATGGAAGACAAGGGCGTGCACGAGGCGCTCCGATCGAGATGCTGGTCAGCGGATTGTCTCCGCGCCGCGCGGCCGCCGCGCCGCCTGCGGGCGACGCCACTGCGGGCCACAAGGGCTTGGAGCCGCCTCGGATCCGCCGCGCCTTCAGTCCGAGACGCCGTACCAGTGGGCCTTCATCTCGCCGCCGCCGAGGCCGGCGCCGCCAGCAGCGCCTGCAGGCCGGCCTCGTCGATGATGGCCACGCCCAGCGTCTGCGCCTTCTCCAGCTTGCTGCCGGCTTCCGCGCCGGCCACGAGCCAGTTCGTCTTCTTGGACACCGAGCCGCTGACCTTGCCGCCGGCGGCCTCGATCAGGTCCTTGGCCTCGTCGCGGCCGAGCGTGGGCAGCGTGCCGGTGATCACCAGCGTCTTGCCCAGCAGCGGGCGATGCGCGTCGCTGGCGGTGCCCTCGATGGCGGGCCAGTGCACGCCGGCCGCGCGCAGCTGCTCGACGACCTCGCGGTGGTGCGGCTGGTCGAAGAAGCCGCGGATGCTGCCCGCGGCGATCGGGCCGACGTCGGGGATCTCCAGCAGCTGTTCGACGGTGGCGTCCATCAGCTTGTCGATGTCGCCGAAGTGCCGCGCCAACGCCTTGGACGTGCCCTCGCCCACATGGCGGATCCCCAGGCCGAACAGGAAGCGCTGCAGCGTGGTGGACTTGCTGCGCTCGATCGCGTCCAGCAGGTTCTGCGCGCTCTTCTCGCCCATGCGCTCGAGCGCGTTCAGCTTGGCGATGCCCAGCTTGTAGATCTCGGGCAACGAGCGCACGATCCCGGCGTCCACGAGCTGGTCGACCACCTTGTCGCCCAGCCCCTCGATCTCCACCGCGCGGCGGCTGGCGAAGTGCAGCACGGCCTGTTTGAACTGCGCCGGGCAGGTGACGCCGCCGGTGCAGCGCCAGTCGGCCTCGTCCTCCTCCTTGGCGATGGGGCTGCCGCACACCGGGCACTTGCCCTGCACCCACGACATCATGTCGAACAGCGGCTTGGCGGCGACCTCGGGCGTGCGGCGATCCAGCACCACGCCGGCCACCTCGGGGATGACGTCGCCGGCGCGCCGCACGATGACGGTGTCGCCCACGCGCACGTCCTTGCGCTGCGCCTCCGATTCGTTGTGCAGCGTGGCGTTGCTGACCGTGGTGCCGCCCACGAACACCGGCTGCAGCTTGGCCACCGGCGTGAGCTTGCCGGTGCGGCCGACCTGCACGTCGATGTCCAGCAAGGTGGTCATCTGCTCCTGCGCCGGGTACTTGTGCGCCACGGCCCAGCGCGGCTCGCGGCTGAGGAAGCCGAGCCTGGCCTGCAGCTCGCGCGAGTCGACCTTGTAGACGACGCCGTCGATGTCGAACGGCAGCTTGTCGCGCTCGGCGGCGATCTGCCGGTGGAAGGCCACGAGACCCGCGGCGCCTTCGCTGACGACGCGCTGCTTGGCGACGGGCAGGCCCATCGCGGCCAATGCGTCCAGCAGCCCGGCGTGCGTCGCCGGCACCGTCCAGCCCTGGACGTCGCCCAGGCCGTAGGCGAAGAAGCTCAGCGGGCGCTTGCGCGACTGCGCCGAGTCGAGCTGGCGCACCGCGCCGGCCGCGGCATTGCGCGGGTTGACGACGGTCTTCTCGTTCTTGGCGCCGGCGGCGATCAGCGCGCGCTGGCGCTCGTTGTAGGCCTCGAAGTCGTCGCGCCGCATGTAGGCCTCGCCGCGCACTTCCAGCACCGGCGCGTCGACGCCGCGCAGGCGCAGCGGGATCTGCTTGATGCCGCGGATGTTGGAGGTGACGTCCTCGCCGACCTCGCCGTCGCCGCGCGTGGCCGCCTGCACCAGCACGCCGTGCTCGTAGCGCAGGTTGATGGCCAGGCCGTCGAACTTCAGCTCCGCCGAGTAGGCCACCGGCGGATCGGCATCGGTGAGCTTCAACTCGCGGCGCACGCGCGTGTCGAAGGCCTCGGCGCCGCCGGCGGTGGTGTCCGTCTCGGTGCGGATGCTGAGCATCGGCACGGCGTGGCGCACCGGCGCGAAGCCTTCCAGCACCTGGCCGACGACGCGCTGCGTGGGCGAATCGGGCCGCGCCAGCGCCGGGTACTGCTGCTCGATGGCCTGCAGCTCCTGGAACAGGCGGTCGTATTCGGCATCCGGGACGGTGGGCTCGTCCAGCACGTAGTAGCGGTAGGCGTGCTCGTGCAGGATGGCGTGGAGCTCGTCGGCGCGCTGGCGGGCGGTGTCGGGGGTGGTCGCGGTCATCGCGTGAGTGTAGGCGCCCCCCGGCTGGTCGCCCGCGGCCGGCGCGCGCGAAATGGGCCGCCTGGCGCGCCGCGACATCGCCTGCCCGGACGGCTGCGCGGCATGCAGGAGAATGACGCGCCGGCGATCGGCGTCCGGCGGTCGGACGACAACCCAGGGAGTCTCGATGAAACGATGCATTGCCGCTGCGCTGCTCTGGCCCGCCCTGTCGGCGTGGTCGGCCGCGCCGGCGCCGGAAGCGTCGCGGTGGTACGGGTACAACGTCCATGCGGGTCGCTGCGAACGGCTCGACGGCTTCGAAGGATCGCTCGCGTTCCTCGAGGGCGTCCGCACGCCCGCGGAGATGGTGCGGCGGCTGGCCGAGCGCGCATCGGACGCGAAGTCCGTGAGCTTCCTGGAGCAGGCCCGCGCGAGCGGGCCACCCGGCGAACCGATGCCCAAGGCCCAGGCGACATGGCTGCAGGCCTTCTCGCCCACGAACGCCTACATGGTGTCCAGCGCGGCACTGCAGGTCGAGCTGCCGCTGGTGCGCAGCGAGGTCTGCACCCGCCTGGGCCTGGCGATCGAGGGCACGCAGCCGGGCGGCGACTTCCACGCGTGGGTCACCCGCCTCTACGGCTTCCATCCGCATGAGTTGTCCAAGGAGGAGATCAGCGCCAGGTCGACGGCGCTCGACGACCTCTGGCAGGAGGCCCAGGCCAACCCCGCCCGCGCGCTGCCGCTGCTCAGGGCGGAGCTCGCGGACACCGCCGACGCGGACTTCTTCGCCTACGACGGCGCCAAGCTGCTGCTCGCGCTCTCGAAGACCCGGGACGACCAGGCGCTGGCGCTGTCGACGCTGGTCAAGGTCGACCTCCGGGACGTGGATCCCACGGACTACCTCACGACCGTGCAACGCCTCGCCGCCCAGGGCTTGGACACGCGCGCGGCGGCCTTCCATGTCCTGGGCACGCCGGACTTCCAGGCGTTCATCCCGCAGCATTCGCTCACGCTGGGGCAGGACTACGCGTTGATCTACATGCTCTACCCGATGGACACGTCGACCTTCGAGCCCGCGCTGCTGGATCACCTGGCGGGCGAGACCGACGCCCGATCGCAGAAGAGCCTGCTGCTGGCCGCCTGGTACCTGATGACGCCCGCCGGCAAGGCGGCGTTGGCGAGCTTCCCCGATCGCGCCGGCGTCGATCCCGCCGTGGCCGCCTACGCACGCGAACTCCTTGCCCGCCAGCCGCGGCCGCGGCCGCCGTCGTCGACGCCCGCGGCCGCGACGCTGCGCAGCGAGCGCATGAAGACGATGCGACGGCCGATCAGCGACGAGGCGCTCATCGAGTTCGACGCCCTCACGACCCAGCTCCAGGCCAGGCCGTGACGGCGACGCGACGGCCTCGGGGCCGTCGCCCCCGGCCGGCTCAGGCCGCCGGCGTCGCCGCGCCGGGCAGCGCGCGCGGGCCGCGCAGGTCGACGACGACCGTGTGGGCCAGCTTGTCCTGAACCGCCTGCCGGTTCGGATCCCACAGCACCTGCAGCAGCCCGATCCCGCCGGTGGCCAGGCCCGCGGCGTAGCCGCCGTAGCGGCCGAAGCAGTCCATCACGCCCAGCGGCTTGCCCGCCAGGTGCACGACGCGCAGCCCGAACAGCCGCTTGCCCACCGTCTGCCCCTTCCACCAGAACGGCAGCAGCGAGAAGTAGGCGATGGCCCAGCCGAAGCGCAGGCCCAGCTTGTGCAAGCGGCCCAGCGCCTCGTCGCGCCACTGCAGCGGCCGTGGCTTGCGGGCCTCGGCCAGCTGCGATTGCAGGTCGCGGATGCGCGCCGTGTCCTGCGCATGCTGCTTCTCGGCGGCCAGCAGGGCCACCGACGCGGCATCCGCGGGAACTGCCGCCGCGGCGGCCGCGACGTCGTCGTCATCGTCCTTCGCGGCGGCGTGCGTCCGGTCGTCGCGGTGCGTCCACCACTCGGTGCCGTGGTCGACCGCGACGACCAGCAGGACGGCCAGCGCCACCCACATCAGCACGGCGCGCGAGCGCGGCCGGCCTGGCGTGGGCGTGCGCAGCTGCACGACGATCGCCCCGATGCCCGCCACCACCCAGAACATGCCGGTGGACGACAGCAGGCCGATCAGCGCGACATCCACGCCCATGGCCGCGGCGCGCCTGCCATGCGGCGCGAGCGGCGCGCCCAGCAGGTCGGGCGTGACGTTGAGCGCCTCGGGACGCACCCAGGCAGGCGCCAGCGCGCGTCGGACGAGGCCGGCCTGCGCCACGCGCGTCAGCCCGCGAGCGGCACGAGGCGCAGCGCGCCGTCGGCCTGGACACGCGGCGCCAACGCCGCGTAGTCGCCGACGCGCGGGTGGCGCGTGTCCAGCGGGTGCGCGTGCGTCGCGGTGATCACCAGCACGCTGGCGCCGGCCGCCTCGGCCGCGGCGATGCCCGCGGGCGCGTCCTCGAACACCAGGCAGTCGCGCGCCGGCACGCCCAGGCGCGCGGCCGCCAGCAGGAAGCAGTCGGGCGCCGGCTTGCCCTGGGCCACGTCCTCGGCCGCGATCATCAGCGGCGGCACCGGCAGGCCGGCGGCGGCGATGCGGTGCAGCGCCAGCTCGCGCGGCGCGGAGGTGACGACGGCCCAGCGGCCGGCTGGCAGCGCGCCCACGAAGGCGGCCACGCCGGCGATCTGCTCGATGCCCTCGACGTCGACCATCTCCTCGGCCTGGATGATGGCGGCCTCGGCCGCGGCATCGACCCCCGGCAGGCCCAGCTGGCCCACCGTGTCGATGGCGCGCTTGCCGTGGATCGTCGGCAGGAACGCGGCGACGTCGACGCCGTGGCGCGCGGCCCAGCGGGCCCACACGCGCTCGGCACAGGCGATCGAGCTGAGGAGGGTGCCGTCCATGTCGAACAGGAAGGCGGCGAAGGCGCGGTCAGGCAGGGCGGGACGGGTCAAGGCGGGTCGAGGCTTCACGGCGAAGCCGACATCTTAGGGCGTCGCGTCCAGCGGCCGCACGTCGAACATCCACGCGACGGCGCGCGGGAACTCGGCGCGCCACGCGCGCTCGTTGTGCTCGTGATCGGGCTCGACGTGCAGCGTCATCGCGCGTGCCTGGCCGTCCTGCGCGGACAGCAGCGGCAGCATGCGCTGCACGTCGGGCAGCGACTCCTCGCCCTCGCGGCCGCCCTGGTAGAAGTACACGCGCGCATCCGCCGGCCACGGGTGCGCCCGGGTCTGCAGGTAGACCTCGTTCGAATACCAGTACGACGGCGAGAAGATCGCCGCCTTGCCGAACACCTGCGGGTAGCGCAGCAGCGCGTAGTGCGACGCGAGGCCGCCCATCGAGCTGCCCGCGATCGCCGTGTGCGCGCGATCGGGCAGCGTGCGGTAGCGCGCGTCGATGTAAGGCTTGACGACGTCGACCACGAAGGCCATGTACAGCTGGCCCTGCGCCGGGCCGTACTTCGGGTTGGTCCAGGGCGACAGTTCGTGCAGGCGTTCGTCGCCGCCATGGTCGATGCCCACGACGATGGCCTCGAAGCCGCGCGTGCGGGCGAACGCGTCCAGCGTCTCGTCGACGCCCCATTCCTGGCCGAAGGACGAGGTCGCCTCGTCGAACAGGTTCTGCGCGTCGTGCATGTAGATCACGGGGTAGCGCCTGCCGGGCGAGGTCTCGTAGGACGGCGGCAGGTACAGCCGCAGCGTGCGCTTGCGGCCCAGGCCGGGGATGGCCAGGCGCTGGGCGAGCACGTGGACGCCGGGGCCGGCCGTCGAGCGGCGCGGCGCGGGCGCGGGCGGGGTGGTCGAGCAGGCGACGAGCGCGGCGAGCAGCGTCGCCACGACGGCGATGGGAAGGAGGCGCATCCCGCGAGGGTAGCGCGAAACCCGCAGCGGCTTGCTCAGCCGCGGCGCGTCGTCACCAGCCAGCCGGCCACGGCGCGGGCGCTCTCCAGGCGGGGCGTGATCGCCGCCACCGCCGGTTCGGCGAACCCCGCGGCGGCCACGCGCACGCGCAGGCCCGGCAGCGCGTGGGCGTAGCGGCCGCTCTCGGTCAGGCGGAACGGCGCGTCGTCGGCGGCGTCCAGCGCCTCGAGCGTGAACACCAGCGTGCCGCCGGGGCGCAGCGCGGCGTGCGCGGCGGCGAACATGGGGGCGAGCTCGCCGAAGTAGATCAGCGTGTCGGCGGAGACGAGCACGTCGAACGCGCCCGGCCGCCCGGTGAGAAACTGGACCAGCTCGGCCTTCTCGAGCGCGTCGTACACCCCGCGCGGCGCGGCGCGTTCCAGCATGCCGGCCGACAGGTCGCACCCGACCAGCGAGCGTGCCCACGGCTTGAGCAAGGGCCCGCACAGTCCGGTGCCGCAGCCGAGGTCGGCGATGTCGTACTGCGACGCCGGCGCCGGCAGGACCCCGGCCAGCGCCTCGGCGACGAACTGGGGGGCGCGGTACTGCAGCGTCGCGAGCTGGGTGTCGAAGCTGGCGGCGAACTGGTCGAACACCTTCTCGACATAGGCGTCGCTCGCGCGTTCCGGCGTCTGGCCGAGTGCCGCCGCCAGGTGGTGCTCCGCGTAGGCGTTGCCCGGCTCCTTGTCGAGCCAGTCGCGATAGAACGCCACCGCGCGGTCGTGCTCGCCCGCCGCCCACAGGGCGCGGCCGTAGGCCTCGCGCCGCTGCGCGTGCGCCGGCAGCAGCAGTTCGGCCTTCACCGCGGCCTCGAAGGCCTCCTCGGACCGCTGCAGGCCCAGCAGCGCCAGCGACAGGTAGTGCCACGCCTCGCCCGACTGCGGCGCCAGCGCCACCGCGCGCCGGGCCGAGGCTTCGCTGCGCGCCCATTCCTGGCGGCGCCGCTGGATGCGCGCGATGTTGGTCAGCGCCTCGGCGCTCTCGACCAGCGCGAGGCTGCGGCGGAACGCCTTCTCGGCTTCGGGCAGCTTGCCCAGCGACAGCAGCGCGTTGCCCAGGTTGTTCCAGACGCCCGGCTCGCGCGGCGCGATCGTCGAAGCCTTCTTGAGCAGCTCCAGCGCGCGCTCGCGCTCGCCTCGCTGCACCATGAGCACGCCCATGAAGTTGAGCGCGTCGGCGCGCCGCGGATCGACGCGCAGCAGCTCGGCATAGAGCGCCTGGGCGGCGTCGAGCTCCCCGCGGCGATGGTGCGCGATGGCGACCTGCAGCGGGTCGGTGGGAGCAGCGGTCGAAGTCGTCACGGACGGGCCTCCTGGCGGGCGAACGCGCAGGATGCCACGGAAACTCGCGGCCTGCGGCCGCGTGCGGGTTCGGACGTAGGATGGCGCTCCGCCGACCTCCAGGAGCCGTCGATGCTGCACGACCCCGCCCGCCACGAACCGCTGCGCACCATCGCCTGGGACGAGTCTCGCGTGCGCGCCACGATCGCGCGCATCGTCCGCGAGACGGTCGCCGCCGCGACGCCCGACGGCCTGTGGCCCGTGCATCCGCGCGACCTCGAGCCCGGCGACGACCCCGACGCCCCCGTCGCCAACCTCTACTACGGCGCGGCCGGCGTGATCTGGGCGCTGGACTGGCTGCGCGCGATCGGCGCCGCCGACAGCCCGTCGTTCGCCCACCGCCTGGAGCCGCTGCGCGAACTCAACCGCGCCGCGCGGGCCCACGACGATATCGGCAGCTACATGATGGGCGACCTGCCGTTCGAGATGATGGCCTGGGGCCACGCGCCCACGGCCGCGCGCGCCGACACGATCGCCGCGCTCATCGAAGGCAACATCGACCACCCGGCGCGCGAGCTGATGTGGGGCTCGCCCGGCTCGCTGCTGGCCGCGGCCATGATGCACGGGGCGACCGGCGACGACCGCTGGGCCGCCCTCTTTCGGCGCATCGCGCAGCGCCTGCGCGAACAGCTGCTGTGGTCCGAACGCCAGGCCTGCCACTATTGGTCGCAGGAGCTGTACGGCCGCCAGTCGCGCTACATCGACGCGGTGCATGGCTTCGTGGCCACCGCGCGCGCACTCCTGCGCGGCCGGCACCTGCTGGCCGAGGCCGACTGGCTGCAATGGCAGGCGTGCATCGAGACGACGGTGGCCAACACCGCGATCCGCGAGAACGGCCGTGCCAGCTGGCCCTGCCAGGCCGACGAGCCGCCGGGCACGGCGCAGAAGTGGCTGATGCAGTTCTGCCACGGCGCCCCCGGCTTCGTCATCTGCCTGGCCGACCTGCCGAGCCACGCGCTCGATGCCTTGCTGGTCGAAGCCGGCGAGGCCACCTGGGCCGCTGGCCCGCTGGCCAAGGGCTCCAACCTGTGCCACGGCACGGCCGGCAACGCCTATGCGTTCCTGGTGCTGCTCGCGCGCACGCGTGACGCGCGCTGGCGCGACCGCGCCCGCGCGTTCGCGATGCACGCGGTCGCGCAGTTCGACGAGGAGACCGCGCGCCTGGGCCGCCTGCGCCATTCGCTGTGGACCGGTGATATCGGTCTGGCGGTGTTCCTGTGGGATTGCCTGAACGAGAGGCCGCGGTTTCCGACGCTCGATGTGTTCTTCGCGCCGCCATGAAGGCCGCGGCCATCTGCGCGTGCGGGCATGCGAGGGGTCTGGCCCCGGCTCACGGTTGCGGACCGGCGCGATCCGAGGAGACGCCAGACCCCTCGCGTGACGACCGCGCACGGTGCGTCTCAGTTCTTCTCGACCCGATACCGCTCGAACATCACGCCCCGGTACGGCGCCTGCACGGTCTGCGCCAGCGTGAAGCCGGCGGCCAGGAAGACGGGCCTGCTGAACGGGGTGGCCCAGGCGGCCAAGCGGGTGGCGCCCTCGTGCTCGGCGCGTTGCAGCGTGCGGCGCAGCATCGCGGCGCCGATGCCACGGCGGGTCATCGGGGGCGTGACGTACAGCGAGTGGATCTCGCGCAGGTCGCCCTCGCGGCTGGCGCCGCAGAAGCCCAGCGCCCGTGTGTCGCCCACGCGCTCGGCGATCCAGGTGTCGGCCTTCAGGACGTAGTCGCGAAAGCCCGCCTCGTCCTCGGCCGACGAGGCCCAGGCACGCGACTGCTCCGGCGTGTAGACCAGCGGCCCCATGCGCAGTGCGCAGTCGCGGTAGAGCGCGGCGAGCGTGCAGACGTCGGCCGGCGTCGCGGGACGCCAGACGAAGGGAACCGGATGCACGGGCGTCATCGCATGCGAGCCGGCGTCAGCTGAACAGGCGCCGTGCGCCCGGCGAGCCGGCGGCCAGGTCGTGCGCCATCAGCGCCTCGTACAGGCGCGTGAGCTCGGCGTGGATGGCGGAGAACGCATGCAACGTGATGAGCTGGCCCTGGTCGTCGACGATCGCGGCATCGAGGTCGTCGGCCAGCTTGCGGGCGATGCCGTGCCAGGCGGCGAAGGGCTCGGCGAGCTCCTCGGTCTGGGCCACGTCCAGGCCCAGCGTGAGCTCGCGCACCGCGGCGTGGCCGGGGTCGTCGGCGAGCGCGGCCTGCGCGTCGAAGCCCAGCACCAGCACCGGCGGCGCGCCCTCTTCGAGCGCGGGCAGCACGAGGCGTCCCGGCACCGCGCCCGGCACGAAGCCGTGGCGCTGCGCGACCTGCTGCAGGTAGCCCACCGACCACGCCACCGAGCTGGCGCGCAGCAGCGCCACCAGTTGCGCGTCGTGCTGGCTCGCGAACGCGTCGAGCTCGCGCGCGCGGGCGACGGTCTCGAGCATGTCGGGCAAGTCGGTGGACGCGCCGATCGCCTGCGCGAAGACCTCGAGCTTCTGCACGAACTCGGAGAACTCGATCTCGTTGAGCGCGCCGTTTCGGTTGGCCATCTGCACGCCGGCCTGGAACTCGCTGTAGCGCGCGTTGGCGGCGATGGATTCCCACTCGCCCGTCTCGCTGTTCAGGCCCTCGATGAAGAAGGGCTTGGTGCCGACGCGGTTGGCGCCGGGCAGGTGCGGCAGCACGCGCTCGCCGGCGACGGGCGCGTCGACGCTCAGCGTGGCGATGGCGTCGATCAGCGCATCGAGCCGCACCGCGCGCCGCGCGGGCGCGAGGCGGCTGTCGGCGCGCGCGAGCGTGGCCGCCGGCAGTTCGTCGCCGGGCGCGGGCACGATCACGTCGTCCAGCACGGGCTCGCGCCGCAGGTCGTCGTCGACGACCACGCTGAGCCCGCCGGGGCGCTTGGCGATCCGCCGCGCCTTCCACAGGCCCTGGCCGACGATGCCGCCCAGCACGAGCAGGGCCAGCGCGATTAGGGCGGTGGTGAGATTCAGGTGCATCGGTGCGCGGCGTCGCGTGTCAGGCCGCTTCGGCCATGGACAGCGCGGCCTCCATGTCGACCGCCACGATGCGCGAGACGCCCTGCTCCTGCATCGTGACGCCGATCAGCTGCTCGGCCATCTCCATCGCGATCTTGTTGTGCGAGATGAACAGGAACTGCGTGCCCTTGTGCGACATCTCGGCCACGAGCTTGGCGTAGCGCTCGGTGTTGGCGTCGTCCAGCGGCGCGTCCACTTCGTCCAGCAGGCAGAACGGCGCCGGGTTGAGCATGAAGATGGCGAACACCAGCGCGATGGCGGTGAGCGCCTTCTCGCCGCCGGACAGCAGGTGGATGGTGGAGTTCTTCTTGCCCGGGGGCTGCGCCATCACCTGCACGCCGGCGTCCAGGATCTCGTCGCCGGTCATCACCAGCTTGGCCTGGCCGCCGCCGAACAGGCTGGGGAACATGCGGCCGAACTGCTCGTTGACGAGGTTGAACGTCTTCATCAGCAGCTCGCGCGTCTCGAGGTCGATCTTGTGGATCGCGCCTTCAAGCGTGCGGATGGCGTCGTTCAGGTCTTCGGTCTGCGCATCGAGGAAGGTCTTGCGCTCGCGCGCGGCCACCAGCTCGTCGAGCGCCGCCAGGTTGACGGCGCCGAGCGCGTTGATCTCGCGGCCGATGCGGTCGATCTCGGTCTGCAGCCCGTGCAGCTTGACGCCGCCGTCCTCGATGCCCTTGGCCAGCGCCTCGAGATCGACCTCGGCCGCCGTCAGCTGCTCCATGTACTGCGCGCCGCCCAGTTGCGCGGCCTGCTCCTCGAGCTGCAGCTTGGTGATCGAGTCGCGCAGCGGTTGCAGGCTGCGTTCGAACTCGAGCCGCTGCTCGTCGGCCTTGCGCAGCTGCGCGGACAGCTCGTCGTATTCGGAGCGCACCGCGCCGAGCGCCGACTCGCGCTCTGAACGCAGGGTCAGCGCGTCCTGCAGGCCGGCCTGTGCCGCCTGGTCGTTGAAGCTGTCCAGCTCCAGCGTGAGCTGCTCGCCGGCCTGGGTGTTGGCCTGCACCTGCTGCGCGGCCGTCTCGATGGCGCGCTGCAGCTCGCCCTGGCGCGCGGACAGCGCGCGGGTGTCGTACTGCGCCTCCTGCGCGCGGCGCTCGAGCGCGCGCAGCTGCTCGCGCGCGTCCGACAGCTTGCGCTCGGCGGTGATGACGGCTTCTTCGAGATCGGCCTGGCGCCCCTGGGTCTCGGCCAGTCGCAGGTCGAGTTCCTCGAAGCGCGCCTCGCCGGTCATCCGGCGCTCGATCAGGCCTTCGTCCTGCGCGTCGATCTCGGCGAGCTCGTCCTCGAGCTGCGTGCGGCGCGTGGTGGCCGCCTCGGCCTGCGAGGACAGGCGCAGCAGCTCCACGTGCAGCTCGTGCGCGCGCGTCTGCGCGTCCGAGGCCTCGCGGCGCACCGACTGCAGGCGCTGGGCCGCATCGGTGTAGGCGGCCTCCAGGCGGATCAGCGCGGCGCGCGATTCGTCGGTGATCATCGCCTGGGCCTTCGAATCGCGCTCCAGGTGCTCGATCTCCTGCGCGCGGGCCAGCATGCCGGCCTGCTCGGAGTCGGGCGCGTAGAACGCGACGGCGAACTGCGAGACGGCATGGCCCTCGCGGGTCATGATGACCTCGCCGTGCGTGAGCTGGCCGCGCTGCGCGAGCGCGTCGTCCATCGAGGCCGCGGTGTAGACGCCCTCGAGCCAGTCGTTGAGCAGCGCCTGCAGGCCGGCGTCGTTGAGCTTGAGCAGGTCCGACAGCCGCGGCAGCGTGCGGTGCGTGTTCGCGATCGCGCCCGACGGCGTGGAATAGAACGCCAGCTTGGCCGGCGGCGCGTCGCCGACGAAGGCGCGCACCATGTCCAGCTTGCCGACCGACAGCGCGTTCAGGCGTTCGCGCAGCGCGGCCTCCAGCGCCGTCTCCCAGCCGTCCTCGATGTGAACCTTGGTCCACAGGCCGGCCAGGCCGTCGAGGCCGTGCTTGGCCAGCCACGGCTTCAACTTGCCCTCGGTCTGCACCTTCTCCTGCAGCGCGCGCAGCGCTTCGAGGCGGGCGGTGAGGTCGGCCTGGCGCGCGGTGTCGCGGTTGAGCGTCTCCTGCTGCGCGCGGCGCTGCTCGTCGAGCGCCGGCACCGATTCGCTGGCCTCGTGCAGGCGCGCCTCGATCTCGTCCTTGGACTCGTCGGCCTGCGCGGAGCGCCGCTTCAGGTCCTCGAGCTTGTCCAGGTCGGGCGTGGCCAGCTGCTGGCGCTCGGCGGCCAGGCGCTCGCGGCGGGCGCGCAGCGCGCGCGCCTGCTCCTCGATGCTGCGGCTCTCGGCGGCCAGCACCTGGATCTGCTGCTGCACCTGCGTGACCTCGCCGCGCTGCGCGCTGGCGCCCGACTGCGCCAGGCGCACGGCCTCCTCGAAGTCGGGCAGGCGCATCGCCTCCTCTTCGGCCTGCGCCGCGAGCAGCTCGGCCTGCTCGCCGGCGCCGGCGATGGTCTCGGCGTTGCGCTCGAGCTCGGCCTTCGCGTCGTCCTGGCGCGTGACCCACTGCGCGTTCTGCGCCAGCAGCTCGGCCATGCGCGCCTCGGCGCGCTGGCGGCCCTCGACGACGTAGCGGATGCGTTCCTCGAGCCGGCTGACCTCCAGCTGCGCCTGCGCCAGCTCGCCCTGCGACACGTGCAGGCGATCGGACGACGCGTAGTGCGCGACGCGCACCTCTTCGAGCTGCGCCTCGACGTGGCGCAGGTCGGCCATGCGCGACTCGAGCCCGTTGGTGGCCTCCAGCACGGCGAGCTTGACGCGCTCGGCCTCGGTGGCGGCGTCGCGGTGCTTGAGGAACCACAGCTGGTGCAGCTTGGTCGTGCCGGCTTCCTGCAGCGCCTTGTACTTGGCGGCCACCTCGGCCTGGCGTTCGAGCTTTTCCAGGTTGTTGTTCAGCTCGCGCAGGATGTCGTCCACGCGCAGCAGGTTGTCGCGCGTGTCCTTGAGGCGGTTCTCCGTCTCGCGGCGGCGTTCCTTGTACTTGGACACGCCCGCCGCCTCTTCCAGGAACAGGCGCAGTTCCTCGGGGCGCGACTCGATGATGCGCGAGATCGTGCCCTGGCCGATGATGGCGTAGGCGCGCGGGCCCAGGCCGGTGCCCAGGAACACGTCCTGCACGTCGCGCCGGCGCACCGGCTGGTTGTTGATGAAGTAGCTCGAGCCGCCCTCGCGCGTGAGCACGCGCTTGACGGCGATCTCGGAGAACTGGTTCCACGGGCCGCCGGCGCGCGCGGACTCGTTGTTGAACACGAGCTCCACGCTGGCGCGCGCCGCGGGCTTGCGCGAGCCCGAGCCGTTGAAGATGACGTCCATCATCGACTCGCCGCGCAGCTCGCTGGCCTTGCTCTCGCCCAGCACCCAGCGCACCGCATCCATGATGTTGGACTTGCCGCAGCCGTTGGGCCCGACGACGCCGACGCGCTGGCCGGGCAGCTGGAAGTTGGTGGGATCCGCGAAGGACTTGAACCCGGAAAGCTTGATCGAATTGAGCCGCATGAACGGTCTTGCGCCTGCAGGGCACGTCGGGGAGCGGTGGTCAGTCCGCGTGCCGGAAGGCGCTTCCGGCGGCGGCTTTGATGTGCGCTAACGTGTTGATTTGACTGGGATTTCCGGCGCGACGGCCGGGACGCTGGGAGCACCCCCGCGGACGCGGGAAAAGGCCCGGGATGATACCATCGCGCCTCCCCCTCGAAGACCGGGACAGCGGTCTTCGCCCCCCACGAAAACACCCGTCGCGTCCTCCTCGGGCGCGACGCAGGCACCCATGGCCAAGAAGACCCCCGCCGCTGCATCCCCGAAGTCCGCCCCCAAGGCCGCCAAGTCCGCCGCGAAGTCCGCCATCAAGGTCGGCGCGCGCGACATGCCGCCCAACCCGCCGACCGCCCCGAGCAAGGAGCTGCACGTGTTCGCCAACCCGTCCGCGGGCCGCGACTACGTCATCCAGTTCCAGATCCCCGAGTTCACCTGCCACTGCCCGCTGACCGGCCAGCCGGACTTCGCGCACTTCACGATCGACATGATCTGCGACCAGACGTGCATCGAGCTCAAGAGCCTGAAGATGTACATGTGGAGCTACCGCAACGAGGGCGCGTTCCACGAGAGGGTGACCAACACCATCCTGGACGACATCGTGGCGGCCACCGACCCGCGCTTCGTGCGCATCACGGCCAAGTGGTACGTGCGCGGCGGCATCTACACCAACGTCGTGGTCGAGCACCGCAAGAAGGGCTGGACGCCGCAGCCGCGCGTGGACCTGCCCGCCGCCAACCTCGGCACGGCCACCGGCCTGCTCTGAGCGCCCCGATGCCCCGGTTCCCCGATGAGCCGGCCGTCGTCCGGCCGCCGTACCAGAAGTTCGACGTCTTCGTGCGCAGGAGCGAGATCGACGGCCACGGCGTGTTCGCGGCCGAGATGATCCCGCCGCGCCTGAAGATCGGCGAGATCCGCGGCGAGTCCATCAGCTGCGCCGAGGGCCGGCGCCGGGCCAAGGCGCTGCAGCGCATCATGATCGTGGAGGTGTCCTCGCGCACCGCGATCGACGCCTCGAAGTCCACGGACCCGATGCGCTTCACCAACCACTCCTGCCAGGCCAACGCGCGCCTGGCCATCATCGCCGGCCGCATCGAGTTCTATTCGCTGCGCGCGATCGAACCGGGCGAGGAGATCACGGTGAACTACGGCGAGACGCACCACGAGGGCAAGCTGCGTTGCCGGTGTGGGGCGCCCAACTGCATCGGGAACCTGTGACCCCCACCCCCCGGGAGGGGGCGCTTCGCGGCGCTCGCTGGCGCTCGCTGCCCCCAAGGGGGCCGGCCGCGAGCGGCCCGGCAGAGCCGGTTCCGCCGCTCCCTCGAACTCTGTTCGGGACAAATGAGCGGCAGCGCCGGGGGGCGTCGGGCGGATCGATGACCCGCCGTTCGCATTACCGTTCGTAGGGCGGGTCGTTTGACCATCGCGTGCCGCGGCGGGTCAAACGATCGGGCCGCTGCGCGCGCACGCGTCACGCATGCGCGCACGCGCCGCTTCAAAGCGGCATCTTCGCGACCGCGCGCAGCTGCTTGGCCAGGCGCTTCTTGTCGATGGTGGGCCCGGCCTGGGCGACCAGCAGCGCGTGCAGTTCGGGCACGGTGCCGGCGCGCGGGGCGCAGTGCATCAGCACGTCGGACGCCATCTCGCCGAAGTGGGCGGACAACACCTTCATCGTGCGGCGCAGCACTTCCGCGGGGATGCCCACGCCGTCGCCGGCCAGCGGCAGCGTCAGGTCGGCGCTGTCGAACTCGGCCGCGCCGTCGGGCAGCCGGCGGTCGCGCACCGACATCGGCTGCGACACCGGGCGGCTGATGACGATGCCGCCGCGTTCCTCGACCGGCGACTCGTCGCGGAAGGTCATCGGCTCGGGCAGCGAGACGCTGGGCGGCGGCGCGCGGCGCGCGTAGGGCACGGCCGGCGGTTCGGACGACGCGGAATCGGCGGCGGCGCTCAGGGCCGCGGTGGCGGCGGCCGCGGCGGCGTTGACCGACGCGCGGCGCGTGCGCTCGACCTGGCTCTGCAGCGCGGCCGCATAGCCTTCGTCGTTGTGCACCAGGTCGGGCGCGACGTCGCTGTCGGGGCGCGGGGGCACCGGCGGCTGGCCGTTGTGCGCCCACGGGTCGTGCGACGGCATCGACAGCACGCTGTCGGGGATGGCGATGGTCAGCGTCGGCACCGCGCCGGCGGCCTTGCCGCTGGGCGCGCTGCGGCGCGTGGACTCGGGCAGCTCGCCCAGCATCGGCGCGATGGTGGCCGAGGTGCTGGCGGCCTTGCCCGAATCGAGCGTCACGACGCCCGTGCCGTGCTCGGGCACGCGCACGGTGGTGGCGTCGCGCAGCGCGTCGCGGAACTCGGCCGCGCTCGTGAAGCGCTGGCTGGGATCCAGGCGCAACGCGCGCGAGACGACCTGGTCGAACACCGGCGGGCGCTGGGCCTCGGCGATGGTGCTGGGCAGGCGCAGCGTGCCGCTGAGCGCCTCGGCCTGCACATCCAGGAGCGCATTGCTGTAAGGATCGCGACCGACCAGCATGCGGTACAGGATCGCGCCGGCCGCGTAGATGTCCACGCGGTGGTCGATCAGGCGGCCCGACTGGTACTCCGGCGCCACGCCGGCCTGGGCGCCGCTGCGGCCCTCGGCGCGCGCGAGGCCGAAGTCGGTGACCTTGACCAGGCCCGCGCTGGTGATCAGCACGTTGGTGAGCTTGAGATCGCCGTGGCGCAGCCCGGCGTGGTGCGCGCACTCGAGCGCCTCGAGCACCTGGTCCATGACCTGCAGCAGCGCGGCCTGCGGCGGCAGCGGCGTGACCGACAGCCACTGCGCCAGGTTCAGCCCGGCCACGTGCTCCATCGCGACGAACGCGCGGCCGTCGGCCTCGTCGATCTGGTGGACGGCGACGATGCCAGGATGGTTGATGCGCGAGATCGCCTGCGCCTGCTCGCCGAGCCGGCCCGCGAACTCGCGCGCGCCGCGCGTGTCGGGCGGCAGGTTCAGGTGCAGGGACTTGACGGCCACCACGCGCTGCAGCGAGGGGTCGAAGGCCTTGTACACGACGCCGCTCGGGCCTTCGCCGATGACCCCGGTGATCCGGTATTTGCCGATTTTCTCAGGCGCGTTCATCACGATCGTCAATTTGCCCTCTCCACTTCCATCCGGATTCGCGGGCCACGGCGAACTCGCCGCATCGGCGATCTCGGAGTGCGTCATCGAACCGGAACCTTGCCGGAGGCTGCCCTCCATCGGCGGCTCGCCCGTGTCGCCCGGGCTCGTCTGCCCTCCCCGCCGATCCGCAAGGACGCTCGGGGGAGGCATTTGGGTTGAAGCCATTCTCTCACGCGGAGTGTTCATGTTGCGGTGCGGCACGTGATTTGCCTAACCATCCTGGTCAACCCATCGACGCCTGGGAGCCACGCTTGAGCATGCGGCGGCAACAGGGTCGACAACATGTTTCTGCCCGCAGGCACAGGAAACCAGCCGATGAACTATCCCGCTGCGCACGCCCTGCCCCACGGCATGGCCCTCCTCGACAGCTCGAACGACCGCCCCGCGCTCATCGTGTTCGGCGCCCTGCGCTGGAATTTCGACTGGCAACGGACGCAACAATTGTTGACTCGGATTGCAAAGCATTACCGGGTCTTCTACGTCGAGGAACCGCACACGACGCACGCCGATCCGTGGCTCGAGGCCAACGAGGTCGCGCCCGGCGTGCAAGTGCTGGTTGCACATACGCGTTGCGACGCTCCGGGCTTCCACGAGGACCAGTTCCCGGAGATGAACCGGCTGCTCGCGACCTTCCTGCGCGAGCGCCGCGTCGCCCAGCCGCTGGCCTGGCTCGACACTCCCGCCGCGCTGCCGCTGGCCGAGGCGCTGCGGCCGCGCGCCCTCGTCTGGGACTGCCACGCGGACGACGTGACGCTGTCCGGCGATGCGACCCTGCGCGAGCGCGAGGAGCGCCTGCTGCAGCTGGCCGACATCGTGCTGGCCGGCGGCCCGTCGCTGTACGAATCGCTGCGCCGCCGCCACGCCAACGTGCACTGCGTCGCCAACGCCGTCGATGCCGGGCACTTCGCGCCGCCCGCCCCTGCGAGCAAGGCGATCGAGGCCGTGTCGGCGCGCGCGATCCACGCGGCGATCCCGAACCCGCGCCTGGGCTTCTTCGGCGTGATCGACGAGCGCATCGACCTCGCGCTGCTCGAGCGCATCGCCGACCTGCGTCCCGACTGGCAGTTCCTGCTGGCCGGCCCGCTGCGCGGCATCGCCCCCGAGGCCCTGCCGCAGCGCGGCAACCTGCAGTGGCTGGGCCCGCAGACCTACGCGATCCTGCCGCACCTGCAGGCGCACTGGGACCTGTGCCTGCTGCCGCTCAAGGTCGACGCCTGCGTCCGTCGCGCCGCGCCGATCGAGGCGCTGGAATTCCTGGCGGGCCAGAAGTCCGTGGTCAGCACGCCGGTGCACGACGTCGTGGCGCTGCACGGCCGCACGGTGCGCATCGCCGACGGCCCCGAGGCCTTCGTCGAGGCCTGCCGCGCCGCGATGTGCGAGCGCGGCCCGCTGCGCCGCCAGCGCCGCATCGACGCGCTCATCGCCGTGCACTCCGCCAGCTGGGAGCGCGCCGTCGAGCGCATCCATCGGCTGCTGGTGGAGTTCGCGCACGAAGCGGCCGGCGCCGACGGCGACATCGCCCCCGCCCTGCTCGCCGCCGCGGCGCGCCCGGGCCTGCCGCACGGGGCCGCCTTCGGCGCCTGACGGCTCGCGTGGGCATGCAGGATGCCCTTGAACCTGATCGCCGCCCGTTGCGGCTGCCGCCCAACCAGCAGAGGAGAGTCCGCCATGAATCGTTCGATGTCGCTGTCCCTGACCCTCGCGGTCGCCCTGGCTTCGCAGGTCGCGCTCGGGGGCTGCAGCAAGAAGGAAGACGTCAGCAACGTGCCGCCGCCCGACCTGCCCGCCAGCACCGCGAGCGCGCCCGACATGAGCTCGTCGGCCAGCGTGGGCACCGCGTCCGCGCCGATGGACAGCATCAGCAGCGCGAGCGCCGTGGCCGGTTCGCAAGCAGCGGCCAGCGCCGCGATGGCCGCCAGCAACTGAGCGCCGGGGCCGCGGCCCCGTGACGGCCTGCAAGACGAAAGCCGCCCTCGAGGCGGCTTTTGCTTGCCTGCACCGGACGCGTCCCGGGCCTCGTCGGCGCGGTCGATGCGCACGCGCCAAGAGCAACGGCCGCCTCGCGGGCGACCTCCTCGTGGCGCAAGGGGGTCATTGCAGCGTCGGCATGACGCCTTCCCACTGGCCGTTCGGACCGGGCACCCACACCTCGGTCTGGCGCACCGGCTTCCTGTCGGGCGTCTGACGGGGCACGGGCCAGTTCAGGTCCTCGACGAAGCTGCAGAGCTTCGCGGCACGCGCCGCGGCGGGCAGCGGCCGGGCGACAGTACGGTTTGCGGCAAGCGAGTTCATTGGGCAAGGGCTCCAGGTGCTTCGGCGACCCCGTGTCGCCGATCGTTGCCCGGGCCGCCACCTCCAGCGGCGGTCCGGGTCTCCTGGGCGGGCAAGGCGGGCGCCCGCCTGCCGGCTGCGCACGACCTCAGAAGAACTTGGTCACGCTCGCGTAGACCGTGCGGCGCGGCCCGAACTGCGGCGCGCCCACGCCGATGCCGGTGCCGTCGCGCAGCTCGTACGTGCGGTCGAACACGTTGAGCAGCGACAGCCGGCCATCCATCCGGCCCAGCAGGCCGCCGAAGTCGAACGACTGCTGCACCGACGCGTTGACCTGCGTATAGGCGGGCAGGTGCTGCGAGTTGGCGAAGCCCGCGCGCAGGCCGCTGCCGAACAGCGCGTCGGCGCCCAGCGTGGTGCGGGTCGCCAGGCGGTACGACACGCCGGCCGAGGCCGTCACCGCCTGGTCATGGTCCAGGTGCACCCAGTGGTCGGCGATGTAGTCGATCTCGTCCGGGTCGAAGTTGAACTGGCCCGTGACGATCTGCTTGCCCTGGGCGCGCGAGAACGCGAGGTTCGCGTAGGCGCTGAACGCATCGCGCTTGTAGTTGGCCGTCAGCTCGACGCCGCGCACGCGCCCCTTGGCGTAGTTGAACGCGGAGTAGACCAGCGCGTTGCCGAACTGGCCCTCGTCCTGCAGGTTGCGCACCTCGCGGTCGTAGGCGTCGATGCCCAGCGACAGCTCGGGGGTCGCGTCCCAGGCCAGGCCCGCGTCGAAGTAGTTCGAGCGTTCCGACTTCACCGCGGTGTCCGCGTCGGACGGCAGCGCGTTGGTGGTGCCGGCGAACTTGGCCACCGACGTGGTGTCGATCTTCTCGGTGGGCGGCGGCGTGAAGTAGCGCGCGTAGCCGGCGTGCAGGCGCAGCGTGGGCGTCGCGTCGAACACCACGCCCAGGCGCGGGCTGAGCTGGTGTTCCTTGACGACCGTGTCGACGTCGTCGTAGCGCGCGCCGTAGTTGATCGTCAGGCCCTTGACCGGCTGCCACTCGTCCTGCAGGTAGGCGCCCCACAGGTTGCCGTGGATCGCGGTGTCGTCCGCGATGGCGATCGGCGTCGTGCTCGACTGGTTGCCGTCGGCATCGGCCGGGAACACCGTCGACAGGTTGTCCACGCCGAACTTCTCGTGCTGGAAGAACAGGCCGCCGCGCAGCGTGTGCGTTTGGCCCAGCGCATAGCTCGAGTCGAGCTGCAGGCCGTCGGCGGTGTTCTTGCGGCGGATGTCGGCGGCAATGCCGTTGAAGACGAGGTCGCCGATGGGATCGGGAGCGTAGTGGACGTCGGTCTCGCGGTGGAACAGCGACAGCTGGTAGTCCAGCACGTCGCCGGCATGGCCCTGGTACGAGAGCACCTCGAACGCGTTGTGCTCGCGCTGGCGCGCGTCCAGCGTGGCGGAGTCCACGGCCGGATCGCCATCGAGCGCGAATTGCGGCGACTGGCCGGGCACGTCGGGGATCTGGAAACGGCTGTTGGAGACGCCGAACATGAAGTTCAGGCGGCTGTCGTCGCCCAGCAGGTACGAGAGCGTGCCGAAGCCCTTGGCCTGCTGCGTCTTGTCGTGCAGCGCGTTGCGCTCGCCCGTGGGGTTCTCGATGCCCATGTTGTCGCGCAGCAGTGAACCGGTCAGGTAGTAGCTGACCGGGCCGTGGCTGCCGCCGATCTCGCCGCTGCCCTCGTTGTGCGCGTTGCTGCCGCCGGTGTAGCTGACGCTGCCCGAATCGCCCTGGGCCTGCTGCTTGGTCTTGATGTCGACGACGGCCGCGGTGCGGTAGCCGTACTGCGCGGGCAGCGCGCCGGTGAGCACGGCGATGTTGTCGGCGAAACGCGTCTCCAGCGATTGCCCGAAGCCGCTGATCGCCTCGGGGATGACGACGCCGTCGATGCGGTACTGCACGTTGGCATGGTCGCCGCGCACGTGCAGCTGGCCGTACGAGTCCTGCACGACGCCGGGCGCCTGCAGCACCACCTGGTTCAGCGGCGTGGCCGCGCCCAGCGGCAGCGCGTCGATGTCGGCCTCGCCGAACTTGTAGACGTTGCTGCCCGTGTCGGGCGACAGGCCGTTGCGCGCGGCATCGAGCTTCTGGCGCACGGCATCGACGACGACGGTCTGCGTGCTGCTCGCGGCCGAAGCGACCACGGTCCGGGCGAACGGCGGCGCGGAGGCCGCGGCCGCGGGCGCGGCGGCGCCGTCGGCGAAGGCGGACAGGGAGACGGACAGGGGTGCGGAAAGAACGAGCGCGCGCGCCACGTTCCGGTGCTTGAAACCGAACATGTTGGAAATCCTTTGAGATCGATGAGATGTCGACGCGCGCAATGACTCGGCGCTGCCGCTTGGGCAGACGCGCGAAGTTCAAGGGAGCGCGCGAACGGCTCTGCCGGGCGCGTCGCGGCCGGCCCCCTCGGGGGGCAGCGAGCGCTAGCGAGCGCCGCGAAGCGCCGCCGCCGGGGGGTGGGGGCTCAAAGGATGGGGGGACCGCGGCTGCGCGCGGCGGGCGCATCGGCGGCGATGAACGCCGGCGCCTCGTCGGCCGGGATGCCGAACGCGAAGCTCAGCAACGCGGGCGGCACCACCGTGGCGGTGGCCACGCCGGCCAGGTGCGCGAAGGCCAGGCAGGCCTCGCATTGCAGGTCGCCGGGCTGCTGGCCGGAGGTCGATTGACCGTTGGCCGCCCGGGACACGGCATCCGTCAAGTGGCCCAGCTCGTGCATGACCGCGCCTTGCTGCGACAGCAGCATGACGATCGGCAGCAGGATGGAGAGCAGCAGCTTGCGCATGAGCCGTCGATTATGGCGGCAGCGCCTGACGTCCTGCTGTCGAGGGACATTCCCTGGCGGCCTGCCAAGCCAAGTCTTCACGACGACGGCGCCCGCGTCAGGCCCGCTTCAGCACGCACGCCACGCAACGGCAAGCCCGTTCGCACGCATCAAGGACAATCCCCGCACGTTCCGAACGTCCCACGCCCCCATGCGCCTTCGCCATTTCGCCATCGCCCTGTCCCTCGCAGCGCCCGTCCTCGCGGTCGCGCAAGCCACGTCCGCGCCTGCGCCCGCGAAGATCGCGCCCGTCGTGCAGCTGAGCGTCGACGTGCCGCCGTTCTACGTCGCCGGCGCCAGCTACGGCGCGCCGCCCCAGGTGGCCGTCGACCCGCTGTACGACAAGCTCCTGGCGTCGCCCAGGCGCGCGGACATCCAGCAGGCCGTCGTCGCCATCGCGTCCAAGCCCGAGCTCGTCAAGCCGGACACCCTGATCGTGCTGGCGATGCGGCTCTACGACGTCGGCCTGCGCGACGATGCCGTGTTCTGGTACTACGCCGGACGCGACCGCTACCTCACGATGGCGCAGGTGCTGGACATGCGCTCCATCCAGCTCATGCGCTCCGCCGAGGTCACCGAGGCCTTCCTGCGCGCCGCCGGCCCCGCGATGGACGGCTATGCCTATTGCAGCATCGCGCACCAGGCCGAGCAGGAGGATCGCGCGATCGCGTGGGTGGCCACGCACCCGTACAAGATCCTCGGCTACACCGAGCTGCCCGCGGCGACGGAAGACCGCAATGCCGCGTTGACCGACGCCGTGAACCACCTGCGCGACGCGTCGCGCAAGAAGAAGGTGCTGCTGGCCGAGCCCAAGACGCTGGCCGACCTCGAGGACGCGCGCCAGCGCAACCACGCGCACGAACGCTACTGCTGGTAGCGAGCCGACCGCGGGGGCATTGCGGGCGCACGAGAATGCGCCCATGCCCGCCGACCGCACCGCCCTGGCCCCCGCCACCGACGCCTCCGCGCGCCGCTGGACGCTGGCCAGCGCGGTGCTGGGCTCGGGCATGGCGTTCATGGACGGCACGGTCGTCAACGTCGCGCTGCCGGCCATCCAGCGCAGCCTGGATGCCAGCGGTGCCGACGCGCAGTGGGTCATCGAGGCCTACGCCCTGTTCCTGGCCGCGCTGCTGCTGGTGGGCGGCGCGCTCGGCGACCGCTTCGGGCGCAAGCGCGTGTTCCTCGTCGGCGCCGCGGTGTTCACGCTCGCGTCGGCCGGCTGCGCGGCGGCGCACGACATCGGCCAGCTGGTGGCCGCGCGTGCCGTGCAGGGCATCGGCGCCGCCCTGCTGGTGCCGGGCAGCCTCGCCCTGCTGGGCGCGAACTTCCCGCAGGACGCGCGCGGCCGCGCGATCGGCACGTGGTCGGCCTTCAGCGGCATCACGGCCGCGGTCGGGCCCGTGGTGGGCGGCCTGCTCGTCGACCGCTTCACGTGGCACTGGGCGTTCCTGCTGAACCTGCCCTTCGGCGTCCTGCTGCTCGCGGCCTGTGCGGCCAAGGTGCCCGAGAGCCGTGGCGAGGTCGCCCAGGGCCCGGTCGACCTCGTCGGCGCCTGCACGGCCACGCTCGGCCTGGCCGGCATCGTGTTCGCGCTGATCGAGGCGCCCGCGCGCGGCTGGGGCGCGCTGCCGGTGCTGGCGGCGGGCGCCGTCGGACTGGCCGGCCTCGTGGGCTTCGTCGCGTGGGAGGCGCGCGCCCATGCCCCGATGCTGCCGCTGCACCTGTTTCGCGATCGCAACTTCAGCGGCGCGAACCTGCTGACCCTGCTGCTCTACGCGGCGCTCGGCGGCGCGCTGTACTTCGTGCCGCTGAACCTGATCCAGGTGCAGGGCTGGGGTGCCACGGCCGCCGGCGCCGCGCTGCTGCCGTTCGTGGCCATCATGTTCGCGCTCTCGCGCTGGGCGGGCGCGCTGGTGGACGCGGTCGGCGCGCGGCGCCCGCTGGTCGCCGGTCCGGCCATCGCCGCCGTCGGCTTCGCGCTGTTCGCACGGCCCGGCGTGGGCGGCAGCTACTGGACGACCTTCTTTCCCGCCGTGTGCGTGCTGGGCCTGGGCATGACGATCACCATCTCGCCACTGACCACCACCGTGATGAACGCGCTCGGCCAGGGCCTGGCCGGCGTGGCCTCGGGCGTCAACAACGCCGTCTCGCGCGCGGCGGGCCTGCTCGCGATCGCCGCGTTCGGCGTGGTGCTGGCGCAGGTGTTCGAGCCGCGCCTGCAGGACGCGCTGGCGCAGGCGCGGCTGCCGCCCGGGGTGGCGGACGCCGTGATGGCGCAGCGTCACAAGCTGGCCGCGATCGCGCCGCCCGCAGGCGCGGCGTCGGCCGTCGCGACACGCGTGCACGCGGCCGTCGGCGACGCGTTCGTCGCGGGCTTTCGCGCCGTGATGTTCGTCTCCGCCGGCCTGGCCGCCGCGAGCGCGCTGTGCGCCTGGTGGTTCATCGCCGATCGCCCGAACCCTCCCGATTCGAAAGGACGCACGCCATGACGACCACTTCGTTCGACGCCATCGTCATCGGCACCGGCCAGGCCGGCCCGGCGCTGGCGGTACGGCTGGCCGGGCACGGCTGGAAGACGGCGCTCGTCGAACGCGGGCCGTTCGGCGGCACCTGCGTCAACAACGGCTGCACGCCGACCAAGACGCTGGTGGCCAGCGCCCGCGCCGCGTGGGTGGCGCGGCACGCGGCGGACTTCGGCGTGACGATCGCCGGCCCCGTGACGGTCGACTACGCCGCCGTGCGCGAGCGCATGGACAAGGTCGTGCAGGCGTCGCGCGACAGCCTGGGCCACTGGTTCGCCACCACCGCCAACCTGGAGACGATCCACGGCGAGGCGCGCTTCACGGCGCCGGACACCGTGCGGGTGGGCGAACGCACGCTGCAGGCCCCGCGCCTGTTCCTCAACACCGGCGCCCGCCCCATCGTGCCCGGCTGGATCGCCGCGTCGGGCGTGCCCTACCTCACCAGCGAATCGTTGATGGCGCTGGCCGACCTGCCCGAACGCCTCGTGATTCTGGGCGCCGGCTACATCGCGCTCGAATACGCCCAGGTGTATGCCCGCTTCGGTTGCGCGGTGACCGTGATCGAGCACGGCCCGCGCCTGCTGCCGCGCGAGGACGACCAGGCCGCGCAGGTGATCCGCTCGGTCCTCGAACGCGACGGCGTGAGCTTTCTCCTGGGCGCCGACGCCACCGCGCTGGAGCGCGACGGCTCCGGCATCGCGCTGACCGTCGACGGGCAGCGCCTTGCCGGCAGCCACCTGCTCGTGGCCATCGGCCGCCAGCCCAACGTCGAGGCGCTGGATCTCGCGCGCGCAGGCGTCACGTGCGACGCGCGCGGCCACGTGCGCGTGGACGAACAGCTGCGCACGGACGTCCCCGGCATCTGGGCGCTCGGCGACGTCAACGGCCGCGGCGCGTTCACGCACACCTCGTACAACGACTACGAGATCGTCGTCGCCAACCTGCTGGACGACGACCCGCGCCGCGTCGCCGACCGCGTGCCGGCCTACGCGCTGTACACGGACCCGCCGCTCGCGCGCATCGGCATGGCGCGCGCCCAGGCCAGGGCGTCGGGCAGGAAGGTGCTGGTCGGCCACCTGCCGATGACGCGCGTGGGGCGGGCACGCGAGCGCGGCGAGACCGACGGCTACCTCGAGGCGCTGGTCGACGCGGACACGCAGCGCATCCTCGGTGCGACACTGGTGGGCATCGAGGCCGACGAGGCGATCCACGGCCTGCTCGACGCGATGGCCGCCGACCTGCCGTACACCGCGATCTCGCGCACCATGCACATCCATCCCACCGTCAGCGAACTGATCCCCACGATGCTGCAATCGCTCGAGCCGCTTGAATGAGCCAGGGCGCGGTCTTCCACGTGCTGCTGCTGCCGCACGGGCAGCGCTTCGAGGCGCGGGCCGACGAGTCGCTGCTCAAGGCCGGCCTGCGGGCGCTGGCGCCGATGCGCTCGTCCTGCCGCAACGGGACCTGCCGCACGTGCATGTGCCGGCTGGACGGCGGCACGATCGCCTACGAGATCGACTGGCCCGGCCTGACGCGCGAGGAGAAAGCCGAAGGCCTGGTGCTGCCTTGTGTCGCTCGCCCGCTGACTGACGTGGTGTTGCGGTACGAGTGACGGCCTCGGTCGTTGGTTGGCCTGCGATGCGATTCGTCGTCGGGCGGGTCGTCTGACCCGCCATGGACGGTGCATCGCGCGCGGCGGGTCGAACGACCCGCCCTGCGTCATGCCTGCCGGCCACGCGAACGGCGCTCGGGAGACCGACCTCACGCCCGTCGGCGGTCACTGAGCGGAGAAGCGTCAGATCGGCCGCAGGAACAGCCCGATCGTGAGCACGACGCCGATACAGACGATCGCCACCCGCAACACCCGCTCGTTCACCCGCTTCAACGCCCAGGCCCCCGCCAGCCCGCCCGCGATCGCGCCCGCGCCCAACACCCCCGCCTGCACCCAATGCACCTGCGGCGAGAACACGAACAGGACGACGGCCGCCGCGTTCATCACGCTGGCCAGGGCGTTCTTGGTGGCGCCGGCGTTGCGCGTGGACAGGCCGGCCAGCGTCAGCGCCGCCAGCATCAGGAAGCCGATGCCGCCGCCGAAGTAGCCGCCGTAGATGCCGATCAGGAACTGCGCGAGGCCGGCCGCCTTCGGGCCGATGTGCGCGCTGCCCGCCAGCGGCTTGCGGCGGAAGCTGCCCCAGGCGAAGACGGTCGTGGCGAACAGCACGAGCCAGGGCACGAGGCGCGCGAACACCGTCGGCGGCGTGTTCAGCAGCAGCACGCCGCCGACGGCGCCGCCCGCCAGGCTGAGGGCGAACAGCCAGCGGAAGGTCAGGCGGCCGACACCCGTCACCAGGCTGCGGCCCGCCAGGCCCGAGGCGACCTGCCCCGGGAACAGCGCCACCGTCGAGGTGATGTTGGCTGCCAGCGGCGACATGCCCGAGACGATCAGCGCCGGCAGCGTGATGAACGAGCCACCGCCGGCCAGGGTGTTCTGCAGGCCGGCCCACAGGCCGGCGACGAGGACGAGGACGAGCATGCGCCAGCGTACCGCGGACGGCTTGCCCCGCGCCGGCGCCGGTGCATCAGCGCGCGGGCAGGCCCAGCAGCGTCCTGGGTTCGAGGAAGGCCTCGAGCCCGAACGCGCCGAACTCGCGCCCCAGGCCCGACTGCTTGAAGCCGCCGAACGGCGCCATCGGCTCGTGGTGCAGGCCGTTGACCAGCACGCGCCCCGCGAGCAGGCGTGACGCGACGGCGCGCGCCCGCGCGAGGTCGGCCGAATGCACGCTGGCCTGCAGGCCGTAGTCGGTGTCGTTGGCGATCGCGACGGCATCGTCCTCGTCGTCGTGGCCGATCACGCACAGCACCGGGCCGAAGATCTCCTCGCGCGCGATGCGCATGTCGTTGCGCACGTCGACGAACACCGTCGGACGCACGAACCAGCCGCGCGCCAGGCCCTCGGGGCGCCCGAGGCCGCCGGCCAGCAGGCGCGCGCCCTCCTCGATGCCCAGCGCGATGTAGCCCTGCACGCGCTCCCACTGCTTGCGGCTGACCAGCGCGCCGATGTCGGTCTGGCCGGCCAGCGGATCGCCCACGCGCAGGCGCGCGACGGCCTGCTCGATCAGCGGCAGCGCCTCCGGCAGGCGCCGGCGCGGCACCAGGATGCGTGTGCCCGCGATGCAGGCCTGGCCGCTGTTGATGAAGCCGGCCTGCACGGCCTGCGGGATCGCCGTGGCGAAGTCGGCGTCGTCCAGCAGCAGGGTCGGCGACTTGCCGCCCAGTTCCAGCGTGACGCGCTTGAGCGTCTGGGCGCCGGCGCGCAGGATGGACTTGCCCACCGCCGTGCTGCCCGTGAACGACACCTTGGCGACGTCGGGATGGCTCGCGAATTCCGCGCCCACCACGTCGCCGCGGCCGTTGACCAGGTTGAACACGCCCGGCGGCAGGCCGGCCGCGTGCAAGGCCTCGAGCATCACCTGCGTCTGCAGCGCGCTCATCTCGCTGGGCTTGATCACGGCCGTGCAGCCCGCGGCGATCGCGGTGGCCAGCTTGGTGCCGATGAAGCCGGCGTTGCTGTTCCACGGCGTGATCAGCGCCGCGACGCCCACCGGTGCCATCTGCACGTCGGCCGTGCCGATGCGGCGCTCCAGCGGGTAGTCCTGCAGCGTGCGGGCCGCCAGGGCGAAGGCGTCGGCGGCCCGCGCCGCCGTCGAGGCCGCGAAGGCGCGCGGCGCGCCGTACTCGAGCATCATCGCGTCGCGCAGGTCGTCGGCGCACGCGGCCACCGCGGCCTGCAGCCGCTCGAGCAGCGCGATGCGTTCGCCGCGGCGCGTGCGCGCCGTCGCGGGAAGCGCCCGGCGCGCCGCCGCGATGGCGCGCCGCGCGTCCTCGCGGTCGCCGAGGCGCACCTGGCCGATTCGCTCCTCGGTGGACGGGTTGAACAGGTCGGACAGCTCGCGGCCCTGCGGTTCGACGAACGCGCCGTCGATGTAGGCCTGCGAGACGACGGGCAAGGAGGTGGGTTTGTTCATGCCACGAAGTCTGGTGCCGCGACGCCGATTTGATAAGCCGCACAACCGTGGATGAATCATTGCGATAATCGGGACAATGCACAAGACCGGCCTGACCGAACTCGAAGCCGTGCTGGCCGTCGCGCGGCGCGGCAGCTTCCGCGGCGCGGCGATCGAGCTTGCGATGTCGACCTCGGCGCTCAGCAACGCGGTGGCCGGGCTCGAGGCGCGCCTGGGCGTGCGGCTGTTCAACCGCACCACCCGCAGCGTGGCCCTGTCGGAAGCCGGCGAGCGCTTCGTGGCCGAGGTCGCGCCCGCGCTGGCGCAGATCCGCGACGCGATGTCGGCCGCCAACGACGTCGCCGCCACCCCGCGCGGCACCCTGCGCATCAACACCAGTTCCGGCGCCGCGCTGATGACGGCCCCCCTCGTCCACGAGTTCATCCGCCGGCACCCGCAGGTGCACGTCGACATCGTCACCGAGGGCCGGCTGGTGGACATCGTCGCCGCCGGGCATGACGCCGGCATCCGGGTGGCGCAGGCGGTTCCGCGCGACATGGTCTCGGTGCCGATGGGCCCCGACCTCGCGATGGCCGTCGTCGGCTCGCCCGCCTACTTCGCGCGCCACCCGATCCCGCGCAAGCCGGCCGACCTCGCCGGTCACGCCTGCGTGCGCACCCGCATGCCCAGCGGCGCGATGAGCCGCTGGGAGTTCGAGAAGAAGGGCCACGCGGTGACGGTCGACGTCGACGGCCCGCTCACGCTCGACGACATGCCGTGCACGCGCGCCGCCGCGCTGTCGGGCGTGGCGCTGGCCTGGGTGTCGGACCAGTCGGTGCGCGCGGACATCGCGCGCGGCGACCTGGTGCGCGTGCTGGCCGACTGGTCGCCCTCCAGCCCCGGGCTGTGCCTCTACTACCCCAGCCGCCGTCACGCTCCCGCCGCCCTGCGCGCCTTCGTCGAGCTGATCCGCGAGCTGAACCCGCGCAAGGCCCCACGCCGACCTTGACTTCCACGCGGCCGCCAGGCCCCGTCCACGCGTTCGACATAGAGTCGTCCCTCGACCTGAACACGACGGAGCGACGATGACACTGCAACGACGCAAGCTGGGCAGCCAGGGGCTGGAGGTCTCGGCCATCGGCCTGGGCTGCATGGGCATGAGCCAGTCCTACGGGCCGGCCGACGAGGCCGAGTCGATCGCGACGCTGCACCGCGCGATCGAGCTGGGTTGCAACTTCCTGGACACCGCCGAGGTCTACGGCCCGCTGACCAACGAGGCGCTGCTGGGCAAGGCGCTCCAGGGCCGACGCCACGAGGTGACGATCGCGACGAAGTTCGCGTGGAGGTTCAAGGACGGCAAGCAGATCCCCGGCGCGCGCGCCAGCAGCCCGGCCGAGATCCGCGAGGCCGTCGAGGGCTCGCTGCGGCGCCTGGGCACCAACCACATCGACCTGCTCTACCAGCACCGCATCGACCCGAAGGTGCCGGTCGAGGACGTCGCCGGCACGGTGGGCCAGCTCGTCCAGGAAGGCAAGGTGCGCTTCTTCGGGCTGTCGGAGGCCGGCGTCGCCAACATCCGCAAGGCGCACGCGGTGCATCCGGTGACGGCGCTGCAGAGCGAATACTCGCTGTGGGAACGCAATCTCGAGACCGACATCATCCCCGTGCTGCGCGAGCTGGGCATCGGCCTGGTGCCGTTCAGCCCGCTGGGCCGCGGCTTCCTGACCGGCGAGGTCAAGCGCGCGGAAGACCTGCCCAAGGACGACTTCCGCCATGACGACCCGCGCTACCAGGGCGCCAACTTCGACGCCAACGTCGCCGCCGCGGCCAAGGTGCGCGAGATCGCCGCGGGCCTGGGCGCCACCGCCGGCCAGGTCGCGCTCGCGTGGGTGCTCGCGCAGGGCGACGACATCGTGCCGATCCCCGGCACCAAGCGGCGCACGTGGCTGGAGCAGAACGTCGCGGCCGCCGACCTGCGGCTGGGCCCCGACACCCTCGCCGCCCTCGGCGCCGCGCTGGCGCCGGGCAAGGTGCAGGGCCCGCGCTACTCGCCCGAGCGCATGGCGATGGTCGATCGCTGAAGGCGACCGGCTACAGCGCGAACCGGTACGTCAGCCCTGCCAGCCACGTGCGGGCCACCGGCGTGTCGTCCACCGTGCGCTGCCAGCCGACGTCGACGTCCAGGCCCGGGCGCACCGTCCAGATGGCGCCGGCCAGGATCGTGCCGGGCCAGGACGCCTTGTGCGGGTTCGGGCTCTGGCCGAAGGTGCTGTCCACGGTGAGGATCAGATGCTCGTCGACCTGCTGCATCACCGCCGCCGACACGCTGGTCATCACGCGACGCGCCGGCGAGGCCGCCGCGCGCGGCACGAAGGTGGTGCCGATGTTGGCATGCACGGTGGTGGGCGCGCGATCCCAGGTCAGCGCCAGCAGCGCGTGCTCGGACGTCTTGCCGTGGGTCAGGCCCATGCCGTGCTCGTTGGTGGCCAGCACGACGCCGGCGCGCAGCGCGAGCGACAGCGGGTCGCTGCCCCAGAAGCGCCACTTCGCGTCCACGTTGGTGTCGCCCATGCCCGACAGGCGCTCCTGCGCCGTGTGCTGCCGGATCCAGGCAGGCTGCACGATGGCGTCGAGCGTGGTGGCCAGGCCCAGCGAGAGCTGCGGCTGGTAGATCGTCTGCGTCACGGCGCCGAAGCGGCTGTGCTGCAGGCCGTTCTCGATCTCGAGGTTGCCGGCGCCCTGCGTGCCGGTGTCCTCGGTCTGCAACGGGTGGGCGGCGAACGCCGCCGGCGCGGCGACGGCGAGCACGAGGGCGGTGATCAGCAAGGGGGTGCGAAGGGCCAAGAGCGGTCTTTCGTGGAGGCTGGGACGGTATCGGCGGCGCCGGGCAGCATGCCCGCGCTCGGTGACACGGGCGTGTCGATTGTCATGCAGCCGCCATCCGGGGCCGCCACACTGCCCCCATGTTCAAGATCGCCCGCCGCCGCCTCGCCCTGGCCCTTGCCCTCGTGCTGTCCGCCGGCGCCCGCGCCGCCGAGCCGCTGCACGGCGCCGGCGCCACGTTCCCGGCGCCGGTCTACGACGCCTGGGCCACGGCCTGGGCGCACGCCACGGGCGAGCCGGTGCGCTACGACGCCATCGGCTCGGGCCTGGGCATCGAGCTCGCCACGCAGGGGCAGGTGGACTTCGGCGCCACCGACGCGCCGCTGCCCGCCGACCGCCTCGCCGCGACCGGCCTGCGCCAGTTCCCCGCCCTGGTCGGCGCGGTGGTGCCGGTGGTCAACATCGCCGGCATCGCGCCCGGCGCCCTCGTGCTGGACGCCTCCGTGCTCAGCGCCATCTACCGCGGCCGCATCGTGCTCTGGAGCGACCCGGCGATCGCCGCGCTGAACCCGGAACTGGCGCTGCCCGCCACGCGCATCACGGTCGTCCACCGGGCCGACGCCTCGGGTTCGACCTGGCTGTGGAGCCGCTGGCTGAGCGAGTCGGACGCCGCCTGGCGGGACGCGCCGGGCACCGGGACCACGCTCGCCTGGCCCGTCGGCACCGAGGGCCTGGGCAACGAGGGCGTGGCCTCGCTCGTGCAGCGCACGCGCTCGTCGATCGGCTATGTCGCGTATGCCTACGCCCGCGAGCACCGGCTGAGCGACG
>Ga0207427_100256_pt1 | contig 41755 bp, 33 predicted proteins | sample AraplaCL_Cvi_mMS_FD_184268 | JGI IMG/M metagenome (GOLD analysis project Ga0207427, IMG submission 184268) | Arabidopsis root microbial communities from the University of North Carolina, USA - plate scrape CL_Cvi_mMS (SPAdes) (version 2) | ecosystem: Host-associated > Plants > Roots > Endosphere ... | reverse complement strand
TCGGCGGTGTCGGGCAGGCGCGCGCCAGGGCGGGTCGATTCGCCGCCGATGTCCAGGATGTCCGCGCCCTGGGCGAGCAGCAGGTCGCAGTGCGCCCGTGCCGCGTCGGCCTGCGCGAAGCGGCCACCGTCGGAGAACGAGTCCGGGGTGACGTTGACGATGCCCATCACGAGGGGCCGCGCCAGGTCGAGTCGGAAGCGGCGGGTCTGCCAGGTCATCGGAGTGCGGAAAGCGCGGGAGGCGGATGCAAAAACGGGGCGCGAGGCCCCGTTGCTGGATGGTCGGCGCGGGCGGTCAGGCCGCGGCCGGTGCGCCGTCCGTCTTGACCGGCGGCGTGCCGTTGGAACGGTTGGTGGTCGGCGCCCCGTCCTTGGGCGGACGCGGCGGACGGCCTTCCATGATGTCGTCGACCTGGTCGGCGTCGATGGTCTCCCACTCCAGCAGGGCGTTGGCCATCGCGTGCATCTTGTCCTTGTTGCCCTCGATCAGGTCGCGCGCCACCTTGTACTGCTCGTCGATGATGCGGCGCACCTCGGCGTCGACGGCGCGCATCGTCTCCTCGGACATGCTGGTCGTCTTGGTGACCGAGCGGCCGAGGAAGACCTCGCCCTCGTTCTCGGCGTAGACCATCGGGCCCAGCGCGTCGGTCATGCCGAACCGCATCACCATGTCGCGCGCCAGCTGGGTCGCCTTGTTGAAGTCGTCCGACGCACCCGTGGTGCGCTGGTTCATGAAGACTTCTTCGGCGATCCGGCCGCCGAACAGCATCGAGATGCGGTTCAGCGCCCATTCCTGGTCATACCCGTAGCGATCCTTCTCCGGCAGCGTGAACGTGACGCCCAGCGCGCGGCCGCGCGGGACGATGGTCACCTTGTGCAGCGGATCGGACTTGGGCAGCAGGCGACCGATCAGCGCGTGGCCGGCCTCGTGGTACGCCGTGTTCTTCAGCTCTTCCGGATCCATGACCGCCGAGCGGCGCTCCGGGCCCATGAAGATCTTGTCCTTGGCCTTCTCGAAATCCATCATCTCGACGACGCGGCCGTTGCGGCGGGCAGCCATCAGCGCCGCCTCGTTGACCAGGTTGGCCAGGTCGGCGCCGGACATGCCCGGCGTGCCGCGCGCCAGCACGTTGGCGTTGACGTCGCTGCCGATGGGCACCTTGCGCATGTGGACGTTCAGGATCTGCTCGCGGCCGCGGACATCCGGCAGCGTGACGTAGACCTGGCGGTCGAAGCGGCCCGGACGCAGCAACGCCGGATCCAGGATGTCGGGACGGTTGGTGGCCGCCATCACGATGACGCCCAGGTTCGTCTCGAAGCCGTCCATCTCGACCAGCATCTGGTTGAGCGTCTGCTCGCGCTCGTCGTTGCCGCCGCCCAGGCCCGCGCCGCGATGGCGGCCGACCGCGTCGATTTCGTCGACGAAGATGATGCAGGGGGCGCTCTTCTTGGCCTGCTCGAACATGTCGCGCACGCGGGCCGCGCCCACGCCGACGAACATCTCGACGAAGTCGGAGCCCGAGATCGAGAAGAACGGCACCTTGGCCTCGCCGGCGATGGCCTTGGCCAGCAGCGTCTTGCCGGTGCCCGGGGGGCCGACCAGCAGCACGCCGCGCGGGATGCGGCCGCCCAGCTTCTGGAACTTCTGCGGGTCGCGCAGGAAGTCGACGAGTTCCTTGACCTCTTCCTTGGCCTCGTCGCAGCCCGCGACGTCCGAGAAGGTGATCGAGTTGTTGGCCTCGTCGAGCATCTTGGCCTTGCTCTTGCCGAAGCTGAACGCGCCGCCCTTGCCGCCGCCCTGCATCTGGCGCATGAAGTACACCCAGACGCCGATCAGCAGCAGCATCGGCGCCCACGACAGCAGCAGCGTCGTGAGCATGCCCTGCTCCTCGCGCGGCTTGACGTCGAACTTCACGCCGTTGTCGATCAGGTCCTTGATCAGGCCGCGGTCGAGGACGCTGCCGGTCGTGTGCTTGATGACGCCATCGGTCGTCTTGCCGGTGATGTCGATCGAGCCGCTACCTTCGGTGACCTCCACGCTCGTGTAGCGCTTGCTGCGCACGTCCTCGAGGAAATCGGAATACGCGACCCGCGCGCCCTGCGTCTGGGCCGTGTTGAACGATTTGAAGACCGTAAACAGCACGAGCGCGATCACGAGCCAGACAGCGATCTTCGAAAACCATTGATTGTTCACCGCGGCTCCTTCTACAAAATGCCACTTTCCGCGACAGATGGGGATGATTCTAGGCCAGTCAATACCCCGGCAAACCGATAGCCGGGGCCGGGAAGGACGCCAATCGCACGTTTTGGGCGCGAAATGCACCCTCGGCGCCACGCCAGCCCGGCAATTGGACGGCCCGCGTTCAGCGCGACGGGTTCTTCAGACCGAAGCCGACCAGGAAAGTTTCGGACGACTTGTCGCGCGACGCCTTGGGCTTGACGGCCTTGACCACCCGGAAACTCGCGCGGAACAGTTCCACCAGCTCACTGTAGCCGCTCCCGTGAAAGACCTTGGCCACCAGGGCGCCTTCCGGCTTGAGGTGCGTCACGGCGAAGTCGACGGCCAGCTCCACCAGGTGGGCGATGCGGGCGGTGTCGGTCACGGCCACGCCGCTCAGGTTGGGCGCCATGTCCGAGACGACGACGTCCACCGGGTCGCCGCCGACCACCTCGTTCAGCCGCGCCAGCACGGCGTCCTCGCGGAAATCGCCGTGGATGAAGGTGACGCCCTCGATCGGCTCCATCTCGAGGATGTCCAGCGCCACGATGCGGCCGTTGAGCGCGCCGGCCGCGGCGCCTCCGACGGCGAACTTGCGGCGGATGTACTGGCTCCAGGCGCCGGGCGTCGAGCCCAGGTCGACCACCAGCTGGCCCGGCCGGATGAGCTTGAACTGCTCGTCGATCTCGGACAGCTTGTAGGCCGCGCGGGCGCGAAAACCCTCCTTCTGCGCGAGCTTCACATAGGTGTCATTGGCGTGATCCTGCAACCACTGCTTGTTGACCTTCTTGCTTTTCGTGTTGATTTTCATGACACAGGGATAATACGGGCATGGCCATGATTCAACTGACCCCTGCCGAACGCAAAGAAAAGCGCGGCGACGCCCACCACCTCGACCCCGTGGTCATGGTCGGTGCCGACGGATTGACCGCCGCGGTCCTCAAGGAGGCCGAGGTCGCGATCCGCTCGCACGGCCTGATCAAGGTGCGCGTGTTCTCGGACGACCGCGCCGCCCGCGAGGCGATGCTGCTGGAGATGGCCGACAAGCTCGATGCCGCCCCCGTCCAGCATATCGGCAAGCTGCTGGTGCTGTGGCGCCCGCTCGCCGATGCCCAGGCCGCGCAGCAGGAGGCCGGCACGGCGCCGCGCGTCGTCAAGATCCTGAAGTTCCCGAAGAAGGGCAACGGCCGTCCGGAGATCAAGAAGGTCACCGTGCTGGGCAACCAGCGCATCACGGCCGGCGGCATGGTCAAGCGCGCCAAGAAGCGCGTGACCAGCATCAAGAAGAAGGTTTGAGTTCCGGAGTGTCGTGATCACGACACCAGCGGCGCGGGACGCGCCGCGCGCCAGGCCAGCGCCAGCGCCAGCAGGCCCTTGGCGCCGAACAACGCGAGGCTCACCCCGTGCAGTTGCAGGAAGGTGAGCGTGGTGGCGGCCCCGGAACGCGCCTGTTCCATCATCGGCTGCAGGCCGTAATAGCCGACGACGGTGCAGAACAGCGCGCCGATCGCCAGCACCATTTCCAGCGAGAACTGCGACGCGCCGAGCTCGTGGTGGCGGTCCAGCGCGGCACGCCGCTCCAGCATCAGGATCAGCACGCCCAGCACCAGGCTCGCGGGCGCCTCGCGCGCGAAGACGGCGCGCGCCACGACGCCGAAGCTGGCGCGATCCAGCACCACCGATGCGGCGGGCATCGCGAGCAGCGCGATGGCCAGCAGCACCCCGCACCACAGGCCGGGCAGCAGGCGGCGCAGGCGCTCCCGGACGTCCATCGTCAGATGTACTTGACCGCGACGATCTCGTAGTTCTTGACGCCGCCAGGCGCCTGCACGGAGGCGGTGTCGCCGGCCTCCTTGCCGATCATCGCGCGGGCGATGGGCGAGCCCACGGAGATCATGCCGGACTTCAGGTCGGCCTCGTCCTCGCCGACGATCTGGTACGTGACCTCCTGGCCGGAGTCCTCGTCCTCGAGCACCACGGTCGAGCCGAACACCACGCGGCCGCCGGCGTCGACTTCCGACGGGTCGATGACCTGCGCGGCGGCGAGCTTGCCCTCGATCTCGAGGATGCGGCCTTCGATGAAGCCCTGCTTGTCCTTGGCGGCCTCGTACTCGGCGTTCTCGGACAGGTCGCCCTGCGCACGCGCTTCCGCAATCGCCTGGATGACGGCATGGCGCTCGACCGTTTTCAGGCGATGCAGCTCTTCCTTCAGTTTTTCGGAGCCGCGGCGGGTCAGGGGAATCGTGGCCATATCAGAGTCTCAGCGGGGGAAAAAGCAAACCGCCGCCCCGGCTGCGCTTGCTGGCGCAGACGGGCGGCGGCCCTTGTGGAATGGAAGTTTAGATCAGATCAGGGCAGTTCCGCGTGCAGTTCCTGCAGGGAAACCACCGTGATGTCGTCCTCGTGCTTCAACGCCTCGGTGGCGGCCTCGCAGCCGGCCATCGTGGTGTAGTAGGTCACGCGGTTGGCGATCGCGGCCGTGCGGATGTAGCGCGAATCGGCAATCGCCGTGCGCGTCTCGTCCACTGTCGTGAACACCAGCTGGACCTCGCCGGCCTTGATCATGTCGGCGATGTGCGGGCGGCCGTCCTTGACCTTGTTGCACAGCTTGACCGGGATGCCCGCCTCGGCGATCGCAGCGGCCGTGCCCTTGGTGGCCGACAGCGTGAAGCCGAGGTTGACCAGGTCCGAAGCGACCTTGACCGTGCGCGCCTTGTCCGCGTTCTTGACGGTCAGCACGACGTTGCCCTTGGTCGGCAGGCGCGAGCCCGCGCCCAGCTGGCTCTTGAGCATGGCCTCGGCGAACGTGCGGCCCACGCCCATCACCTCGCCGGTGGAGCGCATCTCGGGGCCCAGCACCGGGTCGACGCCCGGGAACTTGTTGAACGGGAAGACGGATTCCTTGACCGAGAAGTACGGCGGGATCACTTCCACCGGCGGCTTGCCGTGCAAGCCGACCTGGTCGGCCAGCTTGGTGCCCGCCATGCAGCGCGCGGCGATCTTGGCCAGCGCCTGGCCCGTGGCCTTGGAGACGAACGGCACCGTGCGCGACGCGCGCGGGTTGACTTCCAGCACGTAGACGACGGCCTCGTCGCCCTCGCCCTGGATCGCGAACTGCGTGTTCATCAGGCCGACGACGTTCAGCGCCTTGGCCATCAGCGTGGCTTGCCGGCGCAGCTCGTCCTGCATCGCGGGCGACAGCGAGTACGGCGGCAGCGAGCACGCCGAGTCGCCCGAGTGCACGCCAGCCTGCTCGATGTGCTCCATGATGCCGCCGACCATCACGTCGGTACCGTCGCTGATGCAGTCGACGTCGACCTCGATGGCGTCGTCCAGGAAGCGGTCCAGCAGCACCGGCGACTTCTCGCTGACCTTGACGGCCTCGCGCATGTAGCGCTCCAGATCCTTGTCGCCGTGCACGATCTCCATCGCGCGGCCGCCGAGCACGTAGCTGGGGCGCACGACCAGCGGGTAGCCGATCTCCTGCGCGAGCTCGATGGCCTGCTCGTTGGTGCGCGCCGTGCGGTTGGGCGGCTGCTTCAGGCCGAGGTCGTGCAGCAGCTTCTGGAAGCGCTCGCGGTCCTCGGCGATGTCGATCGATTCGGCGGTGGTGCCGATGATGGGCACGCCATAGGCCTCGAGGTCCAGCGCGAGCTTCAGCGGCGTCTGGCCGCCGTACTGCACGATCACGCCGGTGGGCTTCTCGATGTCGACGATCTCCAGCACGTCTTCCAGCGTGACCGGCTCGAAGTACAGGCGGTCGGAGGTGTCGTAGTCGGTCGAGACCGTCTCCGGGTTGCAGTTGACCATGATGGTCTCGTAGCCGTCCTCGCGCATGGCGAGCGCGGCGTGGACGCAGCAGTAGTCGAACTCGATGCCCTGGCCGATGCGGTTCGGACCGCCGCCCAGCACCATGATCTTCTTCTTGTCCGTCGGGTTGGCCTCGTTCTCGCCGTCCGCGGTCTCGTAGCACGAGTACATGTAGGCGGTCTGCGTGGAGAACTCGGCGGCGCAGGTGTCCACGCGCTTGTAGACGGGGCGCACGCCCAGTGCGTGGCGCGCCTTGCGCAGCTCGTGCTGGTTGCTCTCCATCAGCCTGGCAAGGCGCTTGTCGGAGAAGCCCTTCTGCTTGACGAAGCGCAGTTCGGCGGCCGACAGCGACGCGACCGCGCGGCCGCGCAGCGACTGCTCGATCTTCACCAGATCCTCGATCTGCGCGAGGAACCACGGGTCGATCTTGGTGGCGTCGAAGACATCGTCCAGCGACATGCCGATGCGGAACGCGTCGCCCACGAAGAGGATGCGCTCGGGGCCGGCGTTGGTGATCTGCTCGAGGATCTCCTCGCGGTCGCTCTCCTTGCAGCCGGTGCGCTCGGTCAGGCCGTCGATGCCGGTCTCCAGGCCGCGCAGCGCCTTCTGGAAGCTTTCCTGGAACGTGCGCCCCATCGCCATGACCTCGCCGACCGACTTCATCTGCGTGGTCAGGTGCGAGTCCGCGGCCGGGAACTTCTCGAACGCGAAGCGCGGGATCTTGGTGACGACGTAGTCGATCGACGGCTCGAACGACGCCGGCGTGGCGCCGCCGGTGATGTCGTTGCGCAGTTCGTCCAGCGTGTAGCCGATGGCCAGCTTGGCCGCGATCTTGGCGATCGGGAAGCCCGTGGCCTTGGAGGCCAGCGCCGACGAGCGCGACACGCGCGGGTTCATCTCGATGACGACCATGCGGCCGTCGACCGGGTTGATCGAGAACTGCACGTTCGAGCCGCCGGTGTCCACGCCGATCTCCCGCAAGATCGCGATCGACGCGTTGCGCATCAGCTGGTATTCCTTGTCGGTGAGCGTCTGCGCCGGCGCGACCGTGATCGAGTCGCCGGTGTGGATGCCCATCGGGTCGAGGTTCTCGATCGAGCAGATGATGATGCAGTTGTCCGCGCGGTCGCGGACGACTTCCATCTCGTACTCCTTCCAGCCCTTGAGCGACTCCTCGATCAGGAGCTCGTTGGTGGGAGACAGGTCGATGCCGCGCTTGCAGATCTCCTCGAACTCCTCCGGGTTGTAGGCGATGCCGCCGCCGGAGCCGCCGAGCGTGAACGACGGGCGGATCACGACCGGGAAGCCGTTGCTGCCGATCTGCGCGGCGATCTGCTTCTGGACGGCCCAGGCCTCTTCCATCGTGTGGGCGATGCCGGACTTCGCGGAACCGAGACCGATCTTGGTCATCGCATCCTTGAACTTCAGGCGGTCCTCGGCCTTCTCGATGGCGTGCTCGTTGGCGCCGATCATCTCGACCTTGTACTTGTCGAGGACGCCGTGCTTGTGCAGGTCCAGCGCGCAGTTCAGCGCGGTCTGGCCGCCCATCGTCGGCAGGATCGCGTCGGGGCGCTCCTTCTCGATGATCTTCTCGACCACCTGCCAGGTGATGGGCTCGATGTAGGTGACGTCGGCCGTGGCCGGGTCCGTCATGATCGTGGCCGGGTTCGAATTGACGAGGATGACCTTGTAGCCCTCCTCGCGCAGGGCCTTGCAGGCCTGGGCGCCGGAGTAGTCGAACTCGCAGGCCTGGCCGATGATGATCGGGCCCGCCCCGATGATGAGGACGGACTTGAGGTCGGTGCGCTTTGGCATGGGATCAGTTCTTCTTCGCGTTCGCGGTCATCGAGTCGATGAAGCGGTCGAACAGGTAGGCGATGTCGTGCGGGCCGGGCGAAGCTTCCGGGTGGCCCTGGAAGCAGAACGCGGGCTTGTCGGTGCGGGCCAGGCCCTGCAGCGTGCCGTCGAACAGCGAGACGTGCGTGGCCACGAGGTTGGCCGGCAGCGTGGCGGGGTCCACGGCGAAGCCGTGGTTCTGGCTGGTGATGGAGACGCGGCCGGTGCTCGTCTCCTTGACCGGGTGGTTCGCGCCGTGGTGGCCGAACTTCATCTTGAACGTCTTCGCGCCGGCGGCCAGCGCCATGATCTGGTGCCCCAGGCAGATGCCGAAGGTGGGCATGCCGGACTCGACGATGGTGCGCGTGGCGGCGATCGCGTAGTCGCAGGGCTCCGGGTCGCCGGGGCCGTTGGACAGGAACACGCCGTCCGGGTTCAGGGCCAGCACGTCGGCGGCGGGCGTCTGCGCCGGCACCACCGTGATCTTGCAGCCGCGCTCGGCCAGCATGCGCAGGATGTTGAACTTGACGCCGAAGTCGTACGCGACGACGTGGAACCGGGGCGCGTCCTGCGTGCCGTAGCCGCCGACGAGCTTCCACTCGGTCTGCGTCCACTCGTACGTCTTCTTGACGGTGACGACCTTGGCCAGATCCAGGCCCGCCATGTTCTGGCCGGCGCGCGCCTTGGCGATGGCGTCCGCGCGATCGGCCTCGGTGATCGCGTGGCCCGCCGGGAACGCCACGATGCAGCCGTTCTGCGCGCCCTGGGTGCGCAGCAGGCGCGTGAGCTTGCGGGTGTCGATGCCGGCGATGGCGACGGTGCCTTCGCGGGCGAGGTAGGCATCCAGCGTCTGGGCGGCGCGGAAATTGGAGTGTCGCAGCGGCAGATCCTTGATGATCAGGCCGGCGGCATGGACCTTCGACGCCTCGACGTCCTCACTGCTGACGCCGTAGTTGCCCACGTGCGGATACGTCAGGGTGACGATCTGCTTGCAGTAGCTCGGGTCGGTGAGGATTTCCTGGTAGCCAGTCAGCGCGGTGTTGAAGACCACTTCGCCGACCGTGTGGCCGGCGGCGCCGATCGAGGTGCCGGAGAAGACCGTGCCGTCTGCGAGTGCAAGGATTGCGGGGGGCAGGACAGGCAGCAAAGGGAACTCCGGAAGGGTGCGTGCCCAGTTCTGCGAGACTCCGCCTGCGGGGCCGTCGAGCAGGCTCGGCGGGCACGGAAGGCGGAAATTCGTGGCTGCGGTAGACGGGACCGGAGACGTCGCTGTTCAGGCGCTCGAGGGTGTCTGGGCTGATTGCGGGTAAACCTGTAAATTATAGCCTCCGCGGGCGTGCTTGTCACCCCCTTGTCATCCGCGGATGCCGTCTCCACCTGCTGCCCGTCAAACCGCGCCGGGGCGGCGGAACTAGAATGGCTGGCCCGTCTCCAACGAAGCGGGGATTTCCCAAGACTGGAGTTTTCTCATGGATCGCAACGTGCAACGTCTCGACGTGCTGAATGGCGGCGCCGGCTACGGCGTCGACACGCACAAGGTTCTGCGCAACACCTACTGGCTGCTCGCGCTGTCGATGGTGCCCACCGTGCTGGGCGCATGGATCGGCCTGCTGACGGGCTTCGGTCTGCACATGTCGGCCGGGCAGTCGATGATCCTGTTCCTCGTCGGCGCCTACGGCCTGATGTTCGGCGTGCACGCCACCAAGAACTCCGGCTGGGGCGTCGCGGTGATGCTCGCCTTCACGTTCTTCATGGGCCTGATGCTGTCGCGCCTGCTGGGCGTGGTGCTGGGCGGCTACACAAACGGCGCCAGCCTCGTCATGACCGCCTTCGGCGGCACGGGCGCGGTGTTCTTCGGCATGGCCACGCTGGCGACGGTCGTCAAGCGCGAGATGTCGGGCATCGCCCGCTTCGCCTCGATCGGCATGATGATCGCGATCGCCGCCACGGTGATGAACCTGTGGATGGCCTCGACAGCGCTGATGCTGACCGTCTCGGTGGTCGTCATGGCCATCTCCTCGCTGTTCATGATGATCGACGTCAAGCGCGTCATCGACGGCGGCGAGACGAACTACATCACCGCCGCGCTGGCGATCTACGTCGACCTGTACAACATGTTCCAGTCGCTGCTGATCATCCTGACATCGCTGGCGGGCGACCGCCGCTGAGGTCCTCTCGGCAGCAATGAAGACGGCGCCCGCGGGCGCCGTTTTTTTTGCGCGGATCGGGGCGCCGCTCAGCCGGCGCGCCGCCGCCGCCAGGCCAGCAGCGCCAGGCCGGCGGCCATCAGCGCGACATTCGCCGGCTCGGGCACCGCCGCGGGCGCGAAGGTGCTCGCCGTTGTGGCGCCGAAGCTCAGCGTCGCCGCGCTGTCAAAGCTCGTCGCGCTCGAGTGCAGGAACACGAAGAAGCTGGACGTGGCCGGGCCGAACGCGTTCGGCGCGAAGTCCCACGTGACGGCGTGGGCCGTGGCGGACGCGTCGGTGGGCGCGACATTGCCCAGGCCGTCGCTGCGCCAGTCGGCGTCGAACGCCGCGCCGCCCGCGAAGCTCGACAGCGACAGGCCGGAGACCGCGAACGCGAGCGGCGCGTCGTTCGGGTACGACACCCCGTCGACGCTGATGCGCCAGTAGAAATCGAGCGTGCCCGAGCCCGTCTCGCGCACGACGCGCGACTCGATCTCGCCCTGCGCGCCGGGAAAGCCGTACTTGGGGTCGATCGGCGACACCCAGGTGGTGCTGACGTCCGCCAGGATGCTGCCCGCCAGCGACGGATCGCCCGCCAGCGTGGCGCCCGGCAGTGCGACGGGGCCGGCGCCAGGCGCGACCGGGACGGCCAGCGCGTGCGGTGCCCCCACGAGGACGGACGCGGCGAGCGCGACGGGGCGGACGATGCGGCGCAGGGCAGGCATGGGAACTCCTTGACGAGGGATGGGCGATGCAGGCCACTCTAGGCAAGGTCGCGCGCCGCTCCCACCCCTAGGGCCTGTTCACGCGGACTGGGCGCCCGCGCCCATGCCTCCCGGGGCTCGGCGCCTCAACGCATCGCCGCGACCAGCGCCGGGCCGGCGTCGGCCGTGAGCGTCAGCGTCGGGGGCGAGGCCTCGCTGCCGCCGAAGCGCCGCACGACGACGCCGCTCAGGCCGTGCAGGTGGCGCATCGCGCTCGTCGCCGTCACCAGCGTGGGGACGTCGTTGGCGGCGAAGGTCAACTCGACATGGCGGTCGTCCATGCGCACGCGCGTAAGCGTGGGGGCGAGCCCCTGCAGGCGCGCGCGCCAGCGCTCGCGCACGGCGTCGCTGGCCGGCGGCGCATTGCCCATCACGTCGATGCCGTGCGCGTAGGGCAGTCCCAGCGAACCGGCCGCCACCCCCAGCTTGCGCGGCGCGCGCACCCATTCGTGCACGTCGTGGCCGTTGCCCAGGGCGTCGCGGCACTTGCCGCCGCACCACAGCGGGCTCGGCGAGAAGTACCCGTGCTCCTGGTAGTGCGCGACGAAGTCGGCGACCAGCGCGCCCTGGCCGTCGACCGTGAACTGCGCGCCACGGTTCAGGCCGCTCGGCCAGGTCGGCAGTCCGCCGACGTTGCTGGCGTACGGAACCGACAGCCAGCCGTGGTCGCAGCGCATCAGCGCCCGCTCGACCACCCGCGAGTTGCCGTTGCCGATCAGGCCCCGGCTCTCGAAGATCGTCTGCAGGAAATCCTCGTCGGGACGCTCGTCGTGCGGCTGCGACCAGCGATAGCGCGACACCTGCTCGGGCTCCATGCGCAGGATCACGCTCGGGTCCGGCCGGTCGGCATGGCGCCAGGTCAAGCGCAGCGCCCCGTCGCCGACCGCCTCGATCGACAACTCGTCGTAGGGATGCGGCCCCGAGCGCCAGGCGCTGGCGTTGCGGTTCGAAGCTGCCGTCCGATCCGCCAGGTCGTAGATCCCTTCCAGCCGCGGACAGGCCGCGAACAGCCCCGCGCGCGCCGGCTTGGCGGGCGGCGAGCCGCCCAACGGCGGACCGTCGCAGCCGGCGAGCGTCAGTGCGGCCGTCGCTGCGAGCAGGCGCGCCGGACCGGACGCGACGCGTCGCCGCACCGCGCCCCTACTCGGATGCGGCATCGCCGGCGTCGCCCGCCTCGGCGTCGAGGCGCGGCGGATCGACGTCCTCGGCGATCTCGACCGGCTGCTCGCGCGGCGTCCAGTCCGGATCCCACTCGAACACCGCCATGCTCTCGACGTGCGCCGTGTGCGGGAACATGTTGACCGCGCCGGCGGCCGTGCAGCGGTAGCCGGCCAGGTGCACCAGCAGGCCGGTGTCGCGCGCGAGCGTGGCCGGGTTGCAGCTCACGTAGACGATGCGCTTCGGTGCCGTCCAGCCCTCGCGCGGGTTGGCCTTGAGTTCGGCCAGCGCCTTGGCGAGCGCGAACGCGCCCTCGCGCGGCGGGTCGACCAGCCACTTGTCGACCGTGCCGAGCGCCACCAGGTCGCCGGCCGTGATCTCGAACAAGTTGCGCGCGTCAAAGCGCGTGTGCTCGGCGACGCCGTTGTGCCTGGCATTGTCGAGCGCGCGGTCGACCAGGGTCTGGCTGCCCTCGACGCCCAGCACCGACCTGGCCTGCGTGGCCAGCGGCAGCGTGAAGTTGCCCAGGCCGCAGAACCAGTCGATCACGGTCTCGTGCTTCTGCACGTCCAGCAGCCGCAGCGCGCGGCCCACCAGCACGGTGTTGATCTGGTGGTTGACCTGCGTGAAGTCGGTCGGCTTGAACGGCATGCGCACGCCGAACTCGGGCAGCGTGTAGGCGAGCTCGGCGCCGCCGTCCTCCTCCATCAGGTGCACCGTGTCCGGGCCCTTGGGCTGCAGCCACCACTGCACGCCGTGTTCCTTGGCGAACGCGCGCAGCAGGCCAGCGTCGTGATCGCTCAGCGGCTCCAGGTGACGCAGCACCAGCGCGGTGACCTGGTCGCCGACGGCCACCTCGACCTGCGGCAGCCGCTCGCGCGCCTGCATGGACTCGACGAGCGCGCGCAGCGGCATCAGCAGGTCGGAGATCGCCTTGGGCACGACATGGCACTCGCGCATGTCTGCCACGTAGCTGGACTTGCGCTCGTGGAAGCCCACCAGCACCGTGTTCTTCTTGGCCACCCAGCGCACCGACAGGCGCGCGCGCAGCCGGTAGCCCCACGCCGGGCCCTCGATCGGACGCAGCACCAGCTCGGGCTTGACCTTGCCCAGGTGCCACAGGTTGCTCTCGAGCACGCGCTGCTTCATCGCCACCTGCGCCTGCGGCGCCAGGTGCTGCATCTTGCAGCCGCCGCACGCGCCCGCGTGCAGGCCGAAGTGCGGGCAGCGCGGCGTGACGCGCTGCGAGCTCTCCTTGCGCAGCGCGACGAGGTCGGCCTTCTCCCACTGCTTCTTGCGCTTGACGACCCTGACGCGCGCTTCCTCGCCCGGCAGCGCGCCGTCGATGAAGACGACGATGCCCTCGCTGTTGTGCGCGATGCCCTGGGCGTCCAGGTCCATGCCGGTGACCTTCAGCCACTCGTTGTCGGACACGCCCGGCGCGGGCCCCGCGTTGCGATCCCGGCGATGACGGCGGCCGGGCTTTCCGCCGGCACCCTGTTGTTCGTTGCTCATCCCGCGATTATCGATGGGCCAATGGGATCGGCCCCGGATCGCGCGATGCGACCCGGGGCCGTGTCGTTCCAAGCACCTCTCGGGAAGCGAGGATCGCATCCGAGCCAACCCGAACTCCCCCTCGGGGGCAGCGACGGGAGGAGCGAGGGGGCCGTCAGTTCACAGGCGGAAGACGCTGACGTCGGCGACGAGGCGCTGCACCTGCGTGCTCATCGAGTCGGCGGCCGCGGCCACCTCCTCGACCAGCGCGGCGTTCTGCTGCGTGACCTGGTCCATCTCGGTCACGGCCACGTTCACGAGGTCGATGCCGGCGCTCTGCTCGACGGTCGCCGAGGTGATCTCCGAGACGATGCCGGCCACGTGCTGCACGGAGCGCACGATCTGCGAGATGGTCTCCGACGCGATGTCCACGAGGTGCGTGCCCTCGTCGACCTTCTCGACCGACTCGGCGATCAGCGACTTGATCTCCTTGGCGGCCGTCGCCGAGCGCTGGGCCAGGGTGCGCACTTCCGTGGCCACCACGGCAAAGCCGCGGCCCTGCTCGCCGGCACGCGCGGCTTCCACCGCGGCGTTCAGCGCCAGGATGTTGGTCTGGAACGCGATGCCGTCGATCACGCTGATGATGTCGGCGATCTTCTTGGACGACGTGGCGATGTCGCCCATCGTGCGCACGACCTTGCTGACCGCCTCGCCACCCTGCTGCGCCTTGTCGGCGGCCTCGTTGGACAGCTGGCGCGCGTGCGTCGAGTTGCTCGCGCTCATCTTGACGGTGCTCGACAGCTCGTCCATCGACGAGGCCGTCTGCTGGATGCTCGAGGCCTGGCGTTCCGTGCGGTTGGACAGGTCGGCGTTGCCCGAGGCGATCTGCGTGGCGGCGCTGGCCAGGCTGTCGCTGCCGTTGCGCACGCTCGAGACGACGGTGACCAGGCTCTCGGTCATCGCGGCCAGCGCCTTGAGCAGCTGGCCCGTCTCGTCGGTCGAATGGGCCTGCACCTTGACGCTCAGGTCGCGGTTGGCGACGCGGCGGGCGATCTCCACGGCCTGCGAGATCGGGCGGGTGATCGAGCGCGTCACGGCCAGGCCGACCGCCGAGGCGAACACGAGCGCGAGGATCGAGATGCCCAGCACGATGTCGCGGGTGTTGCCGTAGGCCTCCTCGGCACTGGCGACGGCGGCGACGGTCAGCTTCTCGTTGAGGGCGACCATCTCGTCGACGGCGGCCATCCACCTGGCTTGCGCCGGATTGGCCTTGTCGCCCAGCAGGCCGCGGGCGGGGAACTTGTGGTTCTCCAGGGCCATCTGCACCACCTGGTCGGCCAGGTCGCGCGCTTCCTTCTCGGTGGCGTCGATGTGGCCGAGGATCGTCTTCTTGCGGGCGTCGTTGTCGGTGGCGATCATCTTGGCCAGCTTGCCCTTGGCCGTCTCGTAGCTCTTGATGTCGGCCTTGAGCAGTTCGTTCTCGGCAGCCATCTCCTCGGGTTCGGACACCATCAGGATGTTGCGCACGCGCACCGCCTGCTGGGTCGCCGCGAGGCGCAGTTGGTCGGCCAGCGACGATTCCACCGCGATGCCGCCGGTCACGGCATTCATGTCGTTGCGCATGGCGCTGGTACGCGCCAGGGCGATGATCGACAGCGTCGCCAGCAACGCCAGCACGATGCCGAACGCGAGGGCCAGTCGCGCGCCGATTTTCAGGTTGGTCAGCATTTGGTTATCCGAAGTTGGCTGTTGATTTGTGTTCGACCGGCCGGCCCACGCCCCCCAACGGGCGAAGGCGGCCTTACCAGCGGTGTCGCGGCTCGACGTCCGGCGTTCCAGACCTCGCGTCGAGCGGCCCGGCGTCGCCGCCGGAGGACGGATCAGGTCAGTTGAGCTTCCAGACGAATTCGGTCTTGACCCACTGCTGGGCGGGCTTGGAGTCGGCCGGCTGCGCCTTGAACGAGCACTCCATCAGCGCGCGCTGGGCAGCCGAGTCGAGCTTGCGGGAATGGCTGGAGCTCTCGATCTCGCTGTCGATGGCCTTGCCGTCCGCGCCCACGAGGATGCGCAGGCCGGTCGTGCCCTGTTCGCCCTTGGCCAGCGAATCGCGCGGGTACTCGGGGGCGGCGCAGCTCTTGGCGTCCTGCACCCACTTGCCGTCGCCGGCCAGCGCGGCCACGCTCGCGAGCGCGCAGAGCGAGCCGATCAGGGCGCCACGCAGGGTGGGCAGGTGTGCAATGCGGGTCATGCTTGGAACTCCTTGTGGGGGTCGAAAATAGGGGTCAGATTCAAGTCCCGACAGGGTCGTCTCCCTTGTTGGAGGACTCCTGACAGGCGTCATGGCCCGATTTCGGCCCCGCGCAATCATTCTTGAGTGAATCCTTCACGCTAAACCGGCGATCAACACCGCCAAACCGGCCCAGATCGCTCCGGCGCCGGGTGGGTGGTCGGGGGCGCCGCGGCAGCGCTTGCAAGACGGCCGGCCGCGTGCGCGTCGCGCGGGCGCGCCCGCGCAGGCCCGTGCGCTCGATGGGCGAAAAAAAACGCGCCTCGAAGGGCGCGCTTTCCTGGGTGAAGATGGACGGTCGCTTCAGCGCGCCGGCAGCAGCTTGGCCGGGTCGATCGGCTTGCCCTGCTTGCGGATCTCGAAGTGCAGTTGCACCCGGTCGGCGTCGGTCGCGCCCATCTCGGCGATCTTCTGTCCACGCTTGACGATCTGGTCCTCCTTGACCAGCAGCGTCTGGTTGTGGGCGTAGGCCGTCAGGTAGTTCGCGTTGTGCTTGACGATCACCAGGTTGCCGTAGCCGCGCAGGCCGGAACCGGCGTACACGACGCGGCCGTCGGCGGCCGCGTAGACCGGGTCGCCGGCCTTGCCCCCGATGGCCAGGCCCTTGGTCTTGGCGTCGTCGAACGGGGCGACCACCGGGCCGGCGGCCGGCCAGGCCCAGCTCATGTCGTCGTCGCCCTCGCGCGCTGCCGCCGGCTGCGGCGTGGCGGCGCCCGTCAGCGGCACGGCACTGCCGGAGGCCACCACGGTCGAGGCGGCGGCGGCGCCGCTGGCCTTCGCGTCGGGCTTGGACGGGACCGGCGGCAGCGGCTTGAACGTCGCGGCCGAGGCCGCGGTCGCCGTCGTCACCGTGGTCGTCGTGGTGCTGACGGTCGAGCCGTTGCCGTTGCCGTTGGCCGCTTCGCCGGCCGGGGGCACGACGCGCAGCACCTGGCCGACCTCGAGATGGTTCGGATCCGTCAGGTTGTTCCAGCGGGCGAGGTCACGCCAGCTCTGGCCGGTGTCCATGCCGATCTTGGTGAGGATGTCGCCCGGCTGGACGGTGTAGGTGCCCGGCCGCGACTCGACGGCAGGCAGCGGCTGGGCGACGGGCTTGACCGTCTCGGCGGCCGGCACCGTCGGGCGAGCGGTCTTGGCCGAGTGATCTTCCACGGGTGCCTGATTCGGGGTCGCGCACCCGATCAAGGCCCAGGCGGACGCCACGCAAACCGTCGTCACGAGCGTTCGTCGTCCCCAGAGCGATGCCATAGTTTCCCTGCGTTGTTTCATCCAATCCCTGATTTTAAGGGAACAAACTGAACCGACTCGCCGAGCTGCCGGACGAACCCGTCCGGGGTCCGGTCGACGATGACCAGCGCCTGCCCCGAAAGGCCCGGCATCGCGGTCGGCGCCACCAGCCGGCCACCCACGGCCAGCTGCTCCAGCCAGGCCTGCGGCACGGCCTCGCCGCCGGCCGCGGCCACGATGCTGTCGTACGGCGCGTTGGGCGCGTGGCCCAGCATGCCGTCGCCATGCACCAGGCGGATGCCGGGGACGCCGACCGCGTCGAGGTTGCGCCGCGCCAGCTGGTGCAGCGGCTGCAGGCGCTCGATCGAGATCACCGTGGGCGCGAGGCGCGCGAGCAGCGCCGTCTGGTAGCCGCAGCCCGTGCCGATCTCCAGCGTGCGCCCGAGGTGGCCCAGGCGGCTCGCGTTGGCACCGTCGAACAGCCACTGCAGCTGGCGCGCCACGACGGACGGCTTGGAGATGGTCTGGCCCAGGCCGATCGGCAGGCTGGTGTCCTCGTAGGCCTGGATGGCGAGCGCGGTGTCGACGAAGCGATGGCGCGGCACCGCGGCGAACGCGTCCAGCAGCGCCTGCGTGCGGATGCCCTCGGCCCGCAGCCGCGCCACCATGCGCCCGCGCATCGGGCCGTTGTCCAGGCCCAGGCCGGTGGGCACCACGTGGCGCGCGGCGTCCTGCGCCGCCTGGTGCAGCAGCGCCTGCGGCCGCAGCGGGTTGCGTGCGGTGCCGCTGGGGGCCGCAGCGCGCGCGCCGCTCGTCCACTGGGCGGGAAAGCGCTTGGCGCGCGGGGAATCGCCGCTCACCGCGCGCCCAGCCGCGACGACCAGCCCGCGAGGTTCGCGTGGTCGGTGAGGTCGACCTGCAACGGCGTGATCGACACGCGGTCGCTCGCGACGGCGTGGAAGTCGGTGCCGGCACCGGCCTCGCGCGCGTCGCCCGCGGGGCCGATCCAGTAGATCGTGTCGCCGCGCGGGTTCTTCTGCGCGATCACCGGCTCGCTGGCGTGGCGCCGGCCCAGGCGCGTGGTGGCCCAGGGCAGCGCGTCGGCGTCGGGCCGGTTCGGGATGTTGACGTTGAGCAGCCACGGCGCGGCGCCGGGCTGGCCGAAGGACGGGTCGGCAACGGCGGCCTGCACCACGCGGCGCGCGGCGCGCGCGGCGGCATCGAGGTTGTTCCAGCCCTTGTGCTTGAGCGAGAAGGCGATGGCCGGCACGCCGAACAGGAAGCCTTCCATCGCCGCGGCGACGGTGCCCGAATAGAGCGTGTCGTCGCCCATGTTCTCGCCGTTGTTGATGCCCGACAGCACGAGGTCGGGCCGTCGTTCGAGCAGCCCCGTCATCGCCACGTGCACGCAGTCGGAGGGCGTGCCGTTGACGACGCGAAAGCCGTCCGACGGACCGCCCTTGGCCACGAACACCGACAGCGGCCGGTTCAGCGTCAGCGAGTTGGACATGCCGCTGGCGTTCTGTTCGGGCGCGACGACGTCGATATCGCCCAGGCCGCGGCAGGCCTGGACGAGGGCCACCAGGCCCGGGGCCAGGTAGCCGTCGTCGTTGGCGATGAGGATGCGCATGCGCGCATTGTAGGCAGCGCGACAGCGTCGCCCCTGCGACTGTCGATGGGCGGCCGCCTTCGTATGATGGCCGGAACTTCCCACCACGAAAGCGTTGTCATGCAAGCCTGGATGTGCGAGACCCTGGACGGCCCCGCGGCCCTGCAATGGCGCGAGCGCCCCACGCCGGTGCCCAAGCCGGACGAGGTGCTGGTCGCGATCCACGCCGCTTCGCTGAACTTCCCCGACCTGCTGATCGTGCAGGGCAAGTACCAGATGCGGCCGGAGCTGCCGTTCGCGCCCGGCGCGGAGTTCGCGGGCGTCGTCCAGGCCGTGGGCAGCGATGTCAAGCACCTGCGCCCGGGCATGCCGGTGGCCGCGCTCGGCGGCCATGGCGGCTTCGCGACGCACGCCTGCGTGAAGGCCATGCAGGTCATGCCGCTGCCGCCCGGCTTTCCGCTGCGCGACGCCGCGGCGTTCGCCTTCACCTACGGCACGGCGCACCACGCGCTGGTCGATCGCGGCGCGCTGCAGGCGGGCGAGACGGTGCTGGTGCTGGGCGCGGCCGGCGGCGTGGGCACGGCGGCGATCCAGATCGCCAAGGCCGCCGGCGCCAAGGTGATCGCCGCGGCGTCCACCGACGCCAAGTGCGACCTGTGCACGAAAATCGGCGCCGACGTCGCCATCAACTACACGACGACCCCGCTGAAGGATGCGCTCAAGGCCGCGACCGACGGCAAGGGCCCCGACGTCGTCTTCGACCCGGTGGGCGGTTCGCATGCCGAACCGGCGTTCCGCGCGATCGCGTGGCGCGGGCGCTACCTCGTGATCGGCTTTGCCGAGGGCCAGATCCCCGCCCTGCCCTGGAACCTGCCGCTCCTGAAGGGCGCGTCCATCGTCGGCGTGTTCTGGGGCGACTTCGTGCGCCGCGAGCCGGCGGCCAACGCCCACATGCTGGGCGTGCTGGCCGGCCAGTACGCCCGAGGGCAGGTGAAACCCGTCATCGACGAAATTATTCCCCTGTCGCGCCTCGCCGACGCGTACCATCGCCTCGAAAATCGACAGATCCTGGGCAAGCTGGTGATGGTGCCGGACGACTTGCTCCGCGCCGGCTAGGCGCGTCCGGGACAAGACCCTGCGAGGCCTGCCCCAATAGGCAGTTCCCCCCATTTGGCTGCCCCGAAACGGGGGATGCGATCGGCCACTTCGGTCGTTAGCATTCCAGGATCGCGCCATGCGAACGGAGACCCATTCCGTCAGGCGACGACACAGGCAGGCAAAGGGGAACGACATGGCAGTCAAGGTTTTGATCCTCGAGGACAACCCCGCAGCGCGGGAATTCCTCGGACGCGTGGTGCGCGAGAGCTTCAGCGACACCATCACCATCGTCGAGGCCGGCGATCTCGAGAGCGCCCGGCGCGCGGTCCGCATCGCGGGCGGCGCCCAGGGGTATCACGGCGTCGATCCATTCAAGCTGATCCTGGTGGACCTGGAGCTGCCGGACGGCTCGGGCCTGGAGCTGCTGGAGGAACTGCGCCAGTACCCGGCCACCAAGATCGTCACCACGTTGTACTCGGACGACGAGCACCTGTTCCCGGCGCTGCAGTGCGGCGCGGACGGCTACCTGCTCAAGGAAGACCGCTTCGAGCTGCTGGTCGAGGAACTGCAGAAGATCGTGCGCGGCGAGCCGCCCCTGTCGCCGGCCATCGCGCGCCGGCTGCTGGGGCACTTCCGCACGCATACCCGCACGGCGATGAACCGCCGCATCACCGACGAAGGCAACGGCGCCGCGCTGCGCGCGCCCGCGGCCACCGGCACCTTCACCTCGTCCCTCGCGTTCGCCGCGCCGGCACCGGTGGAGATCGAGCCGCCGCTGGACCTGCCGGCGCTCACGCCGCGCGAGGTCGAGGTGCTCACCTTCCTGAGCAAGGGCTTCACGATCAAGGAGATCGCGGCCCTGATGTCGATCAAGTGGTTCACGGTGAACGACCACATCAAGTCGATCTACCGCAAGCTCAACGTCTCCAGCCGCGCCGAAGCCGCCGTCCTGGCGAGCAAGCAAGGGCTCGTCTGAACGTGCCAGCGGACGCAGGCGCCGCGCACTCACCGGGCCTGCCCCGATGAGCCACGGCCGCGTGCGCCCCATGGGCTGGCGCCGGCTGCTGCTGCTGCCGATCGCGCTGCTGGCCTCCCTGGCGGTGGTGCTGCTCGCGCGCACCGTCGCCCAGACGCCCAACCTGGACGCCAGCTGGCGCCTGGACGCCAACGGCCATCTGCAGCTGGTGGCCACCGACCTGCCCTGGATGCGCCCCGCGCTGGGCCATTCGCTGGAGGTCATCGTCGCGCCCGGCATGGCGCCGCTGGTCGTCGACGGCCGGCGCGTGGCCAACTCCACCCGCTGGATCGCCAACGACGAGGAACGCGCCGCCGCCGCGGAACAGCAGCGCCAGATGGCGCGCATCCTGGACGCCGGCGCCCCGGTGCTGCTCGGGTTCACTGACCGCATGAACGCCCGCGTGATCCCGCATCCGCGCGGCTACAGCACGCTGGGCATCACGTTCTGGCTGCTGTGCGGCCTGGGGCTGGCGCTGGAACTGGTGGGCGCGGTCGTCGTGCTGGTGCGCCAGGACGTCCAGACCTTCCTGTACGCCACGATGGCGCAGTGCCAGGCGGTGCAACTGGTGCTGGCCGCCGTCGACGCAGTGCCGGGCATGGGCAACATCGCGCTGCTGGGCGGCCACGAGGCGGCGCTGCGCATGTCGCTGGACGTCGTCACCTGCGCCGCGCTGCTCAATGCGACGCTGCTGTACCCGACGCCGCTGCCGCCGCACCGGCTGCTGTCGTGGCTGTCGTGGATCGCGGCCATCGTCTTCTGCACCACGGTGATGGCGTTCGACCTGCCGCAGGCCTGGTGGTGGTGCGAGGCGCTGTCGCTGAGCACGGGCCTGCTGGTGATCGGCCTGCTGGGCTGGTCGTACCGCATCACGCCGCACCCGTACGCCACCGTCATGCGGCGCCTGAGCATCGTCACCACCGGCAGCCTGGCGCTGGTGACCATCGTCGTGGCGCTCAGCGACCGCATGCCCGGCGAGGTGCAGTCGCTGGTGACCGCGGTGCCGGTGATCTGGACGGTGTTCTTCGCCTCGCTGCTGCTGATGTCGCCGTTCCTCGCGCGCTCGCAGCACATGATGCGCGAGTTCGCGATGCTGGCCGGCGTCAGCACGCTGGCCACCTCGGTCGACCTGCTGTTCGTCGCGGTGTTCTCGTTCAACCAGTTCGCGTCGATCACCACGTCGCTGTTCGTGGCGCTGGGCGTGTACGCGGCGTCGCGCCAGTGGCTGCTGGACCAGATGATCGGCGCCCGCGCGGTGACCACCGAGCGCCTGTTCGAGCACCTGCTGCGCATCGCGCGCAAGGTCGAGGAGCAGCCCGAGCGCGCCGCCGACTGGCAGCTGGAGCTGTTCCACGCGGTGTTCCAGCCGCTGGTGGCGCGCCACGAACCCGGCTTCACGCGCACCACGCGCTGGTACGAGGGCGGCGCGGGCCTGCTGGTGCCGCTGGCCGTCGAGCCGCTGCCCGACGGCGCCTCGCAGCTGGACGAGGGCGACGTGCCCGAGCCGCGGCTGATCGTGCTGCGCTTTGCCGAGCGCGGCAAGCGCCTGTTCACCGCCGAGGACGCGCGCCTGGCCGACCGCATCGTCGAACAGTTGCGCCGCGCCGTCGCGCACGACCGCGCCATCGAGCAGGGCCGCAGCGAGGAGCGCAGCCGCATCGCGCAGGACCTGCACGACGACATCGGCGCGCGCCTGCTGACGCTCATGTACAAGGCGCCCAACACCGAGATGGAGGACTACGTCCGCCACACGCTGCAGGATCTCAAGACGCTCACGCGCGGCCTGGCGGCCACCAGCCACTACCTGTCGCACTCGGCCGGCGAATGGAAGGCCGACATCGCGCAGCGCCTCGCGCCCACCGGCTGCGTGCTGGAGTGGTCGTTCGACCAGGACACCGAGATCCAGCTGAACGTCGTGCAGTGGTCGGGCCTGACGCGCATCCTGCGCGAGCTGGTGAGCAACATCATCGCGCACGCCAAGGCCACGCACGCCACGATCCACGGCGACCTGCGCGACGGCGTGCTCAAGCTCACCGTGACCGACAACGGCGTCGGCGGCACGCCCAAGGACTGGTCGACCGGACTGGGCCTGGGCGGCATCCGCAAGCGCGTGCGCATGCTGGGCGGCACGATCGCGTGGCAGCAGAACGTGCCGGAAGGCGTGCGCTGCGACGTCAGCGTGGTGCTGGGGGCGCCGGCGACGCCGTCGGTCGCCGCGGCGCCGCCAGCGGCCGCTGCCCCGCTCGCCGCGGTTACGCCGCCGTCGCTGACGTCCCCCACGTCGCCCGGCGCAGCCGCGGGCTGACGCGATAGCGCTCGCCGCGGTAGAACGCGTCCAGCGCATCCAACAGGTGCACCGTGGCCGGCGCGCCGAACTGCGCGAGCCAGGCGAACGGGCCGGCCGGGTAGTTCACGCCCAGCGTCATCGCGGCGTCCGCGCCGGCCGCGTCGCACACGCCCTGCTCCACCGCGTCGCTGGCCTCGTTGACCAGCATCGCGATCGTGCGCGCCACCACCAGCCCCGGCACGTCGGCCAGGCGCTGCGGCAGCCAGCCAAGCGCGCGCAGCACCTCGGCGACGCGCGCGTCGAATTCCGCCGAGGCCTGCGCCGCCACGCTCCATGCGAGCGGCACGACCGGCGTCGTCGATCCGGCGGCTGCCGGGCCCACCGGCCAGTCGAACAGCGCGACGTCGGCCACGCCGAGCGCGTGCGCCCGTTCCGCGGCGCAGCGGCCGTCGGTGCACAGCAGCCAGCCTTGGCCGATCGCCAGGCGCGTCCCGGTGCCCGCGTCCGCGGACTCGCGCGTGAAGCCCAGGCCCGACGCGGCCAGCCGCGACGCCAGCAGGTCGGCGATCGCATCGCCGCCGTGCAGCACCAACGGCACGACCGGCATCGCCGTCGTCTCGACGGCACCGTCCTCGGTCTTGCCGCCGCCCTCGGGGTAGCGGTAGAAACCGCGACCCGACTTGCGGCCCAGCAGCCCGCCGTCGACCATCTCGCGCTGCACCAGCGAGGGCTGGTAGCGCTTGTCGAAGAAGTTGGCCTCGTAGACCGACTGCGTGACGGCGAAGTTGGTGTCGTGGCCGATCAGGTCCATCAGCTCGCACGGGCCCATGCGGAAGCCCGCGCCGCGCACGCAGGCGTCGAGCACCGACGGCGTGGCCGCCTGTTCCTGCAGCAGCGCCAGCGTCTCGGCGTAGAACGGCCGCGCGATGCGATTGACGATGAAGCCGGGCGTCGACTTCGTGTGCACCGCCGTCTTGCCCCAGTCGGCGGCCAGCATCGCGATGGCGTCGGCCACCGCGGGTTCGGTGGCCAGGCCCGAGACGACCTCCACGAGGCGCATCAGCGGCACCGGGTTGAAGAAGTGCATGCCCACGACGCGACCCGGCAGCGCGAGGCCGCGCGCGACGGCGGTGATCGACAGCGACGAGGTGTTGGACGCGAGCACGCAGTCGTGCGGCACGATGGCCTCCAGGTCGCGCATCAACGCCTGCTTGACGCCCAGGTTCTCGACGATCGCCTCGATCACGAGCGCGGCGTCGCGCAGTTCCTCCAGCGAGGACGCCACCGACAGCCGCCCCCGCGCGGCCGCCACGTCCTCGGGCGTGAGCTTGCCCTTGTCGGCCAGCTTGGCGAGCGTGGCCGCCAGTTGCGCAGCGGCCGCTGCGGCCGCGCCGTCGCGCACGTCGTACAGGTGCACGGGATGCCCGGCCAGCAGCGCGACCTGCACGATGCCGATGCCCATCACGCCGGCGCCGATCACGGCGACGGGACGATTGCGGAACAGGTTGGTTTGCGTCATGGCGGTCATTTTCCGTTATGGCGCGCTTCAGGCTCCGGAAGGGGTCGGCTCCCAGAATTGCCTGTCGCGATTTCGCGGCTCCTTCCCGCCCGCCTGCGGCCGCGTCTCACGCGGTGTCGGGTCGACACGGACGTCCAAGCCTCCCTGTGGCCGTCACGCCGATCCGACGGGCGGACCTTCTTTTCCAACTCAGTCATCGGTTAGAAGGCGCGCTGTCGCGGCGTGCTGGCACACTGTGCGCGCGCACCTTCGCGCAGCCCTGGCCTGGCCGATGCCCGACGACGACGAAATCCCCACCGCCGCGCAGGCCGCCGCGGACGCCCGCGCGCTGCGCGGCGCCGCCAAGCTCGCCCTCGAGGCGACGACCGGCCTGACCGACCTCGTCGAGGCCGTGCACGCCCGCATCGCCACGCTGCCCGGCCTGGCCGCGCCCGCCGACGGGCGCACGCGCGGCATCACGGGCCTGGTCTACAAGACGATCCGCGGCGTGACGCGCGCCGTCGGCGGCAGCGTCGACACGCTCCTGCCCCTGCTCGCACCGCTGCTCACGCCCGCCGGCGCGGCGCCTGCACTGCCGTCGCCCGAACGCGAGGCGGTGCTCGCCGCCCTCAACGGCGTGCTGGGCGACCACCTGGCGCGCACCGCCAACCCGCTGGCGATCCGCATGGCGCTGCGACGCGACGGCCGCGCGCTCGTGCTGCAGCGCGACGCGCTGGCGGCCGCGCTGCCGGACGCTGGCGAACGCGTGCTCGTGCTGGTGCACGGCCTGTGCATGAACGACCTCCAGTGGCGCCGCGACGGCCACGACCACGGCGCCGCGCTGGCCGCCTCGCTCGGCTTCACGCCGCTGTACCTGCACTACCCCAGCGGCCTGCACGTGTCGACCAACGGCCGCGCGCTCGCGCACCTGCTCGAGCAGTTGCTGTCCCAGTGGCCGCGGCCCATCGCGCGCTTCGCGGTCGTCGGCCACAGCATGGGCGGCCTGGTCGCGCGCAGCGCGCTGCACTACGGCCGCGCCGCGGGGCTGCACTGGACGGATCGGCTCGACGACCTCGCCTGCCTGGGCACGCCGCACCACGGCGCGCCGCTGGAGCGCGCCGGCCAGGGCGTGCACATGCTGCTGGACGCCACGCCGTACGCCGGACCGTTCGGCCGCCTCGCCAAGCTGCGCAGCGCCGGCATCACCGACCTGCGCCACGGCAACCTGCTCGACGAGGACTGGCTCGGCGCCGACCGCTTCGAGGGCGCCACCGACCGCCGCCAGCCCGTGCCGCTGCCCGCGGGCCCGCGCTGCTTCGCGCTCGCAGGCGCGCTGGCCGGTGCGGGCAAGGCGCTCGGCGACGGCCTTGTGCCGGTGGCGAGCGCCCTCGGCAAGCACCGCCTCGCGCGGCGCACGCTGAAGTTCGCGGCGACGCACCAGCGCGTGTTCGAGGGGACGAACCACATGCAGTTGCTGTCCAGCCAGGCGGTGTTCGAGCAACTGCGCGATTGGCTGCGGCATTGACCCAGGGGCGCCGGGTTGGCCGAAGGTGCAACCCGCCCTACCCCGCCCTGCGCCCCGATTGCGCCGAGCGGTCCGCGAGCCAGCTCAGCGTCGCCTCCGAATCGCCCACGAGCCTGCCGTTGACGAACACCTGCGGCACCGTCTGCGCGCCCGCGATCGCGCGCAGCGCGCGCGATCGCTGCAGCGGCGGCAGCGCGATGTCCGTGTACGCGATGCCCGCCTCCTGCAACGCCGCCTTCGTGCGCGCGCAGAACGGGCAGCCCTCGCGGCTGAAGATCGCCACCTCGTCGGGCAGCGCGGCCTGCGGGTCGAGGTAGCGCAGCATCGTGTCGGCATCGGAGACCTCGAACGGGTCGCCCGGCTTGTCGGGCTCGACGAACATCGTCTCGATGACGCCGTCGCGCACCAGCATCGAGTAGCGCCACGAGCGCGCGCCGAAGTTCAGGTCGCTCTTGTCCACCAGCATGCCCATGCCGCGCGTGAACGCGCCGTTGCCGTCGGGCAGCAGGTGCACGCGGCTGGCGGCCTCCTCCTGGCCCCACTGCTGCATCACGAACGGGTCGTTGACGGCGACGCAGACGATCTCGTCGATGCCGCGCCGCTCGAACTCGGGCGCGAGCTCCTCGTAGCGCGGCAGGTGCACCGTCGAGCAGGTCGGCGTGAACGCGCCCGGCAGCGCGAACACGATGACGCTGCGGCCGCCGAATATCCACGCGCTGGAGGTCTCCTCCCAATCGGCGCCGCGGCGCAGCCGGAAGGTGACGTCCGGCACGTGGTCGCCCGCCCGGCGGGCGTCCGGGGCCGGGCCGGTGCCCAGGTCGCAGTGGGGGTTGGCAGTCATGCGGGCTCCTTGGACGACGACGACCGGACCCGGCAGCAAGCCACATGCCGCCGCGGCGGTGCACATGCTGAACCGCAGGTTTGCCTCGCGAGAAGCCCGCCGCCGGCAAGGTTTGCTGCAACGCAGCACAATGATGGAACCGTTTCCGCGCCCACCCCTGATGAGTTCCGCCTCGACCGCCCTGGATCCTGCCGTTCCCTTGCGCGCCGCGGAAGACCGCGAGCGCCGGTTCTGGCCCGCCGTGTGGGCGCTGGGCGTGGGCAGCTTCGCGATCGGCACCGGCGAATTCGTGATCATGGGGCTGCTGCCCGAGGTCGCACGCGACCTGGGCGTCACCATCCCCCAGGCCGGCCACGTCATCACGGCATATGCGCTCGGCGTGGTCGTGGGCGCCCCGGTGCTTGCCGTCCTGGCCGCGAACTGGCCGCGGCGCGCGCTGCTGGTGGCGCTGATGGCGCTGTTCGCCGCGGGCAACTTCGCCAGCGCCCTCGCCCCGGGCTACGTGCTCATGAACCTCATGCGCCTGCTCACCGGGCTGCCGCACGGCACCTACTTCGGCGTCGCCGCGCTGATGGCCGCGTCGCTGGCGCCGCCGAACCGGCGCGCGAGCGCCGTGGGCCTGGTCATGCTGGGCCTGACCAGCGCCACGCTGGCCGGCGTGCCGCTGGCCGCCTGGCTGGGCCAGCACCTGGGCTGGCGCGCGGCGTTCGTGCTGGTGGGCGTCATCGCGGTGCTGGCCATCGTGCTGATCCGCCGCGGCGTGCCCGACGATCCGGCGCCGCACGGGGCCAGCCCGCTGCGCGAGCTCGGCGCGCTGGCGCGCACGCAGGTCTGGCTCACGCTGGGCATCGCGGCCATCGGCTTCGGCGGCATGTTCGCGGTGTTCAGCTACGTCAAGCCGCTGCTGACCGAGGTCACCGGCATGGCGCTGGACGGCGTGCCGATGGTGCTGGCCCTGTTCGGCGCCGGCATGGTCGCGGGCAACCTCGTGGGCGCGCGCCTGGCCGACAAGGCCCTGATGCCCACCATCGGCGGCCTGCTTGCGTGGAGCGCGCTGGTGCTGGCCGCGATCCCGTTCACCGCGCCGTACACGCTCGCGATCTGCGCCAACGTCTTCCTGCTCGGCACCACGGTCGCGCTCGGCCCGGCGCTGCAGATCCGGCTGATGGACACCGCCGGCGACGCCCAGACCCTGGCCGCGGCGCTGAACCACTCCGCGTTCAACCTGGCCAACGCGCTCGGCGCGTGGCTGGGTGGCGTCGCGATCGCCTCGGGGCTCGGGTGGACGTCGACCGGGCCGGTGGGCGTGCTGTTCGCCGCAGGCGGCGGGGTCGTGTTCGCGGCGTCGGTGTGGATGCGGCGGCGGATGCGGGCGCGCGGCGAGGCGCACGCCTGATTCCCGGCCGCCATCGCGGCTCCCGTCGGCCGCGCTCGAGCGCTCGTGCAGGGCGGCGCGCGCCCTACATCCGCCGGGCGAGCCGGTTGCGCGCCGGCAAGGCCACTTCGCGCTCCAGCCACGTGAGGAACCGGGCCACCTCGGGGTCGGACGACTTGCCGAGCACCTGCGCGGCGCCCTCGGCCGAGATGCGCCACAGCACCGGATCGCCCAGCTCCCGGCACTCGCCGCGCACCAGGCGCTGCAGCACGGCATCGGCGGGCAGCGCGGCGATCTTGCGCACGTCGTCCGTGGCGACCCAGCAGCGGGCGTCGGCATCGATGTGGATGTCCATCGAGCGGCCGCGGAACTCGTAGTAGCGGCCGGCCTGGCCGCGCAGCGCGAGATGCCGCATGTGGCGCGGCATCGAGGTCAGGATCTCGACCAGCGGGCGCCCGAAGATGGCCAGGATGGGCGCGCCGAACACGAGGCCGAACGGGCCGAACCAGTGCCAGCCGCCGTACAGCACGGCCAGCGAGAGCGCCGCGCCGAAGGCGATGTCGATCGCGAACTTCACTTCTTGACGAGCCCCAGGCGCACGAGGCTCTCGGCCGTGGCGACGATTGCGGCGTCGGCCGGGCGTGGCGTCCAGCCGAGCACGCGCTGCGCCTTCGCGCTGGTGGCGTCCTTGTGCTTGCCCAGCTCGGGCACGACCTGGCCGACCGACTTGTCGACCAGCGCCACCACGCGCAGCAGCCAGTCGGGCAGCTCGCGCACCGGCACGCGGCGCCCCGCGTCGCCCATCTGCTGCTTGAGCACGAGCGCGATCTCGCGCAGCGACAGGAACGGGCCGGCGACGGCCAGGAAGCGCTCGCCGGCCGCCTCGGGATGGGTCATCGCCTTCAGGTGCAGGTCGGCGACGTCGCGGACGTCGACCACGCCGAAGCTGATGCGCGGCAGGCCCGGCAGCGCGCCGTCCAGCATGCGCTTGATGATCTCGATGGACGTGGAGAAGTCCGCCGCCAGCGCCGGCCCGAACACGCCCACAGGGTTCACGACGGCCAGCTCCATGTCGCCGCCTTCGCGGCCCATGAAGCTCCATGCGGCGCGCTCGGCCAGCGTCTTGGACTTGGCGTAGGCGGTCAGGCCCTCGCCGTCGACGTTGGTCCAGTCGCTCTCGTCGAACGGCCGGTCCATCTGCGGATGCCCGTAGCCCACCGCCGCGAACGACGAGGTCTGCACGACGCGCTTGACGCCCGCGCCGCGGGACGCGCGCAACACGCGCAGCGCGCCCTCGCGCGCGGGAACGATCAGCTCGTCCTCGTGCCTGGGCACGTTGACGGGGAACGGCGAGGCCACGTGCAGCACGAAATCGCAGCCGGCGACGGCCGCGTCCCAGCCGGCGTCGGCGGTGAGGTCGGCGGCGACGAAGGCGAGGCGCTCGCCCGCCTCCGCGCCGGCGGCCTCGAGCGTGGCACGCACCTCGGGCTCGCGCTTGAGCGAGCGCACGGTGGTGCGCACGCGGTAGCCCGCGGCGAGCAGCTGCACGATGCAGTGCATGGCGATGAAGCCGGAACCGCCGGTGACCAGGACGAGTTCGCCGCTCATGGCCGGCTCCGGGTCGCGAGGATGTGCAGGCGTGCGGTCATGGCGTTCTCCGGCGTCAGCGATGCGTGATCGCGAGGAACGCAACGATATCGCACATGACGTGCGAAAAGACAGGCGACCACAGGCGCCTGGAGCGCGCGTACCAGAGGCCCTGCACGAGGCCGAAGGCGAGCACCGACAGCGCGCCCAGCGGCCCCTGGTACAGGTGGTACAGCACGCGCACCAGCAGCGTCACGCCCAGGGCGATCGACGTCCCGTGCGCCTGCAGGCCGCGCTGCAGGAAGCCGAGCAGGAACACCTCCTCGAAGGTGCCGTTGACGAAGCTCATCACCAGGATCATCGGGGCCGACACCGTCGTGGCCTGGGCCATGCGCTCGATCGGCTGCTCGGCGTGGCCGGCGTAGAACGGGTCGATCGCGAGCGCTCCGGCCCAGTTCGCGAGGAACATCAGCGCCAGGCCCAGCAAGGTGTCGCGCAGCGTGACCTCGGGCACCAGGCTCGCGACGTCGTAGCGCCGCAGGTACAGCAGCACCAGCGCGATCGCGGCGCAGATGAACTCGGTGACCACGATGCTCAGCGCGCCGCCGTCGGAGAAGCCGCCGACGTCGGGATAGCCGGCCAGCACGGTGCTCAGCGACGTCCAGATGGCCCAGCCGAAGCACACCGCGGTGACGACGAACGCCTCGACGGGCGTCGTGTCGATGCGACGCGCAGCCGCCGTCATCGGTTCCCCCGGGCCGCGTCGCGCGGCGAGTCGTCGCGGTGCGACTTGTCCATGTCCAGCCTTCGATGCGAGCCCCCCGCTCGCGCAGCCCGCAGCGTATCACCGCGAGCCGCAGGCTTTCGCCAGGGGGCTCACGTATCATCGCGACCGATTCCACACTCGCCGCCGCGCGCATGCCCGCGCCCCGAGCCGATGCGCCACCGCCTGCCCGTTCTCGTCCCGACCCTCGCGGTCGCCGCCTGCCTCGCCGTCGCCGGGTGCAACAGGAAGCCCGCCGCGGGAACGCCCGGCCCGTCCGCCGCGGCGAGCGGCCCGCGCCCGGCGGCCAGCGCGGTCGTCGCCGAGATGCAGGAGGTGCTCGCCGCGCACCGCCAGATCATCGTGCTGTTCGCCGACGAGAAGAAGCAGGGCGAGGCGCAGCGCGCGGCCGCCGACGAGGTGGGCCAGGCCATCTTCCACGACAACCGCGCGCACGTGGCCAAGGTCGAGGCGCAGTTCGAGGCGATGACCGCCGGCGGCGACGACCCGACGTCCGCGCTCGCCCCCATCCTCGACTTCATCGAGAGCGACCCGTCGCTGTTCGACGCCGACCGCCTCGCGTTCCGCGACCTGCTGCCCAGCCTGCAGGCCGACGTGGCGCGCAACTCCACGCTCGGCGCGATCCGCCTGCACAAGCGCATCGGCGACGACATCGAGGCCCTGGACGAGATCCAGAAGAACTACGACGAGGAGATCCGCGCGATCTTCTCGCGCTTCGAGCAGCGCGCCATCGTGCAAAAGCGCGAGCGCTGGGACGACTACGTCGCGCACCTGGCCAGGTTCTACACCCGCGACCAGATCCTGAAGGCGCACGGCTATGTGCTGCCCGCCGTCGCGGCGGCGAGCGCGGCCGCGCCCGCCTCGAAGCCGCTGCCTGCCGGCAAGCCCGAGACGGGCCCCGAGATCTTCGGCACCGGCCTGCCGCCCAAGGTCGTCGCGCTCACCTTCGACGACGGCCCGCACCCGGTCTACACGAGCGAGATCACCGCCATCCTCAAGCAGTACGGTGCGCCGGGCACGTTCTTCGAGGTCGGCAACAACCTGGGCACCGTGGCGGCCGACGGCAAGGCCAGGCTGGGCAAGAACGCCGAGATCAGCCGCCAGCTGCTGGCCGAGGGCTACATCGTCGGCAACCACAGCATGACGCACGCGCAGCTGTCCAAGAAGACCGGCGACGCGCTCAAGACCGAGATCCTGGACAACGACAAGCTGCTCAAGGCGATCGACCCCGACCGCCCGCCGCTGTTCCGCTTCCCGTACGGCGCGCGCAATGCCGAGGGCAAGGAGATCCTGGCCGAGCAGCACCTCACGTCGGTGATGTGGAACGTCGACTCCATGGACTGGGCCGACCCCATCCCCAACTCGATCGCCGATCGCGTGATGCGCGAGATCGACAAGAACGGCCGCGGCATCGTGCTGTTCCACGACATCCACGAGCGCACCGTCAAGGCGCTGCCGCTGGTGATGAGCCGCCTGGTGGCCGAGGGCTACCAGTTCGCGGGCTGGGACGGCAGGACCTTCACGGTGCAGAAGCCGGGCGACAAGCGCGGCTTCGTCGACGCGTCGACCGACACCGCCGGCGCCGCGCCTGCGGCGTCCGCCGCGGCGTCGATGGCGGCCGTCTCCGACACCACCTCCGAAGGCGATTCGTGGGCCGTGGTGATCGGCATCGACGACTACGCGCACTGGCCCCGGCTGAGCCACGCCGCGCGCGACGCCGAATCGGTTCAGGGCCTGCTCGTGAACAAGCTGGGCTTCAAGCAGGGCCACGTGATCGCGCTGCAGAACGCGTCGGCCACGCGCTCGAACATCCTGGCCGCGTTCAACGAGCAACTGCCCAAGTCAGGCCTGAAGAAGACGGACAACCTGTTCGTGTTCTTCGCCGGCCACGGCGCCACGCAGCACCTCACGTCGGGGCGCGACCTGGGCTACATCATCCCCGTCGAGGCCGCGGCCGACCACGTGGCCGACGACGCGATCCCGATGACCGAGCTGCAGAACATCTCGGAAGGCCTCGTCGCGCGGCACGTCATCTTCGTGATGGACGCGTGCTACAGCGGCCTGGGCCTGGTGCGTGGCGGCGGCCGCTCGGGCGGCGGCAACTTCCTGCGCGACAACGCCCACCGCGTCGGCCGACAGATGCTCACCGCCGGCGGCGCCGACCAGATGGTGGCCGACGGCGGCCCCGGCGGACATTCGATCTTCACGTGGACCCTGCTGCAGGGGCTGTCCGGCAAGGCCGACCTGAACGGCGACAACATCATCACCGGCACCGAGCTCGCGGCCTACATCGCGCCGGCGGTGTCGTCCGTCTCGCAGCAGACCCCGGCCTTCGGCAGCCTGCCCGGCTCCGAGGGCGGCGAGTTCGTCTTCACGCTGGCCGGCACCGAGGAATACATCAGCGACGCGACGACGCAGCTGCCCGCGGACGCGATCGCGCTGAACACCCGGCTGGAGAAGACGACGGCGGTCGTCGCGGCCAGCGCGGCCACCGACGGCGTCGTCATCAAGGACCTGCAGGGCAAGGACCAGAAGATCGCCGCGCCCGCCGCCGCGCCCGTCAGCGACAAGCAGCAGGCGCGCCAGCTCAACGACCGCGGCATGCAGTTCTTCAAGGAGAAGAACTACGCCGCGGCGCGCGACCTGTTCGCGCAGTCGCTCAAGCTGCAGCCGGACTTCGCGCTGGCCGCCAACAACCTGGGCTTCGTCTACTGGAAGATGAACGACGACGCCAACGCCGTGAAGTCCTTCGAGGCGGCGTTGAAGATCGACCCGTCGCGCGCCGTGGCCTACGTCAACCTCGGCGATGCGCTGCAGCGCCAGGGCAACAAGGACGAGGCCAGGAAGGCGTTCGAGACCTACCTGCAGCTCGCGCCGGCCGGCGGCCTCGCGCAGCACGTCAAGGACGCGATCGCGGCGCTCTGACGGCCGCCGCGCAAGTCGCGGGTCAGATACCGCCCGGGCGTCCCCGTGCCGTTCGGGCAGGCGATTCGCGGCGGAGCCAGGCCCCTTGCCAGCAACTCAGAAGTGGAATTCGCCGCGCAGGCCCACGCTCGTGGCGTGGGACGAGGTGAACGAGGCGATCTCGGCACCGACCGTCCAGCGGCGGCTGCTGCGGAACATGGCGCTCAGGCTGACCATGGGCGAGGTCTTCTGGCGGGTGACGTTGCGGCCGGCATCGCCGACCTCGTCCTGGAAGCGCACGACGCCCAGGCCGCCGGTCAGCTTCCAGCTCTCGCCCAGCGGCAGCGACGCCAGCGCGCGTGCACCGACGGCGCTGTCGAACAGGCTGTCGTCCTGCTTCAGGGCGCCATCGCGCATGAACAGCAGGCTGATGTTGGCCAGCGCCTCGACGCCGAAGGTGCGGTCGATGTCGTAGCCGAGGGACACCTGGGCCACGGGGTTGCCCCTGCCATGGTCCTGGACGTCGCCGACCTGGATGCCCAGGTGCCACGGATGGCCGGGAAACTCGCGGTCGTCGGATTGCGCCTGGGCGGCGAGCGATGCGCAGGCCAGGGCGGCGGCGCAGAGGATACGGATCTTGTTCATTGTGCTCCCTGTCGAGGGGACGAATTCTCTCCGGGCGCCGCCGGGTCCCCGCGAATGGATGAGCTGGTGGATACCCTGACCCGCACCCGGCCGCTTCCGGGCTTGGCCGCCCCGTCGGCGCTGCTCGCCGATCCCTAAAGAGACTCGCCGCCCCTCTCGTCCGAGACTTCTCGCGGCGGAGCCCCCTCGATAGATTGGTTTGCGTGCGCTTGATCCAGGCCATCCGCTGGCAGACGGTCGTCACGAGTCACCCGAACCAGTCCACCCACACACCACATCCATGAAGACAACAACCACAGCCTTTCGGAGCACGCCGCTGCGTGCCTGCATCCTCTCCGCATTCGGTGCGCTCGCATCGATGACCCCGTCGCTGGGGCGGGCGCAGGCCGCCGCGCCCGACGCGGGCGCCGTGCAGCGCGTGGAGATCACGGGCTCGTCGATCAAGCGGGTCGACGCCGAGACCTCGCTGCCGGTGCAGACGGTCACGCGCGACCAGATCGACAAGCTGGGCGTCACCAACACCGAGCAGTTGCTGCAGAACATCTCCGCCAACTCCAGCGCCGGGGGCACGACCTCCATGCAGAACGCCGGGCAGTCCACCTACGGCGAGGCCACCGCCAGCCTGCGCGGGCTGGGCTCGCAGCGCACCCTCGTGCTGGTCAACGGCCGCCGCATCGCCAACTACGCGACGGACGGCACGTCCGTGGACATCAACTCGATCCCGCTGTCCGCCATCGATCGCGTGGAAGTGCTCAAGGACGGCGCGTCGGGCGTGTACGGCTCCGACGCCGTCGCCGGCGTCATCAACTTCATCCTGCGCAAGGACTTCCACGGCGTCGAGGCGACCGCCTACCTGGGCAAGCCGACGACCTCCGGCGGCGGCAAGGCCGGCAAGTTCGGCCTCGTCGCGGGCTTCGGCGACATCGACACCGACCACGTCGCGGCGATGTTCTCGCTCGACATCTCGCACGACGCGTCCATCCAGGGCTACCAGCGCAAGTACGCGAACCACGCGTGGAGCGACGACGGCCTGTTCGACATCAGCGCCACGGCCACCGGCGCGATCCGCACCTTCGACCCGGACATCCTGAACTCGCTGAACCAGGGCAAGGCCATCTACGCGGACGGCAGCGGCATCGGTAACATCCTGGGCCCAACCAGTCCCAGCAGCACGGCCAACAACTGCACGGCCAACGGCATGTCGTTCGACGTGAACCTCAACACCTGCCGCTACAACCCGTCGCCGTACGTGCCGCTGACGCCGGACGTCACCCGCGTGAACGTCGCGGGCACGCTGCGCGGCCGCATCAACGACGACAACGAGTGGTTCGCGGAAGTCTTCGCGTCGAACGCCAAGACGATCATCAGCGAGCAGGCCTCGCCCTACAGCGCGTCCTTCCTGGCCACCGACCCGCTGTTCCACAAGCTCGGGATCGACCCGGTCATCGTCATCAACCCGTCGAGCCCGTACTACCCGGGCAGCTACATCGCCGCGTCCAACCACCCCGAGGTGCTGACCAGCTGCAACGGCGGGCCGTGCCCCGTGACGGTCAGCTTGCGCGCCCTGGACGGCGGCGGCCGGCTGCACACCGACAACTCGACGCTGTACCACCTGGCGACGGGGCTGACCGGGACGTTCAAGGAGTGGGACTACGACGCCACCTACAGCCGCAACCAGAGCGTGGTGGCGGAATCGACGCAGCGCGGCTACCAGAACCAGACCCAGCTGGTGCAGCTGCTCAGCGGCAACGACGCCTTCAATCCGTTCGTGGCGCACCAGTCGCCGCAACTGGCCGCCCAGATCCTGGCGACCAACTACAACGGCAACATCATCAAGTCGTCGCTGACGACCGATGCGATCGACCTGAAGGTGCAGCACGAACTGGCCAAGCTGCCGGGCGGCCCGCTGGCCTTCGCCGCCGGCGTGTCGCTGCGCCGCGAAGCCATCGACCTGCGGCCGAGCGCGGCCTACCAGAGCGGCGACGTCGCCGGCTACGGCGCGGCGGTGCTGCCGTTCGCGGCGTCGCGCAACTCGCAGTCGATCTACGGCGAGCTCGATGCGCCGTTCCTGAAGATGCTCGAGGCCGACCTGTCCGTGCGCCACGACCGCTACCCGAACGCCTCCTCCACCAACCCGAAACTGAGCCTGAAGTTCCGGCCGCTCGACCAGATCGCGTTCCGGGCCGGCGTCGGGACGGGCTTCCGCGAGCCCTCGCTGCCGGAGCTCGATACCCCGCTCGCACCCGCCACGACCAACATCTTCAAGGATCCCGTCACCGGCGTGCCGGGCCAGTTCAACCAGCAGGTCGGCGGCAATCCGAACCTGGTGCCGGAGAAGTCCAAGCAGTTCTCGTTCGGCACGATCCTGGAGCCGATCAAGGGCCTGTCGGCCAGCATCGACTACTACCACGTGAAGATCGACCACGCGATCATCGCGCTGGACGCCCAGACGGTGGTGAACCTGGCCGCCGCGGGCAACCCCGTGTACGAGCCGCTGGTGTCGCGCGACGGCTCGGGCAACATCACCAACATCATCGCCAACAACGTCAACAGCGGCGGCGTCACCACCGCCGGCATCGACCTGGACGTGAAATGGCAGGGTGCGCGCACCTCGGCAGGGCAGTTCGGCGGCGAACTGTCGGGCACGTGGATCCAGAAGTACGACCTGACGACGCTCGACGGCACGGTGCAGCACAGCGTCGGGCGCACGACCGACCCGAGCGACTCCGCGATCAATGCGATCACCGCCGGCGGCCTGATCTTCCGTTGGCGGCATGCGCTGACGGTGAACTGGAAATACGCCGACTTCGGCCTGGCGTTGACGCAGAACTACCAGTCGGGCTACCGCGACGCGCCGCCCGCGATCAACGACTGCGATCCGACCGACTACACGCCGCCCGACGCGCCGCCCCTGATCTGCCACACCGGCCGCCGCGTCTCGTCCTTCGCGACGTACGACGTGCAGGGCCAATACGACGGCGTGAAGAACCTGAGCCTGCGGCTCGGCCTGAAGAACCTGTTCAACCGCCAGCCGTTCCCCGTCACGACCAACGGCATCTACTTCCAGACGGGCTACGACCCGACCTGGTACGACCCGCACGGCCGCTTCGTCTACGCGTCCGCGACCTACAAGTTCTGACCCCAAAGGTTGATCGAGAGGCAGCTCTTGATCTTGGCAGAGGCGGCGCTCGACACCCGCCTCTCTTTTTTCCAGGATCAGATAATCGTGCCCCTCGCCTGCCCGCCCTGGCTCAGGCCACGATCGCGCGCACCTCGATGATGCCCAGCGCGATGCCGATGACCACCGCGTGCGTGCGATCGGACGCGTGCAGCTTGCCCAGGATGCGCTTGATGTAGTTCTTCACCGTGCCCTCGGTCGTGGACAGCTCGAACGCGATCTCCTTGTTCGCCTTGCCCGCGGCGACGAGCTCGAGCACCTGGATCTCGCGCGCCTTCAGTTCCTCCTCGGCGCGGCCCTGGATCAGCTCGATGGCCGACTCGCCGTCGATGTAGCGGCGGCCGGAGGCCACCGCGCGGATGGCCTGCGCCAGCGCCGCGCGCACGTTGGACGACAGCAGGCAGCCGTGCGCGCCGGCCTCGATCGCCCGGCGCGTGCGCACGTCCCCGCTGCGCGAGGCGATGACGATGACGCGCGCGGACGGGTCGAAGGCCTGCAGGCGGGCGATCGCGCGCACGCTGCCGTGCCCGGACAGCTCGGTGCCCATCAGGATCACCGCCGGCAGCAGGCTCGCGAGCTGCAGGCCGTCGAATTCCTCGCTGCCGACCTCGCCGACCAGCGCCATGTCGCTCTCGGCGCCCAGCAGCGCCCGGATGCCCTCGTGCACCAGCGGATCGTCGCCCACCGAGAGCACGCGGATCGGCAGGCCGGCCGGCGCCTCGCGGAAGGCCGCCAGGCGTGCGGCGGGGAAGTCATGCAAAAGGGCGTTGGCGAACATCGTGGGGTTGCTCCTGGCGCACGGCCATTGCAATCGGACTCGAATCGCAGCGCGACGACACCGGCCGGGGGTTGCGGCCCGGGACGTCTCGTCCGGCACGAGCCGCGGTCCTGAAATGGCGCCATCGAGGTCACTTTAGAGCGGCATTCGCAGCCGGAAGGAACCACATTTGTCCAAATTCAAGGTATCACTTGCTGACCTCAAGCTGTCGCGGTCACGCCAGCGCGCGCAGGCAGTCGCCCAGCACCTTCGTGGCCTCCTCGATCTGGCTCGGAAACAGGCCGGCGAAGCCGAGCAGCAGGCCCAGCCGCGGCGGCGGCACCTTGTAATAGGGATGCACGGGATGCAGCCTCAGGCCGCGTTGCTGCGCCGAGACGATCAGGCGATCCAGCCGCGCCCGGTCGCAGCCGGGGAGCCAGCCGATGACGTGCATGCCCAGCTCCGAATCGTCAGCCTCGATGCAGCCGGCGGCGTGGCGTTGCAGGCCGGCGAACAGCGCGGCGCGCCGGCGCCGCAGTTCCAGGACGGTGGCCCCGAGATGCCGCTCGAAGGCGCCGCGCTTGAACAGCAGGTGCATCGCCGCCTGCTCGATGGCGGGGCAGCCCAGGTCCTCCAGCATCTTCGCGCGCACCAGGTCCTTGCGCAGGCCCGCCGGGCACACGACGTAGGCCAGGCGCAGCGACGGGAACATCATCTTGGAGAAGCTGCCGACGTAGATGACGCGGTCGCCCGAGTCCAGCGAGCGCAGCGCGGGGATCGGCCTGGCGCTGTAGCTCAGCTCGCCGTCGTAGTCGTCCTCGAAGATCCAGCTGCCGTGCGTCTGGGCGAAGTGCAGCAGCTGCCGGCGCCGGGCCAGCGACATCGTCCGCCCCGCCGGGAACTGGTGCGACGGCGTGACGTGCACCAGGCGGGCGCCGACGGGCAGCTCGTCGACCACCAGGCCCTCGTCGTCCGTGCGCACGCTCGCCACGTCGGCACCATGCGCGCGCAGGCCGTGCAAGGCCAGCTCGTAGTACGGATCCTCCATGGCCGCCGTCGCGCCCACGTCGAGCACGATGCGCGCCACGAGCGACAGCGCCTGCTGCGTGCCGCTGACGATCACGATGTCGCGCGGATCCGCCACCACGCCGCGCCAGGCCGCGAGGAAGCGGGCGATGGATTCGCGCAGCTCCGGCAGCCCCTGCGCCGGCGGATAGCCGGTGCTGGTGGTCGCCGCCGCCGTGGCCAGGGCGGTGCTCCAGGCGCTGACCAGCTTGGTGTTGACCAGCGGCGCGCCGTACTGCAGGTCGTAGCGCAGCCCGGGGCCGCCGCTGCCGAGCGTCAGCGGTTCGAGCTCGCGCATGCGCGCCGCGAACGCCGACTGCGGCTCGACGTGCCGCGGCGCCGCGACGGCGCCCGCCGCCGGCGGAACGTCGCTGACGTAGGTGCCCGAGCCCTCGCGCATGACGCCCAGCCGCTCGATGCGCAGTTGCTCGTACGCCCGCAGCACGGTGTTGCGCGACAACCCCAGGTTCTCGGACAGCACGCGCGTCGACGGCAGCTTGCTGCCCGAGCGAAGCTGGCCGCTGCGGATCGCCTGCTTGAGCGAGCGTGCGAGCTGCTCGTGCTTGGGACCCTTGTTGTCTAGCTGCAGATGCATCTGGTCGACTCACGACAGGAAGGCGCGACGGCGGGGTCGCGGCCACCGTCGAGCTGGCCGTCCCTTCACCGGACGATTGCAATCTAGCAATACGGGACCCGGCATGGGGGGCGATTGCGACGAACAGCGGGATTGCAGCAGCTTGCGGCGGCAGCGGCGCGCCCAACTGCGGTGCGGGCGGCGTCTCAGGCGTGGCAGGACGGCGAACCGTGCATCCCGCACATGCCGGCGTCCAGGTTGGCCATGATGATGATCGACCCGAACACCACCAGCGCCACGACGAAGGTGCCGAAGGCCAGCGCGAGGATGGTGTTGGTGCTTTCCGGCCCGCTGGACACGTGCAGGAAGAACACGAGGTGCACGCCCATCTGCCCGATGGCCAGCGCCGCCAGCAGCACCGGCACCCCGGGGCCCCACACCAGGGGCGTGCCGGCCGCCCAGAACGAGGCCAGCGTGAGCACGAGCGAAGCGGCCAGGCCCAGCAGCGCCTTGACCAGCCCGCTGCGCCAGTCCGGCGATTCGCCGGGGGTCTCGTGGTCGGTGGCCTGCTGCCGCCGCACGCCGTGCTCGTCCATCAGTGCGCCCCCAGGTAGACGATGGTGAACACGCCGATCCAGACGATGTCCAGCGCGTGCCAGAACAAGGCAAAGCAGGCGAGCCGGCCGGCGACCCGGGGCCGCCAGCCCAGCGTGAACACCTGCGCCAGCATCACGAGCAGCCAGCCCAGGCCCGTGGCCACGTGCAGCCCGTGCAGGCCTACCAGCGCGAAGAAGGCCGACAGGAAGGCGCTGCGGCCGGGGCCGTCGCCGCGCGCGAGCATGCCGGCGAACTCGGCGAGTTCCAACCCGAGGAAGGCGGCGCCCAGCGCGAACGTGAGCGCCGCGCCCAGCACCATCCACCCGCGCTGGCGCAGTTCCGCGGCCACGGACATCATCGCGCAGGCGAAGCTCGAGAACAGCAGGCAGCCCGTCTCGGCCAGCACGCGGCCGCGATCGAACAGCTGCACGCCGCCCGGGCCGCCGGCCGTGCGGCCCGCGAGCACGGCGTAGGCCGCGAAGAACGCCGAGAACACGATGATGTCGCTGAGCAGGAACAGCCAGAAGCCGTAGCCGACGATCACCCGGCGCGGCGCCGGGCCGCGCTCGGAGACGGGCACCGCGTCGACGGTGGCAGCGGTGGTCATGAGGCCGCCTCCGCCCGCCCGGCGTCGGGCATCACCTCGACCTCGGTGTCCATGCGCCAGCCACGCGCCAGGCACGCCACGAGGATGCCCACCAACCCCGCGAGCGCCAGCCACCCGGCATGCCACACCAGCCCGAAGCCGGCGACGAAGGCGAAGAAAGCGACGGTGACGCCGAGCGCCGTCGGGCGCGGCATCTCGAAGGCGCCGCCCGCGCCCGCCGCCGGCGCAAGCGTCCCCTCGCCGCGGCGCTTGGCTTCCCAGAACGCGTCCAGTCCCTCCACCTGCGGCAGCACCGCGAAGTTCCACGCGGGCGGCGGCGAGCGCGTGGCCCATTCGAGCGTGCGGCCGTCCCACGGGTCGCCCGTCGCGTCGCGCCGCCGGTCGCGCTGCCGGATGCTCACCGCCAGCTGCACGCCGGTCAGCACGATGCCGGCCAGGATCACCAGCGCGCCGGCAAGGGCCACGATCATCAGCGGCTGCCACTGCGTCTCCGGGTAGTGCTGCATGCGGCGCGTCGCGCCCGCCAGCCCCAGCACGTACAGCGGCAGGAACGCGAGCCAGAAGCCGACGAACCAGCACCAGAACACGGCCTTGCCCAGGCCCTCGTGAAGCCGGAAGCCGAAGGCCTTGGGGAACCAGTAGGTGTAGCCGGCGAACGCGCCGAACACCACCCTGCCGATGATCACGTTGTGGAAGTGCGCGACGAGGAACAGGCTGTTGTGCAGCTGGAAATCGGCCGGCGGGATGGCCATCAGCACGCCGGTGGCGCCGCCCACGACGAAGGTGACGATGAAGCCGATCGCCCACAGCATCGGCACCTCCAAGCGCAG
>Ga0207427_100251_pt1 | contig 42496 bp, 43 predicted proteins | sample AraplaCL_Cvi_mMS_FD_184268 | JGI IMG/M metagenome (GOLD analysis project Ga0207427, IMG submission 184268) | Arabidopsis root microbial communities from the University of North Carolina, USA - plate scrape CL_Cvi_mMS (SPAdes) (version 2) | ecosystem: Host-associated > Plants > Roots > Endosphere ... | reverse complement strand
AAGCGCCGGCCCCTGCGGCCAAGACGCCGCGCGCCCGCAAGACGCCAGCCGCCAAGGCGCCCGCCAAGAAGGCCGCGGCGCGGCCCGCGCGCAAGACCAAGCCAGCCAGCGCCGAGTGACCGGAGGGCCGGCGCGCCCGACGCGCCGGCTGTCGGCCCGGGTGCCGCAAGGTCTCGTCTGCCGGCCTCAGGGCGCCTTGGGCGCGTCCGTCGCCTTCAGGCACTTGCCCATCGCCACCGAGCCGGCGGTCAGGGCGCGCGAGACGCCGCGCATCGTGCCGTCGCTGAACGACAGCGCCGCGGGCGTGCCCAGGTAGTCGGCGTACTGCTTGAGCTCGTCGTCGCTGAGCGCGAGGTAGGTGAACGCGTAGGCCGGCACCGAGATCTGCGAGAAGTGCGCGACCAGCTGCGGGCGGCGGCTGCCCATGTTGGACTTGAGCTCCGTCAGCGACGTCGCCGAGGCGGCCGGATCGGCGCTGCCCAGCCCCTGCTGCACGGCCAGCGCCATGCCCATCAGCGTGTCGGCCATCAGGTCGACGGAATGCGTCTCGACGATGATGGCCTTGAGCGACGCGCGCCGGCCCTCGCTGGCGCCCACCAGCGCCTCGCTGCCGCGGCGCAGGCGCTCCTGCGGGTCGGGCGTCTGCACCGAGGACGTCGCCTCGATAGTGGCGATCTTGCGGCCCAGCGGGCTGTCGTACCACGCCTCCAGCGGCGCCACGTCCTGCGGCTGCAGCGTGCCCACGATCGCGTCGAGCGCGGTGGTCCGCAACGACTCGCCGACGAAGGCCGCCTGCGCGCAGTCCAGCATCTTCGTGCGCTGCGCCGGGCTCACCTGGCCGGGAGTGCGCTGCATGCCGGCGTCCATGCCGGCGCGCACCTGGGGCAGGAGCGAGTCCAGCTGCGTCCACAGGCCGGACTTGCGCGCCAGGTCCTGCGCCGCCTCGGGCGCGATCGCCGCCAGCGCGGCGCCTTGCGCGGCCCCCAGCGCGAGCGCCAGGGCGGCCATGCGGTGCAAACGAAACATTCGAGTTCTCCGGATCCAGGCGAATGCCGCCGAGTATAGGGACGGCGTGTCACTGGAACATGAAGCGGGGCCGGCCGAGCCTCACCGGGGCGGGTCGTTCCACCCGCCAATGCGAAGCGTGAGGACGAGCGCGGGTCAAACGACCCGCCCTACCCGCTACGCGCAGTTGACAGGGGTGGGCGCTCCGCGTGCAGCCGTCGTATCGGCGCCAGCCAACTCGCCGTCATCCTGCGCGCAGTCGCAGGATCCACGCCCCGCGACACGCTTGCCCGGCGTGCGCCACGACGGCGGGCGCGCAGAATGCAGCCACCGCAGGCCTGCAACGCATCGGAAAGCGCTCGATGACCCTCCCCTCGCCCGGCGCCATCGCGCAACGCCGGCTCCTGGCCGGCATCGCCGTGGCGACGCTGCTGGCCTGGGCCGTCGCCATCGGGGCGCTGGCGCGTGGCGGGCGCGCCGATCCGCCGTCGCTGCGCGCCGCGGCGACGCTGCTCGACGGCGACTGGCGCCTGCGCACCGGGGACGAGCCGCACGCGGCCGATCCCCGCCTGGACGACGGCGCCTGGGACACGATCTCCCTGACCGCCGGGCCGGGCAGCCACGACGACGATGTCGGCCTGCCCGACTACGTCACCGGCTGGATGGCCCACGGCCACCCTGGCTACACCGGCTACGCCTGGTATCGGCGCACGGTGGACGTGCCGCCCGCGCCGGCGCCGTGGGACCTGCTCGGCCCGACGCTCGTGGAGGATGGCTACGAGCTCTACTGGAACGGCCAGATGCTGGGCGGCTCGGGCCGGCTCGGGCCGCCGCCGCGCGTCGTCGGCACGCGCCCACTGCGCTTTCCCTTGCCCGCCGAGGCCGCCGGCACGCGCGGCGTGCTGGCCATCCGCGTCTTCATGCTGCCCCGCCCCGGCCCGGGCACGGACGGCGGCGGCCTGCACAGCGCGCCCCTGCTGGCGCCGCGGCCAGTCGCCGACGCGCTGCACCGCGCCCACTGGGAACGCACCGTGGCCGGCTATATCGTCGACGCGATCGAGCCGCTGGCGATGCTCGCGCTCGCCGGCCTGGCGCTCTGGTGCCGCCGCTTCGTGCGCCACGGCGGCTTCCTCGCGTTCGCCGCGCTCGCGCTCGCGCTGACGGCGATCCGGCGCTTCGACAACGCGCTGGTCTCCTGGACCGACGCAATGGACCTGCCAACGTACGCCGTGCTGGCCAAGTACCTGTGGATGCCCACGGCGGCCGCCTGGGTGCTGGCGTGGAATCGCTGGGGGCCGCCGTGGAGAACGCTCGATGCCGCGGCGCTCGCGCTCCTGGCCGCGCAGGTCGCCGCCGCCGTCGCGCCCTGGGCGGGCGTCGCCAGCGCCAGCCGCTGGGCGGCGATCGCCCTGTTCGCCGCGCTCGCGGCACGCATCGCCCACCGCGGGCCGCTGCGCCCGCTCGCCCTGGCCACGCTCGCGCTCGTGGTGCTCGCGACCTTCGGCGGCGAGCTGCTCGACCCGCTCAAGGTGCCCGGCATCTGGTTCCCGTTGGGCATCGGCGTGTCGCGGACGCAGGCTCTCTACGCCGTCCTGCTGCCCTTGCTCGCCCTGCTGGTCGTGCGCGCCCCGGACGACAGCCGACTGCCGCCGCGCGCGGCGCGCTAGCCGCGGCCGAGCTCCGCGCGCAGCGCCGCGACCTCGGCCTCCAGCCGCTTGCGCTCGGAGATGTCCTGCACGATCACCGCGAACTGGCCCTGCTGCGGGCGGTAGGCCACGACGTCCCACCAGCGGCCCGTGGCGCCCTGCTGTTCGAAGCGCACCGCCTCGCCGGTGAGTGCCACCTGGCCGAAGCGTCCGATCCAGTCGGCAGGGTCGTTCGCGATGCCGGGGAACAGGTCGGTGACGCGCGCGCCGATCGCCGTCGCGGGATCGATGCCCAGCATCGTGGCGAAGGCCGCGTTCATCGCGTCGAAGCGGTAGTTCACCGGCTTGCCGGTCTCGTCGACCTCGATGGTCTGCAGCGCGTGGCCGCTCGCCAGGTGGTCGAACAGCAGGCGATGGCGCTGCTCGCTGTTGCGCTGGCGCAGTTCGAGCGACTTCATGCCGGTGATGTCGAACCAGGTGCCGTAGAAGCCGTCGATCTGCTCGCCGAACGGCTGCGCGGGCACCAGCGTCACGCGCAGCTGGCGCAGGCCGGAGGTGGTGAGCATGGCCCACTCGAACTCCTGGCGCCGGCCGCCCAGCACCGCCTCGATGCGCGACTCCAGCGTCGCCCAGCCGACCGCGTCGACCGCCGAGAACATCTCGCCGAGGCGGCGGCCGATCAGCTGGTCGGTGGGCAGGCCCACGGCGGACTGGAAGTCGCGGTTGACGAAGCGCGTGACGCTGTCGCGATCCCAGTAGCCCACCAGCGCGGGCATGTTGTCGACCACCGCGTCCAGGTGCGCATGGGTCTGGCCCAGTTCCTTCTGCAACGCCTTGGTGGCGGTGACGTCCTCCAGCACGGCCAGCGAGCGTGCGGTGCGGCCGGACTCGTCGCGCTCGAGCACGGCCGACAGCAGCACGTCGATGACCGAGCCGTCGCGCCGCACGAACTGGTATTCGACGCGGTCGCAGTGGCCCTGGCGGAAGAACAGGGGCAGCACGACGTCGCGCGCGTGCACCTGCGACGCGGCCGTGAGGAAGTCGGACGACGGCCGGCCCACGACCTCGTCGCGGCGGTAGCCCATCAGCGCGAGCCAGCGATCACTGACGTGCAGGATGCGCCCGTCCGGCCCGATCGAATGCAGGATCGCCGGCGTGGCCTCGTACAGGCGGCGCACGCGCAGCTCGCTCTCTGCCAGCCGGCTGGTGGCCTGCAGCAGTTCCTTGCGCTGGGTCAGCATCGCGCCGACGATCGCGGCCAGCTGCGTGAGCATCGCGCGCTGGCTGTCGTCCAGCTGGTGGGGCGCGCGATCGATCACGCAGACCGTGCCGATGCGCTCGCCGCCGGGCATCACGATGGGCGCACCGGCATAGAAGCGGATGTCGGGCGACCCGGTCACCAGCGGGTTGTCGACGAAGCGCGGGTCGCTCGTGGCGTCGGGCACTTCGAACAGCGCGTCGCCGCGGATCGCGTGGTCGCAGAACGCAATGTCGCGCGGCGTCTCGGCGGTGCCGGGCAGGCCGAGGTTGGACTTGAACCACTGGCGGTGCGCGTCGACGAGCGAGATCAGCGCGATCGGCACGCCGCACAGCTGCGCCGCGGTGGCAGTGATGGTGTCGAAGGCGGCCTCGGGCAGCGTATCGAGCACACCGAGCTCGCGCAGCGCGGCCAGGCGTCGGGCTTCCTCCGGGAGCATCGGCGTGTTCATTGCACGAGCCCCACGGCGGCGGCGTCCACGCGGTGCAGCGGCGCCGGATCGATGCTGCGCAGCACGTCGACGCCCGCGGCCGCGGCGCTGCCGCCCGCGCGCGCGGCCCAGCGCGCCTCGCCCTGCATGGTGGTGACCAGCGACTGGTCGAGCCGCACGCGATAGTCCTGCCCGTCCATCACCGCCGCGGCCACGGCCGGGGCCAGGTGCAGGCGTTCGGCCAGCAGCGCGCGCGCGGCGGCCGGCTCGTCGCGGATGATGCGCTGCGCCTTGACCAGCGCGCGCAGCAGGCGCTCGATGTCGGCCTCGCGGCGCGCGATCGTCGGGCGCGCGCTGACGAGGTTGAAGTGCTGCGTGTAGACGCGCGGGCTCGCGAACGTGACGGCGTCGCCGCCGAGCGACTGCGCAGCCAGCGCGGCCAGCGGTTCCCAGATGACGACCGCGTCGACGCCGCGGTTCTCGAGGGCGGGCACGATCTGGTCGGGGGCCAGGCCGACGACGTGCACGGCGTCGGGCTGGATGTCGTTGAACACGAGCCAGTTGTCCAGGAAGTACTGCGCGGAGCTGCCCGGCACGGTGCCGATGCGCTTGCCGCGGATCTGCGGCGCCTCCATGATCTGCGCGCTGCGGCGCGCCACCAGCTTGATCTGGTACGACGAGGCGCTGATCGTCGCGACGATCGCCAGGTCATGCCGGCTCGCGCCGCCGGTGGCCACCAGCAGCTCGGCGGCGGTGGCGACGTCGACCTGTCCGTCGGCCAGCCACTTGTAGCACTCGCGCCCGCTCGCGCACGGACGCAGCGCGAGATCGAGCCCCTCCTCCTTGAACAGGCCGCGTTCCTGCGCCACGTAGACGGGCAGCGACACCGGCCCCGACGACACCGCCAGCGTGAGCGGCGCCGCATGCGCGCGGCTGGCGAACAGCGCCAGCGCGCAGGCCCAGGCGGCGGTCCAGGCGAGCGTCCACGCCGCGCCCGCGAGCGCGCGCCGCGTCACGCGCGCGCGCGGGGGCGCACGGCGTCCGAGGCTTCGCGTGATGGAGGTCATCAGGCAACCGGCGTGAGCGCCTTCGGGCGGCCGGGCGGCGCTCATTGGACCCCCGCCGGCTCGAGCAGCACGTCCTCGGCCATCACGCGCCAGGTGTTGCGGCCGGCCTTCTTGGCGGCGTACAGCGCGGCGTCGGCGCGGCCGATCAGCGTCTCGGCCGTGGCCGCGTCGGCCGCCACGACCTCGCGCCGGAACGCGATGCCGATGCTGGTGGTCAGCGCCAGCGTGCGGCCCTCGACCTCCAGCGGACGCCGCACGCTGGCGATGATCTTGCGCGCGACGATCTGCGGCTCCTCGGCGCTGGCGACCCCTTCCAGCACGATCACGAACTCGTCGCCGCCCAGGCGCGCGACGGTGTCGGTGACGCGCACGCTCTGCTGCAGGCGCGACGCGAAGGCCTTGAGCACCTCGTCGCCGGCGGCGTGGCCCAGCGTGTCGTTGATGCTCTTGAAGTGGTCGATGTCCAGGTACATCAGGGCGATGCCCGACATCGCGCGCCGCGACCGCGACAGCGCGAGCGGGAAGGTCTCGTTGAACGAGTAGCGGTTGGCCACGCCGGTGAGCACGTCCGCGCGCACCAGCAGGCTCAGCTGCCGCTCCACGTTCTTGAGCGCCGAGACGTCGGTGGCCAGGCCGTACAGGCCGGCGACGCGGCCGTCGGACTCGATGTCGGGGATGTAGTCGTAGTGCAGGATGCGCGTGACGTCGCCGGTGATGGACTCGGCCTCGAACGTGACGCGCTTGCCCCCCAGGCCCTGCTGGATCGCCTCGCGCCGGCGCTCGTAGGCGATCGGCCGCAGGATGTCGCCGATGCGCCGGCCGATCACGTCCTCGGCGGGGCGGCACAGCCACTCCAGGCCGGTGCGGTTGACGAAGCGGTAGCGCTGCTCGGCATCCAGGTAGGTGATGGCCACGGGCAGGTTGTCGGTGATCGCGCGCAGCTGGCCCTCGGCCTTGGCGCGCCGCGCCTCGGCTTCCTTCATCGCCGTGATGTCGAAGGTCATCAGGTAGAAGCCGCGCTGCGCGCCGCCGTCGGCGCGGTCGGGGATCAGGTGGGCTTGGAAGTGCGCGGCGCGGCCGGCGAAGGAGACCTTGCCCTCCAGCCGCGCGCGCCGGCCCTGCAGCACCTCGCGCACGAAGGGCTCGTGCTGCGCGTAGACGGTCTCGCCGAGCGCCTCGCGCATCAGGATGCCGGGGATGCGCGCGCGGTCGACGCCCAGCGAGCGCAGGCCGGCGTCGTTGGCGTACAGGCAGGTCTCCTTCATGTCGAAGTAGCCCACCATCGCGGGGATCGCATTGGTCAGGTCGGCCATGCGCTGCTCGCTGCGCGCCATCTCCAGCTCCGCGGCGCGACGCTGCGTGATGTCCATGGTCAGCGCGTAGCAGCCGCGCACGTGGCCGTCGGCATCGACGTCGGGGATGTATTCGACCAGCAGGTGGCGCTCGACGCCGTCGCGGCGCACGCTGCGCGCCCACTGCACGCGCTCGCCGGCCAGCGCCTTGTCCAGGTTGCCCTTCATCGCGGCGTACGCGCTCTCGCCCAGCACCTCGGCCACGTGGCGACCCACCATGCTGAACGGGTCGTGGCCCAGCCACTCGCGGTACTTCTCGTTGGCGAAGCGGTACTGGTGCTCGGGGTCGATGTAGCCCACCAGCGCGGGCAGGTTGTCGGTGATGTCGCGCAGCTGCTGCTCGGAGCGGTCGCGCTGGGCGTCGCTGTCGACCAGGGCAGCGGTCATCGCGTCGAACTCGCGCGCGAGCTCGCCGAACTCGTCCTGCGCGGTGTTGCCCAGGCGCAGGCTCATGTCGCCGCGGCGGATGGCGGCGGCGGCCTGGTCCAGGCGCTGCATCGGCAGCAGCACGCGCCGCAGCACCATGAAGCCGGTGGCCAGCAGCAGCAGCAGCATCACGCACGGCGCGGCCAGCGCGATCCAGCGGAACTGCGCCTCGGCCGCACGCCGCTGCGCCACCGAATCCTGGAACCACTGGTAGGCGTAGTCGCTCATCGCCTGCGTGTTGGTCAGCAGCTGGTCCAGCAGCGCCTCCTTGCGCCGCTGCGTGAATTCGTCGTTGCCGGCGGGCAGTTCCTCCAGGCGCGTGAACAGCGCCGGCAGCGCCTGCGTGACGTCGCGCAGTTCCACCAGCGCCGGGCTGCCGCCGCCGCTCGCGCGGTCGTTGGCGAGCGCCCGCGCGATCGCGGCATGGCGCAGGCGCCACTGCTGCGCGGCGCGCGGCTCGGCGTAGCGCGCGTACTCCTGGGTCAGGGCCAGCAGGCCGGCGACCTCGTGCTCGGTGACCTGCGCCCGCGCCTGCGCGTCGCTGGCCGCGTCCTCGCGGTGACCCGCGGCGAACACGATCGCCGCCGCGAGCAGGCCGGTGCACAACGAGGCGGTGACGAAGGCGATGAGCTGCGTGCGGATGCGCATGGCGCTAGATCCCGACGGCCGCCGGCCGCACCGCCTTGAGCGGGCCGGGATGCACGAGCGTGAGCACGTTCGGGCGCGCGCCCTCGACGACGTGGCGCTCGCGCTGCGCCCAGCGCACCTCGCCCTCCATCGTCGACAGCAGCGCCTGGTCCAGCGACAACCGCCACGCCAGGCCGCCCCAGACCCAGTCGACAAAGCCCTGGTCCAGCTGCAGCCGCTCGCGCAGGATCGCCTGCGCCTCGGCCGGCCGGGCCTGGATGAACTCCTCGGCGCGCTGGACGGCCCGCAGCAGCCGCACGACGGCGTCCTCGCGCTGCGCGAACAGCGCCGGGCGCCCGACCAGGCTGTAGTTCTCGATGTAGCCGCCCGCCAGCGGCAGCCGCACGCCCACCGGGTCGGCGCCGTGCAGCGCGGCGTAGGCGAAGGGCTCCCAGACGACGGCGGCGTCGACGCGGCCCTCCTTCAGGGCGGCGCCCACCTCCTCGGGCTGCAGCGACACCATCGTGACGCGGCGCGGGTCGACGCCCACGGCCAGCAGGTGCAGCTCGAGCTGGTACTGCGCGGTGGTGCCGACGATGACCCCGACGCGGCGCCCGTCCAGCTGCTCGCTGCGCGCGATGCCGGCGCCTCGGCGCACGACCAGCTTCAGGTTGTCGCTGGCGTGCACCATCGTCGCCAGGATGGCGGCGTCGGCGTGCGCGAACGATTCCTGGACGACGGCCATCTCGGCGCTGGTCGCCACATCGGCCTTGCCGTCGAGCACCAGGCGCAGGCAGCGCCGGCCGCCGATGCAGTCCAGGAACGTGACATCCAGCCGCTCGGCGGCGAAGTAGCCCTCGTGCTGCGCGACGAACAGCGGCAACGACAGCGGCCCGCGCGAGGCGGCGATGCGCAGCGCATCGGCGCGCGCGATCCCCGGCGCCAGCCACGCCAGCGCCGCCAGCGCGAACGCGAGCAGCGCCGCGGCGCGGCGTCGCGGCGCCGGCGTCCGGGCGGGCGCGGGGCGGGTGCGGATCATCGGGTGTCTCGTCTTTGGTGGAATCGGCCGGCCTCCGCGGACGGAAAGCCGGTCGTCAACCGCGAGCATCCCGTATCCGGACGGGCGGCGAAAGCGTGAAAAGACGAGGAAAGGGGCTTCAAGTCGTGTTCAGGCTGCGGAACGTGGGGCGTGCGCACCTGCTCGGCCGACGTGCCCCGAAGGAAACGGCGTCATCCTGCGCGCAGTCGCAGGATCCACCTTTCCCTGTCATGCGGCCTGCCGGGCACGCCCACGTGGATCCTGCGACTGCGCGCAGGATGACGACCTAGCCCGCTCAATTCTGCGTGGAATGCGCCACGTACAGCGAAACCGCCCGCGGCCCGCGGAACTCGATCACCGTCGAGCTGACCATCTGCAGGTTGCCGGTCTGGCCCTGGAACAGGCTGGAGAAATGGGGGCCAGTCTTGGCCGGGATGCCCAGCGCCTTGCGCAGCTCGTTGCTGGGCGTGCCCAGCCAGAGCCCGTCGTCGAAGCGCACGGGCTTGAACTTGGGCGGCAGGTCCGGGCATTCGGCGCTGGCGGCGCTGCCGGCGGCCAGTTCGGTGGCCACGACGGCGTCGATGCGCCCGCGCGACAGTTCGCTGGAGGTCAGCCACAGGCGCTGCACCGGGTTGGCGTCGGACAGCGTGTAGCAGAGCCAGTCCAGCGCATCGGTGCCCTTGCCCTGGCGCTGCGCGATGCCGGCGCCGATCGCCCGGCGGGTGTCGGCCAGCGTGGCGCTGTCCAGGGGCAGGCGCAGCGCGCCCAGCATCAGCGGGCGCACCGGGTCGGCCCCCAGCGTGACGGGGCTGTCCTTGACGGCCGGCCAGGCCGGCGGGGGCACGACGGGATCGGCATGCGCAGCGGTCGCGCCCAGCAGGAGCAGCGCGGACAGCCGGAAAGGCGAGCGGATCGGCATGGTCTTCGAATGTCTCCGAAATCGTTTGTCTGCATCGGACACCTCTTCGTGCGCCCGGTGCGGGCCAGGCCCCGCACTGCCGAACAGTCTCGCAGGGAATCGCGACGGCTGTCTTGCCATATGCCGCCAAGTCCTGCGATCTGTCAATCGTCCGCGATTTCCCCCGCCGGCGAGTGACTTCGCGAGCCATTCGGCGGTCATTTCGCACGTTTATCGGCCGGCGACCCACGCCGGCCGCGTCGCCCTGGCGACACCGCGTCGACGGCCCGGCGCAGCGATGTCGCAGTCCTGCGAAGGGTCGCAGGCCGTTTGGTAGATTGGCGGGCTGTTCCTGCGAGGGCGATGACGCGATGATCGACAAGATCGTTGAGACCGTGGCGGCCGCGGTGGCGGACGTCCGCGACGGCGCCACCGTGATGATCGGCGGCTTCGGCACCGCCGGCCTGCCCGACGAACTGATCGCCGCCCTGCTCGATCAGGGCGCGCGCGACCTCGTGGTCGTCAACAACAACGCCGGCAACGGCGACACCGGACTCGCGGCCCTGCTGGGCGCCGGCCGCGTGCGCAAGATCATCTGCAGCTTCCCGCGCCAGGTCGACTCGTGGCATTTCGACCGCCTGTACCGCGAGGGCCGGATCGAGCTCGAGCTGGTGCCGCAGGGCAACCTGGCCGAGCGCATCCGCGCCGCGGGTGCCGGCATCGGCGCGTTCTTCACGCCCACCGGCTACGGCACCGTGCTGGCCCAGGGCAAGGAGACGCGCGAGATCGACGGCCGGATGCAGGTGCTCGAACACGCCATCCACGCCGACGTCGCGCTGATCAAGGCCGAACGCGGCGACCGCTGGGGCAACCTCACCTACCGCAAGACCGCGCGCAACTTCGGGCCCGTCATGGCGATGGCCGCCAAATGCACGATCGCTACCGTGCACGAGGTCGTCGAACTCGGCGCGCTCGATCCGGAAGCGGTCGTCACGCCCGGCGTGTTCGTTCAGCGCGTGGTGCCGATCGCGCGCACGGTCACGCGCGGCGGCGGCTTCAAGGCAGCCTGACATGAACGACACCACCAAGCTCCCCCGCTGGACCCGCGACCAGATGGCTGCGCGCGTCGCCCAGGACATCGCCGACGGCAGCGTCGTCAACCTGGGCATCGGCCTGCCCACGCTGATCGCCAATCACCTGCCCGCCGGGCGCGAGGTGGTGCTCCAGAGCGAGAACGGCATCCTGGGCATGGGCCCCGCGCCCGCGGCCGGACAGGAGGACTACGACCTCACCAACGCCGGCAAGCAACCCGTGACGCTGCTGCCCGGCGGCGCGTACTTCCACCACGCCGACAGCTTCGCGATGATGCGCGGCGGCCACCTGGACATCTGCGTGCTCGGCGCGTTCCAGGTCTCCGCGCGCGGCGACCTGGCCAACTGGCACACCGGCGCCGAGGGCGCGATCCCGGCGGTCGGCGGCGCGATGGACCTGGCCATCGGCGCCAAGCGCACGTTCGTGATGATGGAGCACCTGACCAAGGCCGGCGAGAGCAAGCTGGTCGAGACCTGCACCTACCCGCTGACCGGCCTGGCCTGCGTCAGCCGCGTCTACACCGACCTGGCCGTCATCGACGTCGGCCCGCACGGCGCGCGCGTCGTCCAGATGGCCGAGGGACTGGCCTTCGACGAACTGCAGGCGGTCACCGCGATCCCGCTCGCGCGTTGAGACCGCGGTCACCGACCGTTCAGCCACCTCTGGTAGAAATGCTGCACCGCAACGCCGAAAGCAAGCCATGACCGAGGACGAGGTGCGCCAGCGCGCCTTCGCGATGCCGCTGCACAACCCGGCGTTCCCGCCCGGGCCGTACCGCTTCGTGAACCGCGAGTACCTGATCATCTCGTACCGCACCGACCCGGACGCGCTGCGCGCGCTGATCCCGGCGCCGCTGGAGCTGGCCGAGCCGGTGGTCAAGTTCGAGTTCATCCGCATGCCCGATTCCACGGGCTTTGGCGACTACACCGAGTCCGGCCAGGTGATCCCCGTGACCTTCCAGGGCGAGCGCGGCGGCTTCGTGCTGTCGATGTTCCTCGACGACCACCCGCCGATCGCCGCGGGCCGCGAACTGTGGGGCTTTCCCAAGAAGCTGGGCAAGCCCGAGCTGCGCGTGCACACCGACACGCTGATGGGCACCCTCGACTACAGCGAGTTCCGCATCGCCACCGGCACGATGGGCTTCAAGCACAAGGCGATGGATCCGGCCGTCGCCAAGGCCGCGCTCGAGGCGCCGGCCTACCTGCTCAAGGTCATCCCGCACGTGGACGCCACGCCGCGCATCTGCGAGCTGGTGCGATATTGCCTCACCGACGTCACCGTCAAGGGCGCCTGGACCGGCCCGGGCGGCCTCGACCTGCGCCACCACGCGCTGGCGCCGATCGCCGACCTGCCCGTGCTCGAGATCCTGTCGACGGTGCACATCGTCGCCGACCTCACGCTGCCGCTGGGCACCGTCGCCCACGATTACATGGCATGACAGCCCCCTCGCTCCTCCCGTGGCTGCCCCCCGAGGGGGCGCTCGGATCGGCTCGGGCGGCGCCCCTCGCTTCCCGAGAACTTCTTCGATTGACTTTCACCTGCTAGGAGAGACAAATGCAACTCAAGGACAAGGTCGCCATCATCACCGGCTCGGCCAGCGGCATCGGCAAGGAGATCGCGATCGAGTACGCCAAGGAGGGCGCCAAGGTCGCCATCGCCGACCTGTCGCTCGCCGCGGCGCAGGCCACGGCCGACGAGATCAACAAGTCCGGCGGCACCGCGATGGCCGTCGAGATGAACGTCACGGACGAGAACGCCGTCGACGGCGGCACCGCCGCGGTGGTCGAGCGCTTCGGCGGGCTGGACGTGATGATCAGCAACGCCGGCATCCAGATCATCAGCCCCATCGTCGACTTCAAGTTCGAGGACTGGAAGAAGCTCAGCGCGATCCACACCGACGGCGCGTTCCTGACCACCCGCGCCGCGATGCGCGCGATGATCAAGCAGGGCAAGGGCGGCTCGATCATCTACATGGGCTCGGTGCATTCGCACCTGGCCTCGCCGCTGAAGTCGGCCTACGTCACCGCCAAGCACGGCCTGCTGGGCCTGTGCCGCACCGTGGCCAAGGAAGGCGCCAAGGACCGCATCCGCGCCAACGTCATCTGCCCGGGCTTCGTGCGCACGCCGCTGGTGGACAAGCAGATCCCCGAGCAGGCGCAGGCGCTGGGCATCAGCGAGGCCGACGTCATCAAGAACGTGATGCTCAAGGACACCGTCGACGGCGAGTTCACGACGGTGCAGGACGTGGCCCAGTGCGCGGTGTTCCTCGCGGCGTTCCAGACCAACGCGCTGACGGGGCAGTCGATCACCGTCTCGCACGGCTGGCACATGCAGTGACGACGATGTCACCAGATGATCCTGGGTATCGAGCGCAGGGCGAAAGCGCGCGGCCGCCGCGCTCGGCCGCTCCGGAGCAAGGCCGCGCGCTCCCTCGGGGAGCTGGCAGCGGTACTCCGCTGACTGAGGGCCAACATTTTCGGGCCGCCATCTTCGACATGGACGGCCTGCTGATCGACTCCGAACGCGCCATCTCCGCGGCCTGGATCGAGGGCGCCAAGGCGCTCGGGTTCAAGCTGGAGATGGCCGATTTCCTGGGCGTCGTCGGCCGCGCGGCGCAGCAGTCGGACGCGATGCTCATCGAGATGCTGGGCAGCGAGGAGGCGATGCGCGCCACCGCCGCGAAGGCGCGCGAACTGCTGACTCAAGCGGACGGCGGCCCCGTGTTCCCGCTCAAGCCAGGCGCGCTGATGCTGCTGGAGGCGCTGCAGCGCGCGGGCATCCCGTGCGGGGTCGCATCGTCGTCGCATGTCGACGAGATCCGCCATCGCCTGGGCCACGTCGACGTGCTCAGGTACTTCCGCTGCATCACCGGCGGCAACGAGGTGGCGCAGGGCAAGCCCGATCCGGCGATCTACCTGCTGGCGGCCAGCCGGCTGGGCGTGGCGCCGGCCGACTGCATCGCGTTCGAGGACAGCGAGAACGGCGCACGCGCCGCGCAGGCCGCCGGCATCCGCGTGGTGATCGTGCCCGACCTGAAGCATCCGCCGCAGGAGGTCGCGGCACGCGCGCACGGCGTCATCGATTCGCTGGCCGACGCGATCGCGCACGTGCCGCACTGGTTCCCGCGGCTGTGAGCGGCGACGACACCCCCGACGCGCCGCCGCCCGTCCTCGAAGGCGCGCGCGTCATCGCCTGGGCCAGCGTCGACGACACCGTGCGCTGGACGGGCCGCCAGACGCTGCTGCGCGGCGACACGCCCGTCGGCCCGATGCCGCGGCTGGCGCTGTGCCAGGAACTGGCCGGCCCGGTGCGCGACATCCTGCTGTTCCACTGCGACGCGGCGTGGACCGTCGAAGGCGTCTCGGGCACCCCCACGCTCGAGGGCACGAAGGCGATGGCAGAGACGGCGTACGCCGGCATCGGCGCGCGCTGGGTGCATGTCGACGTGACGCCCGAGCAGGCGCACGCGTGGCTGGCCGGACACGTCCAGACGGAGGCGGCGCCGCGCTGCGCGTTCTGCGGTGCGGGCCAGGGCGACGGCGGCCGCTTCGTCGTGTTCCGCGACGCGTCCATCTGCGAGGCCTGCGTCGCCCGCTTCCACCGAGCGCTGCACGCGCCGGCCGGCGACAATCCTGCATGATCCCGCGCTCGGACCTACCCTTCCTCGGCGGCTACCCCGCATCGACCCTCGACCAGGTGCGCGACCTGATCGCCCGCGGCGAGCTCGGCGCCTACCTCGCGCGCCGCTATCCGGAGCGCCACGAAGTGCGCAGCGACGGCGCGCTGTACGAGCACGCGATGGCGCTCAAGCAGCGCTACCTGCGCAACGCGCCGCTGCTGTCCAAGGTGCACTACGACAACCGGTTGCAGATCGACCAGCGCGCGCTCGGCACGCTGACAGCGGTGTCGCGCGTGCAGGGCGGGCAGCTCAAGGCCAAGAAGGAGATCCGCGTCGCCGCGGTCTTCAAGGACGCGCCGGCCGACATGCTGCAGATGATCGTGGTGCACGAGCTGTCGCACCTGAAGGAGCGCGAGCACGACAAGGCGTTCTACGCGCTGTGCGAACACATGCTGCCCGGTTACCACCAGGTCGAGTTCGACACCCGCTTGTTCCTCACGTGGCGCGCGCTGGAGGCCGCCGCGTCCGTGACACAAGTCACACCTCCAAACACCTGACTGCAGGGGCGTCGCGGACACTCCCGCGTGCGCGATTCCCGTTCGCGTGGCCGACTTCACGAAGTGGGTCGGATTGGCTCGGTGTTTCCACGGATCAGCAGGGCCCGTTGCCCCTATCCTGTGGGACATCCGCTCAGCACCATCGGCGACGCCCCATGATCACCACCTTCATCGCGCTTCTCGTTGTCATCGCCGCCGGTTTCGCGGCCTGGCGCGTCGTGGTCGCCCGCCGTTCGCCGAACCGGATCGCCGACACCGAGATCGCCCCGCCCGCCACGGCCGCCGTCGCCGAACCGGCCGACGCCGCCGACAAGCAGCGCACGCCCGAACAGGAGGCCGCGCGCGCCACCGCCCGCGCCAAGGCCGAGCGCGTGATCGCCGCCGAAGCCGCGCGCCGCAAGGCCGCGATCCAGAAGGCCCAGAACGTCGCCCGCGCCGATGCCGAGCGCCGCGCCGCCGAGGCCGCGCGCACGGCGGCGTCGCTGGTCTCGACGCTGCCCACCACCGAACTGCCCACGCCCGAGCGCCCGGTGCCGGTGGCCGAGGCCGCCAACCAGCCCACCGTCGGCGAGCGCACCGTCCCGATGGCCCGCCCGGTGGCCGTCGCTGCGCCGGCCGTGCCGACCGCCGCCACGGTCCTCAAGACGGCCGAGCAGACGCTGGTCATGCTGGTGGACGATTCCAAGATGGTGCGCGTGAAGTCCAGCCGCCTGCTGGCCTCGCACGGCTACCAGGTCGTCACCGCCAACGACGGCATCGACGCCCTCAAGCAGCTCGAGAACTGCTGCCCCGACCTCCTGATCACCGACGTCGACATGCCCGAGATGGACGGCTTCGGACTCGTCGCCGCGCTCAAGGGCGACGCGCGCACGCGCCAGATCCCGCTGGTGATGATCACCTCGGCCGAGGATCGCCACCGCGACGAGGCGCTGCGCGTCGGCGTGGGCCTCGTGATGGGCAAGCCCTACGACGAGGCCGCGCTGATCGCCCACATCCGCAGCTTCAAGTTCTTCGCCAAGGCCGAGGAGGCCGAGTCGCTGGCCTGCGCCTGAGCGCGCGCTGAACCGGGCCGCCGCGCGCGGCCGGTAGCATGGCGGGGATGCCCCTGCCGCCCTTTCCCGGGAGCCCCGCTGCGGGCCGCTCCTTGCACTGGCTCCTCTGGAGCGACGCGCTGACCCTGCTGTCCACGATGGTGGGCCAGGTCGCGCTGCCCTGGTGGATCGCGCAGTCCGGCGGCGCACGCGACCTCGCGGTCTACGGAGTGGCGGTGTCGGCGATGTCCATCGTGATGCTGCCGCTGATGTCGCCGCTGGCCGATCGCCATCTCAAGCGCAGCCTCATCGTCGCGGGCATGCTCGGATTCGCGCTGGCCACGAGCGCGATGGCCACGGTCGCCACGCTGGCGCACTACCGGCTCGGACTCGTGGTGGCGATCGCCGGCCTGTCGGTGCTGGCCGATGCCCTGGTGCTGCCGGCCATGGGCAGCATCGTCACCGAGCTGGTGCCGCCGTCGGGCCTGACGCGCGCGCTCGGCTTGCAGCAGACCGCCCAGGCGAGCGGCCGGCTCGTCGGCCCGGCCGTCGCCGGCGCGGTGCTGGCAGCGGTCGGCACCGCGCCGACCTTGTGGCTCGGCGCGCTGCTGCTGCTGGGCGCCGCCCTCGTCGCGACGCGGCTGCCGCGTCCGCAGCGCTCGAAGGACGCGCGCCCGGCGCGCAAGTGGTCCGCCGAATTTCGGGTCGGCATGCGCGTCAACTGGGCCATCCCGATGGAGCGCGGGTGGGTGCTGTGCAATTTCGTGAGCGCCATCGTGCTGTTGCCGTGCTTCACGATGCTGGTGCCGCTGAAGGTGCAGTCGCTGGGCTTGTCGGCGGCCTGGCTGGGCGCCTGCGAGGCGGGGCTCTCGCTGGGCATGGTGCTGGGCTCGCTGGGGCTGGCGGAGCGGTGGTCGCGCGCGCAGGGCCGCTTCGCGACCCGGTTCACGAGCTCCGCGGGGATGGGGCTGGCGCTCGCCGTGGCCGGCTGGACGACCGAGCCGCGCCTGCTCGTGGCGTCGTTCGTCGTGGCCGGGCTGTGCAACTCCGCGACGACGCTGGTGGGCAAGACGCACCGCATGCTCGCGCGCCCGCTCGCGTTCCGCGCCCGCATGGTGGCCGCCTCGATCATGACGACGCAGGTCGCGCAGACACTGGGGCCGGCGGTCGCCGGCCTGGCGCTGGCGCACGCGGGCATCCGCGGCGTGTTCCTGGTGTTCGGGCTGCTGAGCGCCGCGTCCGCGCTGGGCCTGTTCCTGATCCCGGGCTTCCGCGCGTTCATGGCGCTCGACCACGAGCAGGTCGACAACTGGTACGGCAGGACGTATCCGCAGGTGTTCGAGCGCACATGAGCGCGTGCGGGCGTGCCGGGCGCGTCAACTCTCCATGCGGTGCCGTCGGTGCCACTCCGCCAGCGTCTCCTTCGGGTAGTCGTCGAAGATGTTGTCGGCGGGCCGGACGTGGGCGTCGACCCAGTCGGGCTTGAACTCCAGCATCATGTGGGTGACGTCGGGCGGCCGGCTCAGCGGCGTGTCCACCGCGCCGGCGTGCGGGTGCACCAGGTCGGGCCACGTCGGGTCGTACAGCCACAGCGCGGTGCCGCAGTGCTTGCAGAAATGGCGTTGCGCCGCGCTCGTCTCGCCGTTGTCGAGCCGGGCCTGGTAGACGGTCAGGTGCTCGTCGCCGCGGACCTTGAGGGTGCGCCGGTCCGCGCCCAGGTTGATCGCGTAGCCGCCGGTGCCGGCGGTCTTGCGGCAGATCGCGCAGTAGCAGCGCATGTAGGGCACCGGCTCGTGGGCCGTCACCGTGTACGACACCGCGCCGCAGTGACAGGATCCTTCCAACAGCATCGTCGCTCTCCGCGTGACGGGCCTGCGCCCCCTCGCGCGCGCCCACGGGCGAGGCTTGGGCAAGGCGCGTACCGGCGCGGGTGCCGCGAACGAGGGATGGATCGTGCGGCTGGCGGCGTGGCTGGTGGCGTGGCTGGCAGGCGGCGTGGCAGGCGGCGTCAGCGCGCCAGGGCCTGGTCACACCAAATGCGTGGCCTCATTCATTTAGTGTGAACGGGCCCTAGTCGCGCCACGAGGTAGCCCACCAGCATCGCATCGAGCTCGCGCGCCGCGGCCTTGAGCTCCGCGCCGTCGAGGTCGCCGCGCAGTTGCACGGCCGACTTCATCGCATGCTGGACGACCGGCGCCATCGCGTGCAGCAGCTTGCGATCGGCTGCGGGCGCGTGGTGCGCGAGGATCGTCTCGACCCGCTCGCGCACCGTGCGTCGCACGCCGGCCACCAGCAGTGACGGCGGCCCGGGGCGCTCGACGAGCGTCGCGAACGACGGATGGCCGGCGCGGAAGTCGACGAAGCAGGTGGCCAGCGCGTGGCCCAGCTCCGGCGTGGCCAGCGTCGGCGCGCGCTCGGCCAGGCCGTCCAGCGTGGCCCACAGCGCGTCGACCTGCGTGCCGAGCAGCGCCTCGGCCACGGCCTCCTTGGTGCGGAAGAACTGGTACAGCGAGCCGATCGACGAGCCGGACTGGGCGGCGATCTCGGTCATGGTCGCCGCATCGAAGCCCTTGGCGGCGAACACCTCGGCGGCCGCGGCCAGCAAGGCGTCCACGCGCAACTGGCCCCGCGCCCGCCGCGGCGCGCGCGCGGCAGCCTCGGCGGCCACGCCCGAATCCCCTGGTCCGACCGGGGTGCTGGACATTTGTGAGTCTTTCCTCATAAAATTGAATGCGAGGACATCCTCATGTTAATACCGGAATCCGCCATGACCGCTCCGACGCCTCTGGAACTGCCCCCCGCCACCACGGCGCTGGTGCTCATCGACCTGCAACAAGGCATTCTTCCCTATGCCAAGGCCCCCTACGACGGCGCGGCCGTGCTGGCCAACGCGGTGCCGCTGGCGGCCGCCTTCCACGCGCGCCGGTCGCCCGTGGTGCGCGTGAAGGTGGGATTCTCGGCGGACGGGGGCGACGTGCTGAAGGCCATCGTCGACGCCCCCAACCCGCCCGGCGCCCCGCCGGCCAACTGGATGGACGACCCGACCGACCTGCCCACTCGCCCCGGCGACATCGCCATCGTCAAGCGCCAGTGGGGCGCCTTCCACGGCACCGAGCTCGACCTGCAGCTGCGGCGGCGCGGCATCCGCACGATCGTGCTGGCGGGCATCGCCACCGCCATCGGCGTGGAATCGACCGCGCGCGTCGCCTGGGAACTGGGCTACGACATCGTGTTCGCCGAGGACGCCACCAGCGGCCCCGACGCGGCGATGCATGCCAACTCCTTCGGCAAGGTCTTCCCGCGCCTGGGCCGTGTGCGCACCACCGGCGAGTTGCTGGCCGCGCTCGCGTGATGCAAGCTTGGCGACGGATAGGCCGCAAAGTATCGCGATGGACTGTCAACCGGGCACCGGCGCCTCCCGTTGTGGTGACAAGCCTGGCCGATGCCGGGCCTGCTCGAGAGAGTCGGAGCCCAAGCGAATCTCGTCTGAAACGGAAAATCCAAATGACCAAGACCTTCATCGTCGCCGCCCTGCTCTCCTCCTTCGCGGCGGTCTCGTTCGCCCAAGGCGCGTCCGCCCCGGCCGACGGCGCTTCGGCCCCGGCCAAGCACGCCAAGCACCACAAGGCGCACAAGTCGCACAAGGCGGCTTCGGCGGCGACGAACCCGGAAGCTTCGGTTGACAAGAAGGGTGGCCAGTAAGCTGCCTGCCGGCCTGCGGGCCGGTCGGTGCTGCTGCCGCCGGGCCCGGTCCCGGCACGAGAAGGGTCGACGCGAGTCGGCCCTTTTTGCTGGGCGCTCGCCCGACAATCCCCCCCGACGATGCCCGCCGCCCGCTCGCCCCGCCAATCGCACCATGTCTACGTGGTGCTGCTGGACGACCGCGTCTGGAACGAGCCCGCGTTTCGCAAGGCCAACCCCGACCACGCGCTGACGCGGCCCTGCGTCTACGTCGGCATGACCGGCCTCGACCCCGACCTGAGGTTCGACAAGCACAAGGCCGGCATCCAGTCCAACCGCTTCGTCTTCAAGTACGGCCTGCGGCTGCTGCCCGAGCTGTACGCCGTCTACAACCCGATGCCCTACGAGGCCGCGCGCGAGATGGAGGTGGAGCTGGCGATCGGCCTGCGCGAGGCAGGCTACGGCGTCTGGCAAGCCTAGAGGGTGTCAGGTCTTGCCTTTTGCGCGCTCGGCCTAGAGGGTGTCAGGTCTTGCCTTTTGCGCGCTCGATTGCGTCTCGTTGGGGTTAGGTCTTGAAAGTGGCGCGCTGCAACGCCCGCTGGTCGACGACGTCCTGCCGCGCAACTTTCAAGACCTGACCCCTTCGCCAGACCTCGCCACGCAAAAGGCAAGACCTGACACCCGCGCTGCTCCTTCGCCAGACCTCGCCGCGCAAAAGGCAAGACCTGACACCCGCGCTGCCCTATGCTGGCGGCCTCTCCACTGCCGGGCAGACCGACATGACGATGACCAAGACGTTGATGATCGTGGCCGAGTTGGCCGTGATCAACTGGGGGCTGATCGTGGCCGCCAGCCTCATCAAGGCCAAGGCCTGGACGCCGTCCGGCATGAAGGACGCCCTGGGCAACCGCGACGCGGCGATCGACTGCCACGGCTTTCCCGCGCGCACCGAGCGCGCGGCCAAGAACATGCTCGAGAACATGGTGCTGTTCACGGCGCTCGCGCTGGTGGCCAGCGTCGGCGGCGTCACCGACCCGCACGTGGAGCTCGGCGCGCGCATCTTTTACTGGGCGCGCCTTGCCTACATCCCGATCTACATGGTCGGCATCCCGGTGGCGCGCACCGGCATCTGGGCGATCAGCGTCGTCGGGATGGGGATGATCTTCGCGTCCATCGTGCAGGCGCTGCCCTGAGCCTCACTTGCGGTTCATGCGCCAGATCGCCGTGCTGAGCACGGTGGCAAAGCCCACCCAGGCGACCAGCGGGACGGCGCTGGCCGCCGCCGGCCTGTCGACCGGCCGCGCGGCGGCGACGTAGGCCGTCGCGGTCGCGGCGATCGCCGCCGAGCGCACGGCCGCGGCGCCCAGGTCGTGGCGCCCGAAGAACAGCTTGGACCAGCCCGTGATCATCGCCACGTTGGCGGCGAACAGCCCCAGCGCGCGATTGCGCTCGGGCGTGGACGGCTGGCGCGCGAGGCGGTAGGCGCCGAGAGCCAGCGCGCCGTCGAGCGCCGTCCACACCACCGGGAACACGGCCTTGGGCGGATTGAAGCGCGGCTTGCGCAGCAGCGCGTACCAGACCTTGGTCGAGAGCGAATTCGACGGCCGCTTGCCCAGCGCGGCCAGCGCGGGCCCGACGACGGCCGTGGCCGCGAGCGCGGCGGCGGCTGGACGCGACAGGCTGCCATCTTCGAACAGGTTCTTTTGCTGCATTCGAGACTCCACGTGGGCGATGCGCCGAGGCGGGCAAGACGCGCGCCTGCCGGGCAGCACGGGCGCTGTCGCGCACGCGGCTTGCCGCGCGTCGGACATGCTGGAAAACCTGCCCGACTTCGTCGGCCACGCGCTGCGCGACCAGCGCGCAGGCCTCGACCAGATCGCCTTCAACCGCCTGCCGCTGCGCGCCGGCCAGGGCGCGATCGCGCTGGCCAGCCTGGCCTTCGTCGACCATGGCCCGCTGCCCGAGCTCTACACCGCCGACGGCGAGGGCCGCTCGCCGCCGCTGAGCTGGACCGGGGTGCCGCCCGCGGCGACCTCGCTGGTGCTCGTCGTCGAGGACGCCGATTCGCCGACGCCCCACCCGCTCGTGCACGCCATCGCCGTCGGCCTCGCGCCCGCGGACGGCGCGTTGCAGACCGGCGCGCTCGACGGCGGCGCGGACGCCCCGGCCGACGCCCCCGACGACGCGCAGCTGGGCCGCAATTCCTACCTGCAGCACGGCTGGCTGCCACCCGACCCGCCGCCGGGCCACGGCCCGCACCGCTACGCATTCCAGCTCTTCGCGCTCGGCGGCGACGAGCCCCTGCCCGACTCGCCGGGCCGCGACGCGGTGCTGGCGCTGCTCGCGGCGCGCGCCATCGCCAGCGGGCTGGTGATCGGCACGTACGAGCGGCACGACACCTCCGTGAACGCCAGCGAGGCCGCCGCCGACGCGATCCCCGCGGGCGCTGCGCCCGCGTAGTCGTGCGCGGCGCCCGCGCGCGCGTGCACGGTGCATGCGTGACACGTGCGTGCGTGCACACGGACCCGCGCGCCGGCGATCCGGCGCAGTGGCAGGGCCTGAACCTGCTGGGCTTCGCGTTGATGGCGGTGCGCGAACGCCTGGCTTGAAACGATGGCCCGCGCCTTCATCTGCGGTTGCCGAGGCGCCACAGTCGTCCGACTGCAAAGCCATCACTGCTTGTGGAGCTATCGACCTCGCCGGATAATGACGACCATCATGAAAATCACTCGCCACTTCCTCGCCCGCGTGGGCCAAGTGAACAAGGCCACGCTCGCCACCTGAGTGCTCTTCGACATGTCCGTCGGAGGGCCGCGCCCTGCCGACATCCACGTCAACCCCGGCAGGCGCAAGTCTCCCGGGGTTTCGTTTTTTCATCCCTCCACTGCAAGGCTCGCCATGCGCACGTACGACAAGCTGATCGCCACGATTCCCGACCGCCGGGACATCGCTCGCGCACGCCCGTGCCCCGGCCACGGGCCTCACGAACACCGCTGACCTCCTGGTGGATCCCACCGGGTGGCGGCTCGAACAGCACACACCCGGCGACGCGGCACGACGCCGCGTCCCATCGAAGGATCCACCATGACAAGGCTCAACACCCCCCTCAGCAAACCGCGCGACCTGCGCAACATCGGCGTCATCGCGCACGTGGACGCGGGCAAGACCACGACCACCGAACGCATCCTGTTCTACACGGGCGAGAACCATCGCATGGGCGAAGTCCACCTGGGCAACACCCGCATGGACTACGACCCGCAGGAGCGCACGCGCGGCATCACGATCAACAGCGCCGCGATCACGGTGCACTGGAACGGCACGCAGATCAACCTGATCGACACGCCGGGGCACATCGACTTCAACATCGAGGTCAACCGTTCCCTGCGCGTGCTGGACGGCGCGGTCGTCGTGTTCGACGGCGTGGCCGGCGTCGAGCCGCAGACGGAGACGAACTGGCGCCTCGCGGACAAGTACCGCGTGCCGCGGATCGCCTTCGTCAACAAGCTCGATCGCACGGGCGCGGACTTCGCGCGCGTCGTCGCCATGATGACCGATCGCCTGGGCGTCGTCGCGCTGCCGCTGCAGCTGCCGATCGGCGCGGAGAGCGGCTTCCGCGGCGTCGTCGACCTGCTGTCGATGCGCGCGTTCATCTGGGACAAGGACGATGCGAGCGAGCCGTACCGCGAGGCCGAGGTGCCCGCCGAGCTCCTGGACGAGGCCCGGCGTGCGCGTGCGCGCCTGGTCGAGGCCGTCGTCGAACAGGACGACGCGCTGCTGGACGACTGGCTGCGCGGCGACGAGATCCCGGTCGAGTCGCTGCAGGCCGGCCTGCGCCGGGGCACGCTGGCGGGCGCGTTCGTGCCCGTGCTGGCGGGCTCCGCATTCAAGAACCGCGGCGTGGAGCCGCTGCTGGACGCCGTGGTGGCCTACCTGCCGCGGCCGGGGGAAGTGCCCCCCCGTCCGGCGAGTGCGCCGGACAGCCCCCCGGGGGGGCCGGCGGACTTGCTCGGGAGCGGCCCAGCGCGGCGTCCGCCGGTGGCTTCGAGCACCGAGTCTCTGGGCTCTGATCCCGATGCGCCGTTCGCGGCCCTCACGTTCAAGGTCGTCGCCGAGGACCACGGCGCGATGACCTTCGTGCGCGTGTACCGCGGCCGCCTCGCGCGCGGCGCCAGCGTGTTCAACGCATCCACCGGGCGCAGCGAGCGCATCTCGCGCATCTACGAGGTGCACGCGGACAAGCACATCGACAAGGACGAACTCGTGGCCGGCGACATCGCCGGCGTCGTCGGCCTGAAGGACACGCTGACCGGCCACACCCTGGCCGATCGCGCTCATCCGGTGCACCTGGAGGAGATCGCCGTGCCCGAGCCGGTCATCGACGTCGCGATCGAGCCGAAGACGCAAGCCGACCAGCAGAGCCTGTCCAAGGCGCTGCAGGCCATGCTGCGCGAGGATCCGAGCCTGCGGCTGCGGCAGGACGCCGACTCCGGGCAGACGATCCTCTCGGGCATGGGCGAGCTGCAGCTCGAGGTCTCGATCGAGAAGCTGCGTGCACGCCACGGCGTGGACGTGTCGGTGGGTCGTCCGCAGGTCGCGTATCGCGAGACGCTGTCGTCCGAGAGCGAGGTGACGCACGTGCACAAGAAGCAGAGCGGCGGTCCCGGCCAGTTCGCGGGCCTGACGCTGCGCCTGAAGCCGCTGCCGCGCGGCGAGGGCGTGCGCTTCGTCAACGAGAGCGTCGGCGGCGCGATCCCGCGCGAGTTCGTCCCTGCCATCGAGGCCGGCATCCGCCGCGCCGCGCAGGTGGGCGTGGTCGCCGGTTTCCCGACCGTCGACTTCGAGGCGACCGTGCTGGACGGCTCCGCGCATGAACGCGACTCGTCGTCGCTGGCCTTCGAGCTGGCCGCGGCGGCCGCGTTCCGCGAGGCGGCCGCGCGTGCGAAGCCGATGCTGCTCGAGCCCGTGATGGCCGTCGAGGTCATCACGCCGGTCGATCACCTCGGCGACGTCATCGGCGACCTGCACCGCCGGCGCGGCGACGTGCTGGGCCAGTCCCAGCGCGGCGGCGCCGCCGTGGTCTCGGCGACGGTGCCGCTCAAGGAGATGTTCGGCTACATCGGCCACCTGCGCGCCATGACTTCCGGTCGTGCGCAGTACTCGATGCAGACGAGCCACTACGCGGCGGCACCGGCGCGCGAGCTGGCGGCGCTGGCCGCGTGATCGACGCGACCCTGGAGGGCGCGCATCCGACAAGGGTGCGCGCCCTTTTCTCTTGCCGGTCAACGGGCCGTAGGGCGGGTCGTTTGACCTACCTGCGGGCGCGCCACCCCGACACCCGGGATCGCGGGGCCAAGGGGATCGGCAGGGCGGGTCATTGACCCGCGTCCGGGCGCTCCGACCCGCCGCCTGGCTTCGCAATGGCCTGCCGAACATGAATGCACTCGACGGCATTGGCCGGGGAGCGCCTTGGCCGGCGCGCACGCGGGTCAACGACCCGCCCTACCAAAATCCAACGCCACAACGTCCGTTCGCCGGGCGGCAAGACGCCATGACGGCCGCGGGGCCTTGCCAAAGATAGTTGCGTCCGTTACTATCTCGTCATGAACAATCCAGAACGCAATCGTTCCGCCTTCGCCATGGACGCCGCCGAGCGCGCGCACAAGCGCGCCACGGGCGGCGGCGGCATGGGCGACGTGGCGATCTACATCCAGATGCGCGCCTGCAACGTGATGATGCAGGAACGCCTGGGCCGCCTGCTGGAGCCGCACGGCCTCACCTCGATGGGCTACATCACCATGATGGCGCTCTACAGCCGGCCCGAGAACCTGGCCAATCCGTCCGAGCTGAGCGACGCCACCGGCGAGACGCGCGGCAACATGACGCGCATCTGCGACGACCTGGTCGACAAGGGCTTCGTCCGCCGCGTGCCCAACGTCGAGGATCGCCGCCGCGTCGACCTCTCGCTGACCGACGCCGGCATGACCTTGCTGAACTCGGTCGCGCCGCAGCTGCGCCAGAACGCCGACGATTTCTACAAGCGCACCTTCACCAAGGCGGAGAAGGCGACGCTGCAGCAGTTGCTGGCCAAGTTTTCCGCCGCCCTGGCCGACGAACTCTGACACCACGAGGCATCCGCTCCCGGGTGCCCTTTTTTTGTCCATATGGTTGCAAAATGAACTATCCAACAAGTGACTATCTCTCAGGCAACGATGCGCGCCGCTTGACGACCGTGGCCACCGCGATCCTGGCGCTCGTGCTGGCCGGCTGCGCCCCGCTGCCGCCCAAGGACCCGGAGCCCGTGTTCGCGACGGCGCGCGCCGGCGATCTCGTCGCCGACGCGTCAACGCCGGCCGCGTCCGCACCGGCGTCGGCCGGGCTCGCGCGCGGCGACTACGGCGACGCCCAGCTGGGCCGCCTGCTGGCGCTGGCACTGCAGGACTCGCCGACGATGGCCGTCGCGCAGGCGCGCGTGCGCCAGGCCGACGCGACCGCCGGGCAGGCGCAGGCGTCGGCCGGCGCCAACCTCGCGCTCGACGGCTCGGCCACGCGCGAACGCTATCCGGAGCACAGCATCTACCCGCCGCCGATCGCGGGCTCGTGGCGCACCAGCGGCCATGTCGCGCTCGACTTCTCGTACGACTTCGACTTCTGGGGCCGCAACCGCCAGGCGCTCGACGCCGCGCTGGGCCGTGCCGCCGCCGCGCGCGCCGACGCGCAGGCCGCCGCGGCCACGCTGGCCGCCGGCGTCGCCAAGACCTATTTCCAGTGGCAGGCCGCCGACCAGCACCTGCAGGTCGCGCAGCAAGTCGAGATGCAGCGCGAGGCGCTCGTGGAGCGCCAGGCACGGCGTGTGCACGCGGGGCTCGCGCCCGGCGCCGACCTTGCGCCGCTGAACGCCGACGTGGCCGCGCCGCGCCAGACCATCGTGCAGTTGCAGACCCAGCGTGCCCAGGCCGAGCGCCAGCTGCAGGCGCTCGTCGGCGTGCACGCCCTGCCCGCGCTGCAGCCCGCGCCGCTGCCGGTGCCCGCCGCGATCGAGACGGCCGACCTGCGCCTGGACCTGCTGTCGCACCGCCCCGAAGTGGCCGCCGCGCGCGATCGCGTGCAGGCCGCGCTCAAGGACGTCGACGCGCAGCGCGCGGCCTTCTACCCCGACGTCAGCATCAGCGCGCTGGCCGGCTTCGACGCGCTGCAGCTCGGCTCGCTGCTGCACGGGTCGAACCGCGAGATCGCCGCGACGCCGGCCATCCACCTGCCGATCTTCGACGCCGGCCGCCTGCGTGCGGGCCTGGATTCGAAGCGGGCCGACGTGGCGCTGGCCATCGCGCAGTACGACCAGGCGCTGCAGCAGGCCGTCGCCGACGTCAACGACGCCACCGTGCGCCTGCAGGGCGCGCAGCGCGAAGCCGCGCCGCTCGCGGGCCAGCGCCGCGGCCGCGAGCGCGACCTCGCCAACGCGAAGGCGCGCGAGCAGGCCGGCCTGATCGACGGCCAGCAGCGGCTCGTCGACGAACTCGTGCTGACCGCGCTGCAGGACCAGGACGTGGGGCTGCGCCTGCAGACGCTCGTCGCCCGCATCGACCTCGACCGCGCCCTCGGCGGCGCCTTGCCCGCCGCCGCCAGCGTCGCCGACGCCACACGGTAAGCCCCGATCCACCGAACAAGAGGACACCCCACCATGACCGACAACACCACACCCGTTGCCACGCCCGAAGCCCCGAAGAAGGGCACCCGCGCCAAGGCGCTGACCATCGCCGGCGGCACGTTCGCCCTGGCCGCCATCGCCTGGGCGGCCTGGCAGTTCGGCGTCGCGCAGTACCACGAGAGCACCGACGACGCCTACGTGCAGGCCAACCTCGTGTACGTCAACTCGCAGGTCGGCGGCACCGTCACCGCGCTAGGCGCCGACGACAACCAGCCGGTCAAGGCCGGCCAGGTGCTCGTCTCGCTCGACCACTCGGACGCCGCCGTCGCGCTGGCGGACGCCGGCGCGCAGCTGGGCCTGGCCGTCCGCCAGGTGCGCGAGCAGCAGGGCGCCGTCGACGAAGGCCAGGCCGTCGTCGCGCAGCGCCGCACCGACCTGCAGCGCGCGCAGGACGACCTCGCCCGCCGCACGCAGCTGGCCGGCACCGATTCGATCGCCGCGGAAGACCTGCAACATGCGAAGCAGGCCGTGAGCGCGGCGCAGGACGCGCTGGCCGTCGCCGAGAAGACCCTCGCCAGGACGCGCACGGCCGTGGCCGGCGTCTCGCTCAAGCAGAACCCGTCGCTGCTGCGCGCCCGCGCCGCCTACGTGCAGGCCTGCCTGGCCACGCAGCGCAACGACGTCGTCGCGCCGATGGACGGGGTCGTGGCGCGCCGCTCGGTGCAGGTGGGCCAGCGCGTCGCGCCCGGCGCCGCGCTGCTGGCCGTCGTGCCGCTGCAGGGCGCGTGGATCGACGCCAACTTCAAGGAGCCGCAGCTGCGCCACATCCAGGTCGGCCAGCCGGTGACGGTGTCGACCGACCTGTACGGCGGCCATGTCGAATACCACGGCGTCGTCGCGAGCATCGCGGCGGGCTCGGGCGGCGCGTTCTCGCTGCTGCCGCCGCAGAACGCCACCGGCAACTGGATCAAGGTGGTGCAGCGCGTGCCGGTGCGCATCGCGCTCGACCCCAAGGAACTGGCCGCGCACCCGCTGCGTGTGGGCCTGTCCACCGACGTGACGGTCGACACGCACCAGCGCTCCGACAACGCGAAGCCCGCGCTGGCGCTGCCCGGCGCGAACTTCACGACGCCGGTGTTCGACGCGCAGCTCAAGACGGCCGAGGCGCGCGCCGACGCGCTGATCGCGCAGGAAGCCGGGAGCGCGCAATGAGCGGCGCGCGGCCGCCCGAAGGCGCTCGCACCGCAGTGCGCAGCACGGAGGAATCACGATGAGCACCGCCGCCGCCCTGCCGGCAGACGCGGTGCCCGCGAAGCCGGCCGCACCGGCCAACGCGCCGTTGCCCACGCACCTGCTACCGATCTTCACGATCGCGGTGGCGCTATCGACCTTCATGGAGGTGCTCGACACCTCGATCGCCAACGTCGCCGTGCCCACGATCGCCGGCAACCTCGCGGTCAGCCCGAACATGGGCACCTGGGTGATCTCGTCGTATGGCCTGGCCGCGGCCATCGTCGTGCCGCTGACCGGCTGGATCGCGCGCCGCTTCGGCGAGGTCCGAACTTTCTGCGTGTCGGTGCTGCTGTTCACGATCGCGTCGGCGCTGTGCGGCCTGGCGACCAGCCTGCCGATGCTGGTGGGCTTCCGCTTCCTGCAGGGCCTGGTCTCGGGCCCGATGGTGCCGCTGTCGCAGACGCTGCTGCTGCAGAACTACCCGCCGGCCAGGCGCGGCATGGCGATGGCGCTGTGGTCGATGACGGTGGTCGTCGCGCCGATCTTCGGCCCGCTGCTGGGCGGCTGGATCACCGACAACGCGACCTGGCCGTGGATCTTCTACATCAACGCGCCCATCGGCCTGTTCGCCGCCCTCACCGCGTGGACGCTGCTGCGCCACCGCGAGACGCCCACCGCCAGCCAGCCGATCGACGTCGTGGGCCTGGTCGCGATGGTGGTCGGCGTGGGCGCGCTGCAGCTGATGCTGGACAACGGCAACGACCTCGACTGGTTCTCGTCCAACGCCATCACGGCGCTGGCGGTGATCGCGGTCGTCGGCCTCGTGTTCCTCGTGATCTGGGAGCTGACCGACGACCATCCGATCGTCGACCTGTCACTGTTCCGGACGCGCAACTTCCGCTTCGGCGTGATCGCGATGGCGCTGGGCTACATGGCCTTCTTCTCGATGACGGTGCTGATCCCGCTGTGGCTGCAGACGGTGATGAGCTACACGCCGACCTGGGCCGGCATCGCCACCGCGCCGGTGGGCATCTTCGCGCTGATCGTCTCGCCCCTGGTGGGCAAGAACAGCCACCGCTTCGACCTGCGCGTGGGCGCGTCGCTGGCCTTCGTCGTGTTCGGCCTGACCGCGTGGTGGTTCTCCAGCTTCAACCTGGACACCTCGCTGGGCCACATCGTCTGGCCGCGGCTGCTGCAGGGCGTGGCCGTGGCGTTCTTCTTCATCCCGATCAACCAGATCCTGCTGTCGGGCGTGACGCCCTCGCGCATGGCCGCGGCCTCGGGGCTGTCGAACTTCTTCCGCACGCTCTCGGGCAGCATGGGCACGGCCATCGTGACCACGCTGTGGACACACCGCACGGAGATCCACGAGGTGCGGCTCGCGGAGAACCTGACCACCAACGGCGTGGCGTCGACGTCCTACCTGGACACGCTGGCGCAGGGCGGCGTGTCCGGCAACGCCGGCTTCGCGCAGGTGCAGGGGCTGATCCACGCGCAGAGCGCGATGCTGGCGACCAGCGAGGTGTTCTGGGGCATCGCGATCCTGTTCGGGCTGCTGATCGGCTTCGTGTGGCTGACGAGGCCACCGTTTGGAGTGGCGGGCGGGGCGGGCGGCGGGCATTGAGCGTCGCGCGCGTGCGACGCGTGACGCGCGCCCGAGCACGCCGCGGCGCCACTGGCTATGATGGACTCGCCCTCCCCCATCGGCGGGCACGTCGCTCGGACGGTTCCGGGCGCTCACGTGAAAGTCCTTCCATGTCCTCTTCCTCGGGCAAGCGCCGCTTCGCGCGCATCGACCGCCTCCCCCCGTACGTCTTCAACATCACGGCCGAACTGAAGCTCGCCGCGCGCCAGCGTGGCGAGGACATCATCGACCTGAGCATGGGCAACCCCGACGGCGCGACGCCGCCGCACATCGTCGCCAAGCTCACCGAGGTCGCGCAGCGGCCCGACACCCACGGCTACTCCGCCTCCAAGGGCATCCCGCGGCTGCGGCGCGCGATCTCGCACTGGTATCGCGACCGCTACCAGGTCGACATCGATCCGGACAAGGAGGCCATCGTCACGATCGGCTCCAAGGAAGGCCTCGCGCACCTGATGCTGGCCACCGTCGACCGCGGCGACACGGTGCTGGTGCCCGACCCGAGCTACCCGATCCACATCTACGGCGCGGTGATCGCCGGCGCGGACATCCGCTCGGTGCCGATGGCCCCGGGCATCGACTTCTTCGCCGAACTCGAGCGCGCCATCCGCGGCAGCTATCCCAAGCCCAAGATGATGATCCTGGGCTTCCCGTCGAACCCGACCGCGCAATGCGTGGAGCTCGACTTCTTCGAGCGCGTCATCGCGCTGGCGCGCAAGCACGACATCTTCGTCGTGCACGACCTCGCCTATGCCGACATCGTCTACGACGGCTGGAAGGCGCCATCCATCATGCAGGTGCCCGGCGCCAAGGACATCGCGGTGGAGTTCTTCACGCTCAGCAAGAGCTACAACATGGCCGGCTGGCGCGTGGGCTTCATGGTGGGCAACCCCGACCTGGTGGCCGCGCTGGCGCGCATCAAGAGCTATCACGACTACGGCACGTTCACGCCGCTGCAGGTGGCCGCGGTCGCCGCCCTCGAAGGCGACCAGGCCTGCGTGGAGGAGATCCGCGCCAAGTACCAGTCGCGCCGCGACGTGCTGCACAAGGGCCTGACCGAGATCGGCTGGGAGGTCGACCTGCCCAAGGCGTCGATGTACATCTGGGCGCGCATTCCGCCGCAGTACCGCGAGCTCGGCTCGCTCGAGTTCTCCAAGCGGCTGCTGGAAAAGGCCAAGGTCTGCGTGTCGCCCGGCATCGGCTTCGGCGACCACGGCGACGACTTCGTGCGCTTCGCGCTGATCGAGAACGAGTCGCGCATCCGCCAGGCGGTGCGCGGCATCCGGGCGATGTTCAAGGCGGACGCGGCCGTCGCGGCCTGAGCGACTAGCCCGGCGAGCCTTCGGCCGCCGGGGCCGCCTGCGCACCGGCGTCCTCGGCGATCGCCGCCTGCCGCTTCTGGTGCACGTGCCGGATGCCCAGCGTGATGAGGATGCGCGTGGTCACCGACAGCGCCGCGATGAAGATGCCCACTAGCAGCGTGTCGCGCTCGTGCTCGCGCGTGTCGGCCTGGCGGCGCAGCAGGAAGCGGCGCTCGTTCTCGGCGAGCACCGTCACCTGCTGGCGGATCGAGGCCATCGCCTGGCCGTTGTCGCCGTTGCGGATCGCCAGCTGCGCCGCGACGAAGCCCTGGTGCTGGCGCAGCGCGATCGTCTTGCCCAGTTCGGCGAGCTTGGCCGCGACGGCCTCGTCCAGCTTGGCCAGGGTGGCCTCCTGCTTGGCGCTGGCCGCCAGCAGCGTGCGCAGGCGTTCGGAGTCGTCCTGTTCGTCCTGCAGCGCGCGCTGGAACACGGCCAGGTGCGCGTCGTCGCCGGTGATGACGAAATCGCGTTGCGCGACGTCCGCGTTCTGCACCGAGATGTACAGGCCGTCGACGACGTCCAGCACCGCGTAGGCGCGGTCGACGCGGTCGCGGTTGTCGATCGTGAGCTGGTGGTAGTGGTACGACAGCCACGCGCCCAGCAGCACCACCGTGGCCATCGGAATGGCGGCGATCGAGTGCCACAGCACCAGGCGCCGGGGCGGCCAGCGCAACGTCTTGAGGTACTTCCACAACATGGGCGATACGGGAGTCAGGGTGCTTGCAGGCCGTGCAGGGCAAGCCTCGGTCCTGTCGCGTTCCCCTGCGCGCGCATCCGCCATCCCGGGCCGTTACCATGGTTGGCTCCCACCGCCGAAGGTTCGCCATGCAAGTGATCACGCCCCGCCCGTCCGATCTCGGCGACGGCTTCCTCGTCCACCGCGCCCTGCCCAGCGCCGCGCGGCGCGCCGTCGGGCCGTTCGTGTTCCTCGACCAGTTCGGCCCGGTGCAGCTGGCGCCCGGCAAGGGCCTGGACGTGCGGCCGCATCCGCACATCGGCCTGGCCACGGTGAGCTACCTGTTCGAAGGCACGATCCTGCATCGCGACAGCCTGGGCAGCGTCGTGCCGATCCAGCCCGGCGAGGTCAACTGGATGACGGCCGGCCGCGGCATCGTGCATTCGGAACGCTCGCCCGAGGACGTGCGCGCCGCCGGCGCCCGGCTGTGGGGCCTGCAGTTCTGGGTCGCGCTGCCGCTCGACAAGGAGCAGTGCCCGCCCGCGTTCGCGCACCACGGCGCGGACGCGATCCCGCGCGTGACGCGCCCCGGTGCGCGCCTGGGCGTCGTGCTGGGCGAGGCGTTCGGCGCGACGTCGCCGGTGGAGGTCACCTCGCCGATGTTCCTGGTCGACGTGCGGCTGGACGCCGGCGCGTCGCTCGAGCTCGAGGTCGACCACGCCGAGCGCGCCGCCTACGTGCTCGAAGGCGAGGTGCGCGGCAACGGCGACGCGGCGCTCGTCGCCAAGGAACACCTGGTCGTGTTCGACGCGGGCGAGCCCGCGCGGCTGACGGCCGGCGACGCACCCGCCCACGTCGTGCTGCTGGGCGGCCCGCCGCTGGATGCGCCGCGCTTCCTGTGGTGGAACTTCGTCTCCAGCCAGCGCGACCTCATCCTGGAGGCCCAGGCCGCGTGGTCCGACCAGCGCTTCCCGGCCGTGCCCGGCGAGACCGAGTTCATCCCGCTGCCGGCCCGCCCCATGCCGCCGGGCTCGGCCCTCTGACGGAAGGATCGCCATGGCCGACACCATCCAGCCCCTGCCCCCCGCGCCGTCCGACGACGACCTGCTCGACGAGGCGCTGGACGAGACCTTCCCCGCCAGCGACCCGATCGAGCCGCCCCGCCGCGAGCAGCTGCCGCCGGCCGACGCCCCGGGCAGCGACGTGCGCGACCAGTGAACGCGCACGCCCTCGCGCTGGTGCTGAACGGCCACGCGCTGTTCACGGCCCTCGACCTCGCCGGCACCTTCGCGTTCGCGCTCAGCGGCGCGGTGGCGGCGCGCGAGCGCGGCCTGGACTGGTTCGGCGTGCTGGTGCTCGCCTTCACCGTGGCCTGCGGCGGCGGCGTGCTGCGCGACGTGTGCATCGGCGCGATCCCGCCCGCCGGGCTGGGCGACTGGCGTTACCTGGCCACGGCGATGTCGGCCGGCGTCATCACGCTGGGCTCGCGGGCGCTGGTCGAGCGGCTCGCGCACCCGGTGGTGCTGTTCGACACGCTGGGCCTGGGCCTGTTCGCCGTCACCGGCGCGCAGAAGGCGCTGCTGGCCGGCTCGAACGCCGAGGTCGCGGTGCTGCTGGGCATGGTCACGGCCGTCGGGGGCGGCGTGATGCGCGACGTGCTGCTCAATCGCGTGCCGGTGATCCTGCAGCGCGAGATCTATGCGTCGGCGGCGCTGGTCGGCGCGGCCGTCGCCACCTTCGGCGACGAGCTCGGGCTGGGCTCGCCGGCGCTCACCTGGTGCGCGGTGGCGGTGTGCTTCGCGCTGCGCGCGCTGTCGCTGCGCTATCGCTGGCACCTGCCCCGCTTCCAGCGCAAGCCCCGCGCCGACGCGGGCGATTCCATGAACTCCCTGGGCGAGTAGGCCCGCGCCGGCAAGGGCATCGGACGCGGGACAGAATCGCGCCTCCACCCGAGCCGGAACCTCCGTCATGACGACACTCGCCGATTTCCCGATCACGAAGAAGTGGCCCGCGGCCCACCCGGATCGGCTGCAGCTGTATTCGCTGCCCACGCCCAACGGCGTCAAGGTGGCCATCGCGCTGGAGGAGACGGGGCTGCCGTACGAGCCGCACCTGGTGCGCTTCGACACCAACGACCAGCTGTCGCCGGAATTCCTCTCGCTCAACCCGAACAACAAGATCCCGGCCATCATCGACCCGAACGGCCCGGGCGGCCAGCCGCTGCCGCTGTTCGAGTCGGGCGCGATCCTGGTCTACATCGCGGGCAAGACGGGCCAGCTGATGCCCAAGGACGACGCCGGCCGCTACGAGACGCTGCAGTGGCTCATGTTCCAGATGGGCGGCATCGGCCCGATGTTCGGCCAGGTGGGCTTCTTCAACAAGTTCGCCGGCAAGGACTACGAGGACAAGCGCCCTCGCGACCGCTACATCGGCGAATCGCGGCGCCTGCTCGCGGTGCTGGACAAGCACCTGGCGGGCCGCGAGTGGATCGTCGGCGACCAGTACACCATCGCCGACATCGCGAGCTTCCCGTGGATCAACAACCTCGTGACGTTCTACGGCGCCGGCGAGCTGGTGGGCTTCGACGATTTCGCCAACGTCAAGCGCGTGCTCGCGGCATTCCTGGCGCGGCCGGCGGTGCAGCGCGGGCTGAAGATCCCGGCGCGGCCGGCGGCCTGAGTTTCACGGATGCCCGGCGGGCGCGGAGGCTCTCCTTCGTCCGCGGCGCGACGTCGATCGAAGTGATCATCCAGGCTCGCGGATGAAGGACGGGCCAGACCCTTCCAGGTCCAGCGCGTCGTTTCTTCAACCGGGCGGACGCTCGAATTGCCAGGTGCTCGTCCCGCGCCGATAGCCCAGCGACTCGTACACGCCGATCGCCACGTCGGCCGGGTCGGCCACCATCACGAGCGTGTCCAGCCCCATCGCGTCGAAGCCGTGGCGGCAGACGGCGTGGACCAGCGCCGTGCACAGCCCGCGCCGGCGCCAGGCCGGGTGCGTCGACACGTACTGGAAGCGGCCCAGGCGCGATGCCGGATCGTCGCCGCGCGTGCTGGCCCGGAACAGGCCGCAGGACGCCACGAGCTCGGCCCGTCCGCCGACGCGCGCCACCAGGCCGAACCAGTGGCCCAGCCCCGCGACCTGCATCGCCGCATAGCGCGCGACCTGCCGCTGTGCGAACTCGCGATAGCCCGTGGGCTCGAAGCGGCTCGAGTCGACGGCCACCTGCTTGTCGACGACGGCGGCGCCGTCGCGCGCCAGGTCCAGCACCTCGAAGGACACGCCGGTGGGCGCGGTCTTGCATGGCGCGAGCAGCTGGTCGCGCGCGAGCGTCAGCACCGTCGCCTCGCTGAGCGTGAAGCCGGCGCCGGCGAACTCGGGCGGCAAGGTCAGCCGCTCGCGCACGTCGACGCCGAAGGCGCGGTGGCGCGACGCCGGCTGGCGGGCCTCGATCTCCTGCGCGAACAGCGCCATCCAGCGCTCGAGGTCCCCCGCGCCGGGCGCGTGCTGGAACAGCAGGAAGTTGCCCCACCAGAAGGTCGGGTTGCCGGGCGTGAGCACGCGCAGGTAGTTGCCGCGGTCCGTCACCGCGCCGTCGTAGCGGGCGAAGATCAGGTCGGTGCGCCAGCCCAGCGACAGCCCGGCGTCGAGGGTCGTGTTCATGCGGCGGAATTCGGGACGGCACCCTGGTCGTCCAGCCTCAGCAGCTCGGCCACCGGATCGCGCAGCAGCTCGACCAGGTCGGGGTCCATGTACTTGTACGCGTCGGGGATGTCCAGGACGTGCACGGTCTTGTGCGCGAGCAGCGCGCGGAACTGCGCGAGCAGGCGCGAGCGGTGCTTGTCCTCCATCACGACGACGACGTCGGCCCAGGCGAGATCGTCGGCGCAGACCGGATGGCGCGCGCCCGAGCTGGTGCCCGCGGAACGCGCGTTCACGCGCGGATGCCGCCGCCACACGTGCTCGGCGGTGGGACTGCGCCAGCGGTTGAGGCTGCACACGAACAGGACATTCAGGCGCGCGTCGTCGCGACGCGCCGGCGGGGCGGCAGTCATGCCGTCGATTGGATCACGCTCGCGCAGCGACTCGGCGAGCGCTTGCGCGCGCCGCAGGAAGCGGCCGCTGCGGGCCGCCTTGTTGAGCATTCAGCCGTTCCGGCGTCGCGCCGCGGCCAGCAGCGCCGCGAGGCCGGCCAGCGCCAGCGCGGCTTGGCCGGGCTCAGGCACGGGCGGTGGTGGCGGCGGCAGCGCCTCGTTGACGGCCAGCAGGCCGGCGCCGCCGGTCGAGTCGAGCGAGTGCACGTACCAGCCGAAGGTCTGCCCCGCGGCGACGGCGACCGTGAACGCGCCGCTGCTGCCCGTGCCGGGGCCGCCGTCGACCGACAGCTGCGTCTCCACGCCGTCCAGGATCCAGCCGGCCGGGTCGTACACGCTGCCGCCGGTGTCGTTCGACGCGTATTGCCAGGTGAACGCGATCGTCGTGGCCGCGGCGTAGGTCTGGACGTAGAACGCGGTGTCGTCGTTGCCCGAGGCGTCGTCCGAGCCGGTGATGGTGAACGCCGGGTAGCTGCCCGACAGCGTGCCGTTGCCGCCGTCGTCGTTGTAGAACGTGTAGGCCGCGTGCGCGCCGACGGATCCGCCGGCGAGCGCGGCGGTGCCGACGACGAGCGCGGCCGTGCGTAGCGACTTGATCATGCGTCCTCCTGAATGCGGGCGCCGGCTCCATGGCGCGGTGTCCGGAGGATCGTCGGAGCGCACCCTGTCGGCGTCAACCGCCGCGGGCCGGCAAGCTAGGGGGCCGGGTCGAAGCGCAGGTGCATCTGCAGGTCGTCGCGCGACTGGCCGTGCAGCCGCACCGCGTCCGCTTCGCGAGCGAACACGACGAAGCCCAGAGATTCGTACAGCGCGATCGCCGCGACGTTCTGCGAGTCGACGCTCAAGGTGACCTTGGCCACGCCCGGCGTGGCGCGGGCATGCGCGAGCGCGGCCTGCAGCAGCGCGCGCGCCACGCCATGGCCGCGCGCCGCCTCGGCGACGTACATGCCCCAGACGTTGACCTTGTGCGCCAGCTGCATCAGCGTCCCGCGCGCCAGCCCGGCCATGCCCACCAGGGTGTCGCCGTCGAACGCGCCGAACACCGCGTGGCCGGGCTGCTCCGCGAGCCACGCCTCGAAATGCGACAGCGGCTTGTCCTTCTCCTCGACGTGGCTGGAGACGAAGGCCTCGGGCTTGTCGAGCAGCGCGGCCAGGCGCAAGGCCCGCAAGCGCGTGGCGTCGGCGGCGGACAGCCTGCGGATGTTCATGACTTCGATTACCCTTCGCGCTCGGTCGGTGATGCGTCCTCGGACGAGTCTACCGGCGACCCTCCCGCCTCGCGGATCCCTCGGAGAAAAGCCCATGAAGACCCGTGCAGCCGTCGCCTGGAAGGCCGGCGCCCCGCTCAGCATCGAGACCGTCGACCTCGAGGGCCCGAAGGCCGGCGAGGTGCTGGTCGAGGTCAAGGCCACCGGCATCTGCCACACCGACCAGTTCACCCTGTCGGGCGCCGATCCGGAAGGCCTGTTCCCGGCCATCCTGGGCCACGAGGGCGCGGGCGTGGTGGTGGACGTGGGCCCCGGCGTGACGTCGCTGCGCCGCGACGACCACGTCATCCCGCTCTACACGCCCGAGTGCCGGCAGTGCAAGTTCTGCCTGTCGCGCAAGACGAACCTGTGCCAGCAGATCCGCTCGACGCAGGGGCGCGGCCTGATGCCCGACGCGACCAGCCGCTTCTCGCTGGACGGCCAGCCCATCCTGCACTACATGGGCACGTCCACTTTCAGCAACCACATCGTCGTGCCCGAGATCGCGCTGGCCAAGATCCGGCCGGACGCGCCGTTCGACAAGGTCTGCTACATCGGCTGCGGCGTCACCACCGGCGTCGGCGCGGTGTTGTTCACGGCCCGGGTCGAGGCGGGCGCGAACGTCGTCGTGTTCGGGCTCGGCGGCATCGGCCTGAACGTGATCCAGGGCGCGAAGATGGTGGGCGCCGACAAGATCATCGGCATCGACATCAACCCGGCCCGCGAGGCGATGGCGCGGCAGTTCGGCATGACGCACTTCATCAACCCGAAGGACGTGCCCAACGTGGTCGACGCCATCGTGCAGCTGACCGACGGCGGCGCCGACTACAGCTTCGAGTGCATCGGCAACACCACCACGATGCGCCAGGCGCTCGAGTGCTGCCACAAGGGCTGGGGCCAGAGCGTGATCATCGGCGTGGCCGGCGCGGGCCAGGAGATCGCGACGCGGCCGTTCCAGCTGGTGACGGGCCGCGTGTGGAAGGGCTCGGCCTTCGGCGGCGCGCGCGGGCGCACCGACGTGCCCCGGATCGTGGACTGGTACATGGACGGCAAGATCTCGATCGACCCCCTGATCACGCACACGCTCAAGCTGGAGGAGATCAACCACGGATTCGAGCTGATGGAGCGCGGCGAGTCGATCCGCTCCGTGGTGGTGTTCTGATGGCCGCGGGCACGACTGTCGAGACGCTGGCCGAGCACGCGTCGTTCGGCGGCGTGCAGGGCTTCTATCGGCACGCCTCGGATGCGATCGGGGCGCCGATGAGGTTTGGCGTCTACCGGCCGCCGCAGGCGCTCGCGGGCGCGGCGGTGCCGGCGCTCGTCTGGCTGGCGGGCCTGACGTGCACCGAGGAGACCTTCGCGATCAAGGCCGGCGCGCAGCGCGTCGCCGCCGAACTGGGACTGATGCTGGTCACGCCCGACACCAGCCCGCGCGACACCGGCGTGCCGGGCGCCGACGCGCACTGGGACTTCGGCCACGGCGCCGGCTTCTACCTGGACGCGACGCAGGCGCCGTGGGCCGCGCGCTGGCGCATGGAGAGCTGGATCGCGCACGAGCTGCCCGCGGTGCTCGCCGCGAACTTCCCGGGGCGGCGCGATGCCACGGGGCTGTTCGGCCACTCGATGGGGGGCCACGGCGCGTTGACGCTCGCATTGCGGCATCCGGGCCAGTGGCGCAGCGTGTCGGCCTTTGCGCCGGTGGCGGCGCCCATGCACTGCCCGTGGGGTGTCAAGGCCTTCACCAACTACCTTGGCGAGGACCGCAGCGCCTGGGCCGCGCACGACGCCACCGAACTGGTGGCGTCAGGCAAGCGTGCGCCGCCGCTGCTGGTCGACGTGGGCCTGGCCGACAAGTTCCTGGCCGAGCAGTTGAACATCGACCGCTTCGAGGCGGCCTGCCGCGCGGCCGGCCAATCGCTGACCCTGCGCCGCCATGCGGGCTACGACCACGGCTACTTCTTCATCGCGAGCTTCGTCGAGGATCATCTGCGGTTTCATGCGGATGCGTTGAAGGGGGCGTGAGGCAGGGGGCGCCTGACGGCGATCCGGGGCGGTCGACAAATCCACGCGGGCCGCGCTGGATCGCGGGGCGTCACGCGCGGGTACAGGCGTCGCGCGCAGGCGTCACGCGCGCCGGCGGGCGCGCCAGCCGAGGGCGAAGCCGGCCAGCATGAACAGGGCGGCCTCGACCAGCAGGCGGATGCCGTGGTCCAGCGCCGCCAGCGCGGCCGATTCCGCGCCCTTCTCGTTGCGCACGAACGCCTCGCGCTCGCGCATCTCGTTGGTCGTCGGGCGGTAGGGCATGCGCGTGCCGGCGGCGTCGACGATGTCAATGAGCTCTCCGTCGAACTTGTAGGCCACGAGCGCGGACTCGGTGCTGGCCAGCGTACGGGCTTCGGGCGACGACGCCACCTTCTCCCACCCACCGGCGGGTTCGCGGCCCTTCGTGGCCACGGCGAGCATCTTCCTGGCCTGGATGTCGCGCACCTGCTTGATGAGATCCATGTTGAGCCAGGCATCGCCGACCGGCACCGCGAGGCCGACCACCAGCATCAGCAGGGGCAGGCGCGAGATGCCGTCACGCAGGAGGCGCCGGCTGGCCTCGAAGATGACCAGCAGCGCGACAGCCACCAGCGCCTGTTCGGCCACGATGGCGGGCCAGCCGTTCCATTGAATCATCGAGTGAGCGCCTTCCGCATTCCAGAAGGCGCGATTGTCGGGTGCTTTCGACCCCGGCGGCGGACGCGGGGCAAGTGCCCGCTCGCGTCGGCCAGGCGGCGCTCAGTGCCCCGCGACGACCGTGATCAGTCGCACCACCTGCGTCTGCGCGCGGCGCAGCGTGGACGGGGCCACCAGCGAGGCCGCCCTCAGGTGCATCGCGCGCCAGCTCGCTTGAGCGACGACGGACCAGCTCACGGATTGGTTGGACAGCCACGCGGACATCACGACTCCTTCACGGGCACTCGCGCGCCCATACGACCAGACAAGCGAACAGCAACGACAGGAATACCGTCAACGCGTACACCGCGCCCGGCGAGACGAGCAGCCGTGACATCACGCCGCCGCATCGCCGAGGGCCTCGCGTTCGCCAGGGCCAGGCAGGAGATTGAGAGAGTGCCGGGCAACCATGGCGAGCGCGAGATCGAAGCCATCACGAATACTGTATGAATGAACAGTCTACGTGATCCTCGCGTCATTGCAAGCCCCTGACGGCAGCGGTGTGTTTCTTTCCACAGCCGGGCCGCGCGACCGCGTGCGAGCCTACGCCGCCGTGTCGAGGCTCGCCTTGACGCGTGTCAGGAACGTGACGGCGCCCGCCGTCAGGCCGGGGCGTCCACCGGTGCGATGACGTCCGCAATGGACGTCGCCCCGCCTTGCACGTGCACGCCGGCGGCCCGCAGGCTGTCGATCCAGCGCGCGCGCAGCGCGCCCTGCCGGGACGGCTCCGCGCGCAGGATGGCGGCAGGATGCAGGCACACGAGCACCGGCGTGCCGTCGGCCCGCGCCAGCCAGCGCCCTTCGTGCGCCGTGACGCCGACGCCCGGCCCCAGCAGGCTGCGCGCGGCCGTCGCGCCGAGCGCCACGATCGCGCGCGGCCGCAACGCGGCGATCTCGGACTCGAGCCAGTGCAGGCAGGCCAGCGCCTCCTGCTGGCCCGGCGTCTTGTGGATGCGGCGCTTGCCGCGCAGCTCGTGGTGAAAGTGCTTGACCGCGTTGGTGAGGTACAGCGCCTGCGCGGGCCAGCCGAGCTCGCGCAGCGCGCCGCGCAGGAGCTGCCCCGCGGGGCCCTGGAACGGGCGGCCCCGCAGGTCCTCCTCGTCGCCGGGTTGCTCGCCGACGATCATCACGCGCGCATCGGCCGGGCCTTCGCCGAAGACGGCCTGCGTCGCCGCTTCCGCGCCAGGGCAGTCGCGGCAGCGCAGCGCCTGGCGTGCGAGCGCATCGAGCGGCAGGACGCCGGACGCGCCGGCCTGGCCGGCGTCGACCGCCGCGCGCTCGGCGAGCTGCCCGCGCCGCCGCGACCGCTCCACCCCGCCGTCCGCCACCATGCGCCGCTGCCGCTGCGGCGCCTGCGACAGCAGGGCCGGGATCGCGGCGGCTTCGGGCAGGTTCTTCCAGAAGCGCACCGGCATCTCCTTCTTCATCATCGCCACCTTGACCCGGGCGGGATTGAAGATGCTGCGGTAGTAGGCCAGCCACAGGTCCTCGCCGGCGTCGGCGGCCGGCGCGTCCTCGCGGCGCGCGCCGGGCCCGAACGCCAGCGCGCGGCCGTCCCATTCGACGCTGGCGCGCGGCGTGAGGATCGCCCAGCGCATCGCGGCGAAGCGGCGCGCGAAGAACGGCGCGGCGGCCTCGAGCACGTGGTGCGCCGGCTCGAACCAGGCGACGTGGCGCACGCCGTCCCCCTCGCGCGCGGCCGCATCGGGCGCCGGCCCCTCGAGGCGCCGGAAGCGCACGAACGCGTGCATCTTGTGGATCTCGCGCCGCACCTCGCGCAGCAGGCGATCGAAGCACAGGCGATCCTCGTGCAGCGGATCGCTCCAGGCCGCCGGCTCGTCGGCGATGCGATGGGCGAGGCGATGCAGCAGCGGCCAGCGCTGCGGGTCGGCATGCAGGAAGACCTCGCGCGCCGACTCGACGAACGCGCGCGGCAGCGCCAGCGCGGGGCCGTCGCCGAGGTCCTGCGGGCGGCGCTCGTCGTCGGCGGCGTCGAAGAGCCCGGCGCTCGCGGGGCCGGCAGCGCCATCGGCGCGCCAGGCCACCTGCGCCGGCGCGACGCCTTGCGCGCGCAGCGCCCGCACGGCATGCGAGAAGCCGGCCCAGTCGACGACGGAGCCGAGGCGGATCGTGAGGCCGCTCATGGACGATG
>Ga0207427_100250_pt1 | contig 42521 bp, 40 predicted proteins | sample AraplaCL_Cvi_mMS_FD_184268 | JGI IMG/M metagenome (GOLD analysis project Ga0207427, IMG submission 184268) | Arabidopsis root microbial communities from the University of North Carolina, USA - plate scrape CL_Cvi_mMS (SPAdes) (version 2) | ecosystem: Host-associated > Plants > Roots > Endosphere ... | reverse complement strand
CATCGACTTGCCCGCGCCCGGCGGCCCGATCAGCAGCAGCCCGTGCGCGCCGGCGGCCGCCACCTCGAGCGCGCGGCGCGCGCCGGCTTGGCCCTTGACGTCGGCGAGGTCGGGCAAGGGCAGCCTCGCGACGTCGACGTCAGCGGGTGGCCGCGGCAGCGCCCGCGCCGCGACGTCGGCGCCGGGCAGGAAGGCCTGCACGACCTCCCCGAGGTCGCGCGCGGCGCGCACGTCCACGCCGTCGACGCGCGCCGCCTCCGCCGCGCTCGCCGCCGGCAGCACCAGCTGGCGCGCGCAGCCGCTCTCGCGCACGGCCAGCGCCAGCGCGAGCGCGCCGCGCACCGGCCGCAGTTCGCCGGCCAGCGACAGCTCGCCCGCGAACTCGCAGCGCGCCAGCCGCGCCGCATCCAGGAGCCCCTGCGCCGCGAGCACGCCCAGCGCGATCGGCAGGTCGAAGCGGCCGGACTCCTTGGGCAGGTCCGCGGGCGCGAGGTTCACCGTGATGCGCTGGTTGTACGGGAACGCGAAGCCGCTCTGCGACAGCGCGGCGCGCACGCGCTCGCGGGCCTCCTTGACCTCGGTGTCGGCCAGGCCCACCAGCGTGAAGCTGGGCAGGCCGTTGGCCAAGTGGACCTCGACGACGACGTCGGGCGCGTGCAGGCCGACGAGGGCGCGGGTGTGGATCACGGCGAGGGTCATGCGGCGGGCGGTCGCCCCAAAGAAGGGCCAGAGTGATGGACGGCGGGACGCGCTGACGCTGGCGCGCGAATTGCGTGGCCCCATTTCGAAATCCGACGGCGGCAGGCCGGTGGGCGGCTCGAACGGGCAGCTCTTCATTCTGCGAGCCCGCGGCGCGCACCACCGGCGCCCGCGCCGCGATTTCCCCGCCTTTGCGCGCGCCATCCGAGTGCGGCGAAGGCGTGCGCGCCGCGCGGACCCGCACCGCCATGGTGCAACCCCGGCCCGGTGCATGCCCGCACGCGGGCCGCGACGACGCACGCCCGTGGACAGGCAGCGCCCGGACGACGCACCGCCGGACCACGGCGCGCGCGTCCGGAGCGCGTCGCGCGGGCGCGCGCGAGACACCCTTCGGCGGCCTTGCGAGCTCGACCGCGTGGCACGGAACCTGCGTCAGAGCTGTCCGACAAGTGATCCAACCCACCCACCCAGCCATCCAAACCATCGGAGTCCACAGATGAAGAAAAGCGCGCTTGCCACCGTCGCCGTCCTCGCCGCCATCGGTGCCCCCGCGATCGCGTTCGCCGACGACGCACCCGCCGCGCCGGCCGCCGACGCCAGCCCTCTCACGTTCAACGTGGGCGCGGTGTCGGACTACCGCTATCGCGGCATCTCGCAAACCAAGATGAAGCCCGCGCTGCAGGGCGGCGCCGACTACGCCGCCGGCCCGATCTACGTCGGCACCTGGCTGTCGACCATCAAGTGGGTCAAGGACGCCGGCGGCGGCCACGGCGGCGACGCCCCGGCCGAATGGGACCTGTACGGCGGCACCAAGGGCGACATCATCAAGGACACGCTGACGTACGACGTCGGCGTCCTGGCCTACGTCTACCTGGGCGAGAAGTTCCACGACATCGGCTTCGCGAACCCGGACACCGGCGAGGTCTACGGCGCGCTGACCTACGGCGTCTTCACCGGCAAGGTCTCGGTCAGTGCCACCAACCTGTTCGGCGTTCCCAAGAGCAAGGGCAGCCAGTACTACGACCTGAGCGCCAACTTCGACCTCGGCTCGGGCTTCACGCTCACGCCGCACGTGGGCTACCAGAACGTGCCGGGCTCGTTCGCCAAGGACAACAAGGTCTCCTACGCCGACTACTCGGTGACGCTGGCCAAGGACTTCGGCAAGGGCCTGTCGGCCTCGCTGCAGGTGGTCGCCACGGACGCGGACAAGGTCTGGTACTCGACCTCCACCGGCAAGTTCACCGGCCGCACCGGCGTGGTCGCCGGCGTGAAGTACTCCTTCTGACATCGCGCGGCCCGGCGCGCGCCGGGCCGCCCCCGTTTCACAAGAACCGGACGCGAGGGCGTCCGCCAGCCTGGAGATAAGACCATGAAGATGGTGACCGCCGTCGTGAAGCCGTTCAAGCTCGACGAAGTGCGTGAGGCCCTGAGCGCCATCGGCGTGCAGGGCATCACGGTGACCGAGGTGAAGGGCTTCGGCCGCCAGAAGGGCCACACGGAGCTGTACCGCGGCGCCGAGTACGTCGTGGACTTCCTGCCCAAGGTGAAGATCGAGGCCGCCGTCGACGACACGCTCGTCGACCAGGTCATCGAGGCCATCGAGCGCTCAGCGCGCACCGGGAAGATCGGCGACGGAAAGATCTTCGTCTCGCCGCTCGAGCAGGTGGTGCGCATCCGCACCGGCGAGACGGGCAAGGACGCCCTCTGAGGCGCCGCGCGAGTCCGCACGCATCCAACACCACACGCTTCCAACTCTCCTGAAAGCCTTGCCACCATGAGAAAGCTTCTCGCTTCCCTCGCCCTGGGCCTCGCGGTCCTCGGGTTCTCGGCGACGTCGTTCGCGGCCGACGCCGCGGCGTCGGCGCCTGCCGCCGCGTCCGCCACGGCCGCCGCCGCCAGCGCGCCCGCCGCCGACGCCTCCGCGCCGGCCGCCGCGGCCGCGCCCGCCTCCGCTGCCGCGTCCACGCCGACGATCGTCGAGACCGTCAACAAGGGCGACGTGTCCTGGATGCTGGTCTCCACTGCGCTGGTCATCATGATGTCGATCCCCGCGCTGGCGCTGTTCTACGGCGGCCTGGTGCGCAGCAAGAACATGCTGTCCGTGCTGATGCAGGTGTTCGTCACCTTCTCGCTGATCGTCGTGCTGTGGTGCATCTATGGCTACAGCTTCACGTTCACGCAGGGCAGCGGATGGTCCTCGCCGTTCTTCGGCGGCACCTCGCGCCTGTTCCTGAAGGACACCTTCGACGTGGTCAAGGGCACGTTCTCCAACGCCGCCACGTTCAGCAAGGGCGTCATGCTGCCGGAGCTGGTCTACGTCGTGTTCCAGGCGACCTTCGCGGCCATCACCTGCTGCCTGATCGTCGGCTCGTTCGCCGAACGCATGAAGTTCTCGGCCGTGCTCGCGTTCATGGTGCTGTGGTTCACGTTCAGCTACGTGCCCATCGCGCACATGGTCTGGTTCTGGCAAGGTCCGGACGCCTACACCAGCAAGGACGTCGTCGACGCGCAGAACGCCACGGCCGGCCTGATCTGGCAGTGGGGCGCGCTGGACTTCGCCGGCGGCACCGTGGTGCACATCAACGCCGCCGTCGCCGGCCTGGTGGGCGCGTTCATGGTGGGCAAGCGCATCGGCTACGGCAAGGAAGCCTTCACGCCGCACTCGACCACGCTGACCATGGTGGGCGCCGCTCTGCTGTGGGTGGGCTGGTTCGGCTTCAACGCCGGCTCCGCGCTGGAAGCCAACGGTTTCGCCGCGCTGGCCTTCGTCAACACGTTCAGCGCCACGGCCGCCGCCGTGCTGGCCTGGTCGCTTGGCGAAGCGCTGATGAAGGGCAAGGCCTCGATGCTGGGCGCCGCCTCGGGCGCCGTCGCCGGCCTCGTCGCGATCACCCCGGCCGCCGGCAACGTCGGCCTGATGGGCGCCATCGTGCTGGGCTTCATCGCCGGCTTCGCGGGCCTGTGGGGCGTGCATGGCCTCAAGAAGCTGCTGGGCGCGGACGACACGCTGGACGTGTTCGGCGTGCACGGCGTGTGCGGCATCGTCGGCGCGCTGCTGACCGGCATCCTGAACAACCAGTCCCTCGGCGGCCCCGGCATGGTCACCGACTGGGTGACCGTGACGCAGGGCTCGAACGGGATGTGGGCGCAGTTCCTGATCCAGGCCAAGGCGGTCGGCGTCACCGTGCTGTGGTCGGGCGTGGTCTCCGTCATCGCGTACAAGCTGGTCGACCTGACCATCGGCCTGCGCGTGACGGAAGACGAAGAACGCGAAGGCCTGGACATCACGTCGCACGGCGAGACGGCCTACGCCAAGTAAGCCGCTTCGCGGGCCCGCTCCGGCGGGCCTGGCCAAACAAGAGGGCTGCCCGCGGGCAGCCCTTTTTCATTGGGCAGATGAAGGGCCCCGGATGCGCGATGCGCCCGTACGGCTTGGTAGGGCGGGTCGTCTCCACCCGCGTCTCCACCCGCACAAGCCGGCATCGGAGCGATTCCGGAGGCCGTGACCACGCCGCCAACGCGGGTCGAGACGACCCGCCCTACCAAGCCTCGGCGCGGTTCAGGAGGCCGCGACGCGGGTCGAACGCCCCGCCCCGCCGGAGCTCACCGGGCGCGCCGGCGCAGCCCCAGGCCCAGCACGCCCAGCCCCGCCAGCAGCAGCGGCACCCCGCCCGGCTCGGGGACCGCGGCCGGCCGCAGGTCGGCCGCATAGGCATCGATCGAGCCGAAGAAGATGCCGCCCAGGTCGCCGCCGGTCAGGTTCTCGAACGAGATCGTGATCTGGCGGTTGTCGGTCGAGGCGCTGGGCGTGCCGCCCAGCATCGCGAACTGTTCCGCGGTGGCGCTGCCGGTGCTGACGCTGCCCATGCCCGTGCCGTCCGTCAGCTTCAGGAACACGGACGCCCAGGTGTCCGCGTGCGGATCGGCGAAGGTCGACAGCGCCGAGGCGCTGGCGTTGGCGGTGATGACCAGGCGCGTGTCGGCCGACAGCGTGAACGGCGAGTAGATGGCCCCGTCGCCGAGCTGCACGGTGCTGGCGCCGTACAGGCCGGCCATGGTCGTGGATGCCGACGCGCTGGCCAGCGCGCCGACCCCGCGCGGGTCGCCCGTGAACGAGGCCAGCGCCGAGGCCGCACCGTTCGTGCTGGACGACGAACCCGCGCCGAAGGCGATGCCGCCCTGGTGGCTGTCGGTGAGCACGTGGCCCGGCGCGCCGGACTCGGCCGCGATGAACGAGCCGCCCTGCAGGTTCTGGAACGTGAGCGACGGCACGATGCCGTCCGCCGGATCGAGGTCGATCAGCTCGATGTGGAAATCCGACAGCGACGCCGTCGCGGTGCTCGCCATCGCCGGCATCGCGGCCACCGACACGACGGCTGCAGCGATGGTTGCGAGCGCTTGTCCTTGCATCTTGTCCCCTCTTGCATGAAATGAGTCGCGGCAGTCTAGGACCCCGACCTGACTTGCGCTCGAGTCACTCGCAACCGCGTGTAGTTTTCGTCAGCAATTGACGTGCTGGGCCGGAGCCGGCATCCCGATTGCCGACAGATCCGACGCTCCCACTGTCGGGCAAGGCCTCGTCGCGCGCAAGCGCCAGGCATCCCCGGACCGCGGTACGCCCACACGTATCCGCGGCAACCAACCCGAGGACACATCTTGCAGGCCTCCTCCGTCGCAGCCGACGCGCCCGCCGATCACTCCCTCCTGCTCGACAACTGGCGCGGCTGGGCGATCATCCTCGTGGTCGCCGGGCACTTCTGGAAGGTGCCGGCCATCGAGGCCGGGCGCGTGGGGGTAGAGCTGTTCTTCGTGCTCTCCGGCCGCCTGATGGCCGACCTGCTGTTCGTCCGGCAGACGCCGATCCCCACCTTCTTCCAGCGCCGCTTCACGCGCGTGCTGCCGCTGTCGCTGACGTTCGTCCTGACGGCCTGGCTCGCCTTTCCGCCGGGCCCGCTGTACCTGCCCGACCGGGCCGCGCTCGCTTCGCTGGCCATGGTGGTGAACTACACGCAGCTGATCGGCGCCAGCGCGCCCGTGACCGACCACTACTGGTCGCTGTGCGTCGAGGAGCACAGCTACCTGGCGCTGGCGCTCCTGGCGCTCGTGCTGCGCCGCCGCGGCGCGCACCGCGGCACCGCGCCCGGCTGGATCTGCCTCGCGCTGGCCGGCCTGATGATGCTCAACGGGCTGCGGCTGTGGATCGAGACGCAGAACTACTACATGACCTACTGGCGCTCGGACGTGCGCGCGGCGTCGATCTTCGCCAGCGTCGGCCTGCGCGTGCTGGCCGTCCACGGCCGCCTCGCCTTCCTGCGCCGGCCCTGGGTGGCGCCCACCGCCTTCCTCGCAGGCATGGTGCTGAGCACGCACCACATGCCCGAGCCGCTGAAGTACAGCCTGGCGACGCTGGCCATCGCGGTGTCGGTCAATGCGCTCGAGACGGCGCCGGCGCTCGGCCGCCGCTTCCTGAGCTCGCGGGCGGTCGGCTGGGTCGGCGTGATCTCGTACTCGCTCTACATCTGGCAGCAGCCGTTCTATTATTCGATCGACCGCTACGGCGCGTTGCCCATGGCGCTGGCCGCCGTCGCGGTGGCCGTCCTGAGCTTCTACATGGTCGAGAACCCGGTGCGGCTGCGCCTGAACGGGCTGCGGGCCCGGCGGCGGGCGCGCCTGGAGGCCGTCGCGGGGTGAGCCCGGTGGCCGCGGCGGCCCGCCGACCCGTGCAAAAAGCCGCATGGACAGGCCTTGCGCTGCGCGACCGTGCCCTTACATGAGCTGGTCGAACCGTCCGCCTAGAATCAGGCTTCAGCTCCCAGGATCCCGTCATGGTCCCCCATCTCGTCACCGCGTTGACCGGCCCGATCAACGAACTCGAGCAGCGCGTGCTCGAATCGATGCCCGCGATCGAGCGTTGGTTCCGGCTCGAATGGATGGAGCACACGCCGCCGTTCTACACCTCGGTGGACATCCGCAACGCCGGCTACAAGCTGGCCCCGGTGGACACCAACCTGTTCCCGGGCGGTTTCAACAACCTCACCGAGCCCATGCTGCCCCTGGCGATCCAGGCGGCGATGGCGGCGATCGAGAAGATCTGCCCCGAGGCCAAGAACCTGCTGCTGATCCCCGAGAACCACACGCGCAACTCGTTCTACCTGACCAACGTCAAGCAGCTGGTGCGCATCTTCTCCAGCGCCGGCCTGAACGTGCGCCTGGGCTCGCTGGACCCGGCGATCACCGAGCCCACCGAGTTCCAGCTCCCGGACGGCAGCTCGCTGACCTACGAGCCGCTGCTGCGCACCCCGCGCCGCCTGGGCCTGAAGGACTTCGATCCCTGCACGGTGCTGCTGAACAACGACCTGTCGGCCGGCCTGCCCAAGATCCTCGAGAACCTCAACGAGCAGTACCTGCTGCCGCCGCTGCACGCGGGCTGGGCGGTGCGCCGCAAGACCAACCACTTCCACAGCTACGAGGAAGTGGCCAAGAAGTTCGCCAAGCTGCTGGGCATGGACCCGTGGCTGATCAACCCGATGTACTCGCACTGCGGCCAGGTGAACTGGGCCGAGGGCACGGGCATCGACTGCGTGCAGACCAACGTCGACGCGCTGCTGACCAAGATCCGCCGCAAGCACAAGGAATACGGCATCGCCGAGAAGCCGTTCGTGGTCGTCAAGGCCAACAACGGCACCTACGGCATGGGCGTGATGACCGTGCGCGACGCCAAGGAGCTCGACGAGGTCAACCGCCGCACGCGCAACAAGATGGACGTCGTCAAGGACGGGCAGCACGTCACCGAGGTCATCATCCAGGAAGGCGTGCCCACGTACGAGCGCGTCAACGAGGCCGTGGCCGAGCCGGTGGTCTACATGATCGACCGCTACGTGGTCGGCGGCTTCTACCGCATGCACGCCGAGCGCGGCAACGACGAGAACCTGAACGCGCCGGGCGCCAGCTTCGTGCCGCTGGCCTTCGCCGAGAGCTCGCACCTGCCCAAGCCGGGAGAGAAGCCGGGCGTCAGCGCGCCCAACCGCTTCTACATGTACGGCGTGATCGGCCGCCTGGCGATGCTGGCCGCGTCGTACGAGATGGAAGCGACGGACCCCGAGGCCGAGGTCTACGAGTAGGCGTCCCCCGGCCCGCGCTCAGCCGCGCGGGTCCAGCAGCCGCTCCATCTGGTCGACGAAGGCGTTGCTGCGCGCCCAGCGGTGCATCGCCTCCCAGGCGTTGCGCGCCACGCGCAGGCGCGCGGGCTCGTCGGCGAGCCACTGGGCCACCACGTCGTCGAGGTCGGCGAAGTCCCAGCGGATCGGCACGTAGGTCTCGCCCGGCACGAAGACGTCGGGCTCGGTGACCATGTGCGACATGTCGGGCTTGATCAGCAGCGCGCCCGAATACACGGCCTCGTAGTCGCGCCAGCAGACCTCGCCGTAGCCGAACGGGCTGAAGCACATGCGGCATTGCGCGAGCTCGCGCATGTAGGCACGCTTGCCTACGAAGGTCTGCGGCGTCACCGACACGCTGCGCAGCCCGCCCACCCGGTCGAAGGCCGCCGTGCGCATCTTCTCGTACCAGCCGTTCTTGCCCATGCCGCCCAGGCGCGCGTGCAGGTCGTAGCGGCGCGCGCCGCCGACCGGCGCCTGCGCCACCGCGAAGAAGCGCGGCAGCATGTACGGCGCCGTGACGAAGCTGGGGCCGACGACGAGCTTGGCACGAAAGCCCGGCGGCAGCGCGAAATGCGTCTCGGGCAGGGATTCGCCGAAATGGTCGCCGTACCACTGCGTCAGGTTGGTGTCGCCGCGCGTGGGGCGGTCGTAGGCGTCCAGGTCGCGCAGCACGTGCTTCTTGACGTACAGGTCGACGACGTCGCCCACGGCGGCGGCAAAGCGCAGGTCGGTCGGCGCACACGGGTCGAGCAGCGCGAGGCGCGCCTTCGGATGCTGTTCGCGCAGCAGGGCGACGATGGCGCGCTGCTGCTCGGGCGTCTGGTCGATCCAGCCCTGGAAGCAGACGACGTCGGCGCCGCGCGGCGCCAGCTCGGGCTGGGCCAGCAGCGTGGCCAGGCCGATCTCGCGCACCTCGTAGCCCCAGCGGTCGTGCAGGACGTCGCGGTAGAAGTGGAACGGGTAGATCTGGCTCTGGCAGATGGCGTCGGGCCGCGACACCAGCAGCAGCCGGCGCGCCGCGCCGGGCGAGAAGTGCAGCGGCGCGGCCGGCCGCTGGCGGGACGCGGTGCCGCGCACCCAGGCCCAGGCGGCGAGGCGCAGTCGGGCAAGGGCCAGGGATTCGGACAATGTCATCGTGGGGCGAAAGGCGGAAAGGGGAAATCGCGCCCGCAACGCTATCAGGTCGCGGCGACGGGCGGCAGTCGACGCGGGCGTCGGCCGAGGGGGGGCACGGCAGGCGTCGTGCCCGCCCGGACTGACTTGGCAGGCCAATGCGCTGGCCGCGCGCCCGCCCGGGGGCGCGCACCGGCCCGCGGCGCGGGCTTTCACCATGGCGCACGGAGCGAGTCCCCACTAGTCTGGATCGAGACCTCGCCGACGCCAGCACCCCATGACGCCACCGCCCTCGTCCTCCCTCGCCCTGCAGCGCCTCTACCACTGGGAGCGCACGACGCCCGACCGCACCGCGTTCACCCAGCCCATGGGCGGCGGGCTGCTCAAGGAGTTCACCTGGAAGGACGTGGTGGACGAGTCGCGCCGCATGGCCGCGTTCCTGCAGCAGCAGGGCTTCGAGCCGGGGTCGCGCATCGCGATCCTGTCCAAGAACTGCGCCTGGTGGCTCATGAGCGACTTCGCGATCTGGATGGCCGGCTACGTCTCGGTGCCGCTGTACCCGACGCTGGCCGCCGGCACGATCACGCAGATCCTGCAGCACAGCGAGGCCAGGCTGCTGTTCCTGGGCAAGCTGGACGACTGGGAGACGATGCGCCCCGGCGTGCCGGCCGGGCTGCCGTGCATCAGCTACGCGCTGTCGCCCGCGGACGTGCAGGCGCGCGTGGACATGCGCTGGGACGAGATCGTCGGCCGCACCGCGCCCCTGCCCGGGCATCCGGTGCGCGAGGGCGGCGACCTGGCCACCATCATGTACACGTCCGGCACCACGGGCATGCCCAAGGGCGTGATGCACAGCTTCGACAATTTCGCCTGGGCGATCGACGCCGGCCTCAAGCGCATCACGCTGACGTCCGACGCCCGCATGCTCAGCTACCTGCCACTCGCCCACGTGGCCGAGCGCGCGCTCGTGGAGCACGGCCAGCTGGCCACCGGCCTGCACCTGTTCTTCGCCGAGAGCCTGGCGACCTTCGCGCGCGACCTGCAGCGGGCGCGTCCGACCACCTTCTTCTCGGTGCCGCGGCTGTGGGTCAAGTTCCAGCAGGGCGTGCATGCGCAGATGCCGCCGCAGCGGCTCGAGCGCCTGCTCAAGATCCCGCTGGCCGGGCGCCTGATCCGGCGCAAGATCCTCAAGGCCCTGGGCCTGGACGCCTGCCGCTACGCCGCCGGCGGCGCCGCGCCGATGCCGCCCGACCTGCTGCGCTGGTACTCGTCGCTGGGGCTGGACATCATCGAGGTCTACGGCATGACCGAGAACTGCGGCGTCTCCCACGCCACGCTGGCCGACTCGCGCCGCCCGGGCACCGTGGGGCTGCCGTACGACGGCGTGCGATCCCGGCTCGACCCCGCCACCGGCGAGATCCAGGTCCAGACCGGCTGCCTGATGCTGGGCTACTACAAGGAGCCCGAGCTGAGCGCCGCCGCGTTCACGGCCGACGGCTGGCTGCACACGGGCGACAAGGGGGCGCTGGAGCCGGACGGCTGGATGCGCATCACGGGCCGCGTGAAGGACCTGTTCAAGACGAGCAAGGGCAAGTACGTCGCGCCCGCGCCGATCGAGGACAAGCTGGTCACCAGCCCCGCCATCGAGGCCTGCTGCGTGGTCGGCGCCAACTACCCGCAGCCCTTCGCGATGCTGATGCTCAACGAGGACGCCGCCGCCAAGGCGCGCGAGCCGGCCGGCCGCGCCGCGCTGGAGGACGCGATGGCCAACCACCTGATGACGGTCAACCAGGGCCTGGACCCGCACGAGCAGCTCGAGGTGCTGATCCTCATGACCGAGCCGTGGACGGTGGAAAACGGGCTGATCACGCCGACGTTCAAGGTCAAGCGCAACGTGCTGGAGACGCGGCACGCGGCCAGCTTCGACAAGTGGACGTCGGGCGGGCGCAAGATCGTGTGGGCTGCCTGAAGGGCGCTGGGTAGGGCGGGTCGTTTGATCCGCCGTTCGCGCGACATCACACCTGGCGGGTCGAACGATACGCCCGACGTCGACGGCGCAACGAGGGTGGACGCCGCTAACATCCCGGCCGTGCCCGCCGCGCTGTCCCAACTCCCCGAAACCGCCGACGCCGGTCGCCTGCGTCCGCGCGTGTTCTGGCCCGCGGTTGACGCCGTCTGCCTGCTGGCCCTGCTGCTGCGCCTGCCCACGCTCGCAAGCCGGTCGCTGTGGCTGGACGAGACCTACAGCGCGTGGTTCTCCGCCCTGACGCTGCACCAGCTCTGGACGGACGTGCCGCGCTACGAGACGCATCCGCCGATGTACTACTCGATGCTGGTGGGCTGGCGCGCGCTGTTCGGGGCGTCGGAGGCGGCGTTGCGCTCGCTGTCCGTGCTGGCCGGCGTGCTCGCGATCCTCGCCGTGGCGTGCGCGGGCCGGGTGCTGCGCACGCTGCCCGGCCGCGACGCCACTGCGCTCGTGGCCGCCCTGTTCCTGGCGGTCAACACCGGCAGCATCGCCTACGCGCAGCAGGCGCGTCCCTATGCGCTCGAGACGCTCGCCGCCACGCTGGCGATCCTGGCAGCCTGGTCGCTGCTGGAGCGGCTGCTGGCGGGACGCACCGGCCTGCGCGACGTGCGCCGGCCGGCCGCCGCGCTCGCGCTGGCCACCGGCGCCACGCTCTGGATGCACGACACCGGCGCCGTCGTCGCCCTGGGCATCTGGGCGGGGCTGGCGCTGACGCTGCTGGGCACACCCGCGGCCCGCGCGGCCGGCAGGCGCTGGTGCTGGGCGGGGCGGGACTGGGCGCCATCGCCGTGTTCTCGCCCTTCCTGCCCGTGCTGGCGCTGCAGGCCGCGCATGTGGCGGCGACGGCGTTCTGGGTGCAGGCCCAACCCAAGGACCTGGTGGCCGCGTGGTATCTGGTGACCGGCGGCAGCGACTCGACGCTCGCCTGCTTCGGCGCGCTGATGCTGGCCGGGCTCGCCGCCGCGTGGCGGCGCTGCCGGCCACAGGCGTTGTTCATCGCCGTCGTGCTGCTGCTGCCGCTCGCGTTGGTGCTCGCGTTCAGCTTCCTGGTCAAGCCGATCTTCATCGACCGGCTGTTCGAGTGGATGACCCCGCCGGCGATGATCGTCGCGGCGCTCGGCGCGACGGCCGCGCTGCGCCGGCGCTTCTGGCGCATCGCGGCGATCGCGGTGACCGTCGCCGTCAGCCTGAAGGCGACGTACTGGTTCTACGCCTGGCAGCGCGAGGACTGGCGCGGCATCGTGCAGGCCATCGAGCGCCAGGCCCGGCCCGGCGACCTGGTCGTGGTCGTGCCCAACGAGCTGAGGGTTCCGCTGGCCTACTACGCCCGCGCCCCGGCCTTTCCCGAAGTCCTCTGCCTGCCCGGCCCGTTCCCGGCGACCGGCCTGCCGCGCGTCTACGTCGCCAACCTCGGCGCCCCGCGCATCGCCCCCGAGGACATCGCAACGCTGCGCACGCGCCTGGCCGCCCCGGGACGCGTCTGGTACATCGACCGGCTGGCCGATCTCTACGACGTCGACGACAGCGTGCGCCGCGAGATTGCCGCCCGCCATGCGCTGCGCAGCACGGGCAGGAGCCTGGCCATCCGCTGGTCGCTGTACGACTGACGCACGGGCGGGGAGCAGCGTCTCCCGGGCGGCCGCGTCGCGCGCTGGCACGCGGGTCGAACGACCCGCCCTGCCGAATGCACGGTGGAACTTCGAGTCGCATTAGCCCGCGTTTTCCCCGCCTTGCCATGCTCGGGCGAATGCCGTCGACGGCGCGACGTGCCGTGAGGCGCCCATGAAAAAGCCGCCCGCGGGCGGCTTTCCGGGTCGAGCGACGCCGGCTCAGAACGACGATTCCTCGTACAGCGGCAGCGTCAGGAACTCCGCGAACGTCGCGTCGGTGCTCATCTTCTCGAAGATCTGCGCGGCGCGGTCGAACTCGCCGACGGCGCCCGTGGCCTTGATGCGCGCCAGTTCCTCGCCCACCAGCGGGCGCACCATCTGCGCGGTCACCTTGCGGCCGTCGTCCAGCACGCCCTTGGGGCTGCGGATCCATTGCCAGACCTGCGAGCGGCTGATCTCGGCGGTCGCCGCATCCTCCATCAGGTTGTGGATCGGCACGCAGCCGTTGCCGGCCAGCCAGGCGCCCAGGTAGTGGATGCCGACGTTGATGTTGTTGCGCAGGCCGGCCTCGGTGATGGGCGTCTCGGGCTGGAAGTCCAGCAGCTGGGCGGCCGTCACGTTGACGTCATCGCGCTGCTTCTCCCACTGGTTGGGCCTGTCGCCCAGCACCGCGAGGAACTCCTTCATCGCGGGCTCGACCAGGCCCGGGTGCGCCACCCAGCCGCCGTCGTAGCCGTCGCCGGCGTCGCGCTTCTTGTCGCCCACGATGCCGGCCATCGCGATGGCGTTCTTCTCCGGATCGTTCTTGATCGGGATCAGCGCGCTCATGCCGCCGATGGCGGGCGCGCCGCGCTTGTGGCAGGTCTTGAGCAGCAGCAGCGCGTAGGCGCGCATGAACGGCGAGGTCATCGTGACCTTGGAGCGCTCGGCCAGGCAGAAGTCGGTGTCGACCTTGAACTTCTTGATGCACGAGAAGATGTAGTCCCAGCGGCCGGCGTTCAGGCCGGCGGAGTGCTCGCGCAGCTCGTACAGGATCTCGTCCATCTCGAAGGCGGCGAGGATGGTCTCGATCAGCACGGTGGCCTTGATCGTGCCCTGCGGCAGGCCCAGCTTGTCCTGGGCGCGCACGAAGATGTCGTTCCACAGGCGCGCCTCGAGATGGCTCTCCATCTTGGGCAGGTAGAAGAACGGGCCCGCGCCGCGCGCGATCTGCTCCTTGGCGTTGTGGAACAGGAACAGGCCGAAGTCGAAGATGCCGCCCGAGACGCGCTGGCCGTCGACAAGCACATGCTTCTCGTCGAGGTGCCAGCCGCGCGGGCGCACCTGCAGCGTGGCGATGCGGTCGTTGAGCTTGTAGGTCTTGCCGTTCTGCTCGAGCGTGAGCGAGCGGCGGATCGCCTGGCCCAGGTTGATCTGGCCCTGGATCTGGTTCTCCCACTTCGGGGCATTGCTGTCCTCGAAGTCGGTCATGTAGCTGTCGGCGCCCGAGTTGAACGCGTTGATGACCATCTTGGCCTCGACCGGGCCCGTGATCTCCACGCGGCGGCAGGCCAGCGCGGCCGGCAGCGGCGCGACCTTCCAGTCGCCCTCGCGGATGTGGCGCGTGCTGGGCAGGAAGTCGGGGCGCTCGCCCGCGTCCAGGCGCGCGGTGCGCTCGACGCGCGCGGCCAGCAGTTCCTTGCGGCGGCCCTCGAACGTGCGGTGCAGGTCGGCGACGAAGGCCAGCGCTTCCGGCGTGAGGATGGTCTCGAAGCCGGGCTGGATCGCGCCGGAGATGGTCATGCCCTGGGGCAGCTTGAGGCTCATGGTAGGGACTCCTGAAGGTTGAATCGAGGATCTGTTGAAGTCAGGGCGAGTGCTTGGGCTTCGTCGGCCCGGGGCGTCCGGCGGGTGGGTGACCCGCCGTAGCCCGCACTCAGAAGAATTCGTGGACGTCGCGCAGCGAGCGCCCGACGCGCGTGGGTTCGGTGCCGAGCCGCTCCATCGGCGCGCCGGCGCGGTTGACCCACAAGGTGGCGAAGCCGTACCAGGTCGCGCCGATCGCGTCCCAGCAGTTGGACGAGACGAACAGGATCTCGGAGGCCGCCAGGCCCAGCGCCACCGGGCCGATCGCGTAGGCGGCCGGGTCGGTCTTGTAGCGGCGCGTGGCGTGCACGCTCAGGATCGGATCGATCAGTTCGGTGAGGCCGGCGCTGCGGATGGCCACCGCCAGCATCTCGGGGTCGCCGTTGGACAACACGCCCGCGCGGATGCCGCGATCGGCCAGCGACTGCAGCACGCCGCGGTTCTCCGGGAACGCGGACAGGTGGCGGTACTCGTTCATCAGGCTGTCGGCGCCGGCGTCGTCCAGCGGCAGGCGCAGCGCGGCGGCCGTCACCTGCAACGCATCGCGCGTGAGCTGCCAGAACGGACGGTAGCGGCCGCTCATGGACACCAGGCGCGAATACTCGATCTGCCGGTCGCGCCACGCGCGCGCCAGGCGCTCGCCCGCGCCGGGGAACATCTGCTCGGCGCGCAGCGCCACGCTGTAGACGTCCAGCAGCGTCCCGTAGACGTCGAACAGCACCGCCTTGGGGGCGGTCGGGCGGTCGTCGGGGGCGGGATGGGAGACCATTCCCGAAATCTATTGCATCCCTGGATGACGATTCCCACCATAATTCGCGATTGATTGGTGACTTTTTTGCAAAACTGAACGCCCGGCGCCGTGGACAAGCTCAAGCAGATGGAGACCTTCGTGGCCGTCGCCCAGCGCGGCAGCCTGACCGCGGCCGCCCAGGCCGAAGGCGTGGCGCCGGCCGTGATCAGCCGCCGCCTGGACGGGCTCGAGGCGCGCCTGGGCGTCAAGCTGCTGGCGCGCACGACGCGGCGGGTGTCGCTGACGCACGAAGGCAGCGCCTTCCTGGAGGACTGCCAGCGCCTGCTGCAGGATTTCGCGAGCGCCGAGGCCAGCGTGTCGGCGGGCGGCGTCAAGGCCAGCGGCCACCTGCGCATCACGGCGCCAGCCGGCTTCGGCCGCCGCCACGTGGCGCCGCTGGTGCCGCAGTTCCTGGCCGAGCATCCGGACGTCAGCCTGTCGCTGAACCTGTCGGATCGCGTCGTCGACATCGTCAACGAAGGCGTGGACTGCGCCGTGCGCGTGGGCGACCTGCAGGACTCCAGCCTGGTCAGCGTGCGCCTGGCCGACAACCGGCGCCTGTGCGTGGCCGCGCCGGGCTACCTCAAGCGCGCCGGCACGCCGCGCGCACCAGCCGACCTCGCGCGCCACGCCTGCCTGACGCTCAGCTCCGAGGCCAGCCAGACGCGCGGCTGGGCCTTCACCGTCGACGGAGAGCTCACCCACCTGCGCCTGAACGGGCGCCTGGATTGCACAGACGGCCAGGTGCTGCATGACTGGTGCGTGGCCGGCCTGGGCGTGGCCTGGCGCAGCGCGTGGGAGGTCGGCGCGGACCTGGCCGAGGGCCGGCTCGTCAGCGTGCTCGACGAGTTCGCCGCGCCCCCGAACGGCATCTACGCCGTGTTCCCGCACGCGCGACACCTCGCCCTGCGCGTGCGGCTATGGATCGATTTCCTCAAACATACCTGGGGCGATGCCAGATACTGGGGCCGCACGTCCTGAGGCCGGTGCCCGCCGTACGACCGACCCGCCGCGCATGAGCCGCGTGGCAACGCGGGTCGAACGACCCGCGCGACCGATGCGCGTGGCAACGCGGGCCTTCGCGTGGCAGCGCGGGTCAAATGACCCGCCCTACCGGGTACGTGGCCGACATCGCGATGGGCATGGCGTCAACGGCCGGGCCGCTCGTCGATCGGCAGGTCAGTTCCCCCGACGTTCACGGAACGCCGCGGCGGCGGCCATGGCGGCGCGGCACGCCAGCGAGCGCGCCGCCGCGCGGGCGCCGGTTCCTCCGCGCGCGTCGCCGACTCGGGCGCCGCAGCGATCCCCCGACCCGTGCTCTGCATCGGAAACGCGAAACGCCCGCGCACGGCGGCTCCGCGCGCTCAGGAAGCCGCGGCCGGCTTGCCCTTGCCCGACAGGCACTGCTTCATGAACGCCTTGCGGTCGGGGCCGTGCAGGTCCTTGGCTTTCGCGTCGGCGTTGCAGGTCTTCATCTTCGAACGCTGCGGCGTGCCCGGCTCGGTGGTGCCGGCGGTGGCCACGGCGCTGGACGAGGCCGGGTCGGGCGCGTGCGCGGCGCGCGCGAACGAGGCGCCCGCGGCGAGGGCGAGCGAGAGGGCGATGATCGATTGCTTCATGGATTTCCTCGAAAGACGTTGAATGGACTGCTCGCGTGCCGCCCGGATCGAGACCGGACGACACGCGCCAGCACATGCTGCGTTCGCTTGAGGAAACACCCCGCCGCCGCGCGGCGGGTTAACGGGGTGCGCGCGGAAATCGCGGCCGAAACCGGGCAAGGCGCGCGCGGCGACGCCTGGCACGAGGCCCGAGATCGACAGGGCCGTCGCGCGGTCCGGCGGCCGCCAGGCGGCTCGACGACGCCCGCCGCCAGGCCCGGAAACGACAGACCCGGCGCGCGGCCGGGTCTGGAGACGGGCCCGCGCGATCGGCGGGCACGCGGCGGGCGGCGCCGCTCAGGCGGGGGCCGACAGGCAGGCCTTCTGGGCGCTCTTGTAGTCGTCGCCCTTCTTGCCCTTGTTCTGCTTGGAGCAGTAGGCCATCTTTTCCTTCTGCGTCATCGGGGCCGAGGCCGGCGCGGCCTGGCCGGACAGGCACGCCTTCTGCGCGGCCTTGTACTCGTCGCCCTTCTTGCCCTTGTTGGCGGCGGAGCAGTCGGCCATCTTCTGCTGTTGCGCCGTCAGCGGCTTGCTGGCGGCCGCGTCGGCGGCGAAGACGCCGGCGGCGGCGACGGACAAGGCGATGGCGGTGATCAGTTGCTTCATGGTGTGTGTCCTCTCTAGCGCCTGCGACGGGCGGTGGGTATGCACCGTCGGCGACGGCACGGACGCATTGAAGCGCACACGGATCGCTGCCACAAGCAGAAGTTGCCCCGTCAACCACAAGGTTCACGGCGCGTTGACTTGGCTGTGGCTGGGAACCGACGCCCGCGTGATCATTCGCAAAATCGTCGCCGAAATGTGCCTCTCGAAGCGAACACGTCCGCAGGGCAACCGCTCCCGGCGCTGCCGCTCGCTTGTCACGCGAGAAAGCCAAGGGAGCGGCGGAACCGGCTCCGCCGGGCCGCTCGCGGAGCTCCCCCTCGGGGGGCAGCGAGCGCTAGCGAGCGTGGGGGCTCACAGAACTCGTCGCGGGTGGGCCAGCGTCTCGTGCGCGGCATGCAGCCGGCGCACCAGCACCTGGATGAAGGCCTTGTCGAAGCGCATGCGCGTCTCGGCGCTGAGCTGCGTGAGCGATTCCGGCGTGAACGACACCGTCGTGCACGGCTCCGAGACGATGATGTCGGCGCTGTGGCGGCGCAGGTCGGGGCTGGGCGCCAGATAGGCCATCTCGCCCACCGACGTGCCCGCGCCCAGGCGCGCCACGCGCTGACCGTCGCGGAACACCTCGACCTCGCCCTGCGCGATGATGTGGAAGGTGTTGCCTTCCTGCCCGCGCCGGTACACGCGGTGGCCATAGTGCAGCCGCAGCCACTTGGCGCGGTGCACCACCTCCCACAGCTCGACGTCGTCGAAGTTGGAGAAGAAGTCGAGCGAGCGCAGCAGGTTGAAGCGCTCGGAGTCGAGCACCTTCTGCAGGCGGCCGCGCGGCACCTGGTGGTTGACGATCAGCCCGGACAGCGCCTGCGCGAAGCTCTCCCAATCCTGCGGCCGATCCTCGCGGTTCTTGGCGAGCGCGCTCAGGATCACGTTCTCCAGCGCGGGCGTGACGCCCTCGCGCAGGCTGGTCAGCGGCGGCGGCTCGTTGTGGAAGATCTGGTTCATCAGCGCGACCTGCGTCTGCGCATCGAACGGCGGCCGGCCCGAGACCAGGTGGTACAGCACGGCGGCCAGCGCGTAGATGTCGGTGCGGCAGTCGAGCGCGTTGCCTTCGATCTGCTCGGGCGACATGTACGCGAGCGAGCCGACGCGGTGGATCTGAGTCGCCTCGGAATTGGTGTTGAGCACGCTGCCGAAGTCGCTCAGCTTGACGTCGACGACCTCGCCTTCCTGCAGCACGGTCAGGATGTTGGCCGGCTTGACGTCGCGGTGGATCAGGCCCTGGCGGAAGACGTAGCCCAGCGCCATCGCGCACTTGAAGCCGATCTCGACGACCTGCTCCAGCGGCAGCAGCCGGTCGGGCCGGCAGAAGTCGCGCAGCGTCACGCCGGGCACGTACTCCATCACGAGGTAAGGCACCTGGGCGTCGCTGAACGCCTCGTACAGCTGTACCACGTTGGGATGGTTCAGGCGCCCGACCAGCGCGGCCTCGGCGGCGAAGAAGCGCGACCAGAAGTGCGCGTCGACGGCCGCCGTCTCCGACGACAGCCGCAGGCGCTTGATCGCGACCTCGCGGTCGTTCTCCTCGTCGCGGGCGCGGAACACCTCGCTGGTGGCGCCGTCGCCCAGCCGGCCGAGCACCGTGTACTTGCCGATCGTCGACGGCAGCTCGCCGTGCGGCAAGTCGCGCTCGGTCTGCTCGGCGTTGAAGACGGTTTCGCTCATCAGGAGGGGTTTGTTGTCGGGGACGGCGGCGTCTGGCCCTCGGACGCCATGTGTCAGGGTCGATATTGATGCTTGCGGGCCGATTCCGATCCCGGGAGAAGCGGTTGTTTATCAGGCTGTTCGGCGCCCCTGTCCCGACTGTCGGCGGGTTCAACGGGGCCGCGAACCGTAGAATCCCTTGCATGATCCAAGCCAAATCCGAGCTGGCGCAAGCCCTGGCGGCCGCGGTCGCCCAGGTGGCGCCGGACGTCGCGTTCACGCCCGCGTTCGAGTCCCCCAAGCAGGCCGCCCACGGCGACCTGGCCATCACCGTCGCCATGCAGCTGGCCAAGCCGCTGCGCCTGGCGCCGCGCGCCGTCGCCGACCAGCTGGTCGCCGCGCTGAACGAGCAGCCGGCCGTCAAGCGCTGGGTCTCGGCGCTGGAGATCGCCGGCCCCGGCTTCATCAACCTGCGCCTGTCGCCGGCCGCCAAGCAGGCGGTCGTCACCGAGGTGCTGGCCGGTGCCGAGCAGTTCGGCGTCCAGCCGAGCAACGGCAAGAAGGTCATCGTCGAGTTCGTGTCGGCCAACCCGACCGGGCCGCTGCACGTGGGCCACGCGAGCCAGGCCGCTCTCGGCTCGACGGTGTGCAACCTGCTCGCGAGCCAGGGCTGGGACGTCTTCCGCGAGTTCTACTACAACGACGCGGGCGTCCAGATCGGCACGCTCACCAAGAGCACGCAGCTGCGCATCAAGGGCTTCGCGCCGGGCCAGCCCGCGTCCGTCTGGCCGACCGACGAGAACGATCCGGCCAGCAAGGGCTTCTACAACGGCGACTACGTCGCCGACATCGCCGCCGACTTCCTCGCCAGGAAGACGGTCAAGGCCGACGACCGCGAGTTCACCGCCTCGGGCGACCCGGACGACGTCGACAACATCCGCCAGTTCGCCGTCGCCTACCTGCGCCACGAACAGGACCTGGACCTGCAGGCCTTCGGCGTGCGCTTCGACAACTACTTCCTGGAGACGAGCCTGTACTCGAGCAACGCGGTCGAGACCACGGTGGGCAAGCTCGTGCAGTCGGGCATGACCTACGAGTCCGACAACGCGCTCTGGCTGCGCACGACCGAGTACGGCGACGACAAGGACCGCGTCATGCGCAAGTCCGACGGCACGTATACGTACTTCGTGCCCGATGTCGCCTACCACCTGAACAAGTGGGAGCGCGGCTTCGCCAAGGCCATCAACGTGCAGGGCAGCGACCACCACGGCACCGTCGCGCGCGTGCGCGCCGGCCTGCAGTGCGCCAAGGAAGGGGTGCCCCAGGGGTGGCCCGACTACCTGCTGCACAAGATGATCACCGTCACGCGCGGTGGCAAGGAAGTCAAGATCTCCAAGCGCGCCGGCAGCTACGTGACGCTGCGCGACCTGATCGACTGGACCAGCCGCGACGCCGTGCGCTTCTTCCTGGTCAGCCGCAAGGCCGATTCCGAGTTCGTGTTCGACATCGACCTCGCGCTCAAGCAGAACGACGAGAACCCGGTGTTCTACGTGCAGTACGCGCACGCCCGCATCTGCTCGGTGCTGCGCACGTTCGCCGACAAGGGCGGCGACCTGTCCAAGGTGGCCGGCGCGGACCTGTCGCTGCTGGTCGCCCCGTCCGAAGCCGCGCTGATGCTCAAGCTGGCCGAATTCCCCGCCACGCTGACGGCCGCGGCGCGCGACCTGGCGCCACACGACATCGCCTACTACGCCCGCAGCGTCGCCGCCAGCTTCCACTCGTACTACGCGGCCGAGCGCTTCCTCGTCGACGACGACGAGCCGCTCACGCTGGCACGCCTGGCGCTGCTCAAGGCGGCCGGCCAGGTGCTGCGCAACGCGCTGGCCATCCTGGGCGTCAGCGCCCCCGAGCAGATGAACCGCGACGAACCCGTCGCAACCGCCTCCTGATCCTTCGGAACCCCTCGTGAAACCTTCCATGAAGAACCAACGGGGCGGCTTCGCCCTGGGCTTTGTCGTCGGCCTGCTGGTGGGCCTGGCCGTGGCGCTGGCGGTGGCGCTGTACGTCACCAACGCCAAGGTGCCGCTGCTGAGCAAGGGCCAGTCGCGCACGCCCGAGCAGGACGCCGCCGAGGCCGAGCGCAACAAGACCTGGGACCCGAACGCGGCGCTGGCCGGCAAGCCGCCGGTGCGTCCGGTGGCGCCGGCCGCGCCGTCGGCGCCGGCCTCCGACACGGCGATCGTCCCGCGCACGCCGGGACCGGTGCTGCCCCCGCCGCCGGAATCGGGCAAGCCGACCGCCGCGGCGAAGAATGTGGAAACCCCCAAGAGCACCCGCGATGCCGCCGCCATCCTCAACGGCAGCGACCCCGGCGAGACGAAGACGGCGGCCGCAGCGGCCGATCCCTTCATCTATTTCGTGCAAGTAGGCGCCTACTCCAAACCGGAAGACGCCGAGCAGCAGCGCGCCAAGCTGGCGCTGGCCGGCCTGCGCGCGACGGTCACCGAGCGCGAGCAGAACGGCCGGACTGTCCACCGCGTGCGGCTTGGGCCGTTTGACAAGAGGGACGAGGCCGAGGCGCAGACCGACCGCGCCAAGGCCATCGACCCCGACGCGTCGCTCGTGCGCGTCGACCGCTCGAAACAGTGAACTCCGCGGCCGCGGCGCAGTCAGGCATCCGGCCCACCCCTGAAAGGACCTCCATGAACCGGCGCGAGTTTTCCCTTCAACTGGCCGGCGTGGCCGGCGCCGCGGCGCTGGCCAGCCTGCTGCCCGGCCTGGCGCTCGCGTCGCCCAGCGCCCCCGTCGAGGGAACCGACTACGACCGCCTGAAGACGCCGCTGAACCTGCCCCGCACCGGCAGGATCGAGGTCATCGAGTTCTTCTGGTACGGCTGCCCGCACTGCAACCACTTCGAGCCGACGATCGAGCCGTGGATCGCCAGGCTGCCCGCCACCGACGTCCACTTCCGCCGCGTGCACGTGCAGTTCAACGCCCGCCAGGCCATCCACCAGCGCATCTACTGCACGTGGGAGATGCTGGGCCTGGTCGACCAGATGCACGCCAAGACCTTCGAGCGCTTCCACGTGCAGCGCAAGCCGATCGACAGCGAGGACGACATGCTGGCGTTCGCCAAGGAGAGCGGCCTGGACGTCGCCAAGGTCAAGACCGCCTGGGAGGGCTTCGGCATGACCACCAAGGTGGCGCAGGCCCAGCAGCTGTGCGAAGACTACCGCGTGGACGGCGTGCCGATGATCGGCATCCACGGCCGCTTCACCACCTCGCCGTCGCAGGGCGGCGAGAAGGAATGCCTGGTGACGGCCGACTCGTTGATCGCGCAACTGCGCAAGTCGGCCTGACGCGATGGATCGCCGTCGCTTCTCCCTGAACGTCGCCGGCGTCGCGGGCGCGCTGGCGCTCGGCGGCGCGGGCCTGCCCGGGCGGGCGCGCGCACAAGGCGCCGCACCGGTCGAAGGCCATGACTTCCAGGCGCTCGCCAAGCCCGTGGCCGTGCCGCCGGGCGGCACGATCGAGGTCATCGAGTTCTTCTGGTACGCCTGCCCGCACTGCTTCGCGTTCGAGCCACTGCTGGAGGCCTGGCTCGCCAGGCTGCCGGTGGACGTGCATTTCCGCCGCGTGCCCGTGGGCTTCGACGCGCGCAAGAAGGTGCACCAGCGCATTTTCTACACCTGGGAAGCGCTGGGGCTCGTCGACAAGATGCACTACAAGACCTTCACGCGCTTCCACGTGCAGAAGAAGCCGGTCGACACGCTCGAGGACATGCTCCTGTTCGCCAGGGAAAGCGGGCTCGATCCCGACAAGGTGAGCGCCGCCTGGCGCGGCTTCGGCACCGACGTCAAGTGCAAGGACGCCGACCGCCTGACCGACGCCTACGACATCCAGTTCATGCCCGAGATGGGGATCGCCGGCCGCTTCGTGGCCGTCGCCCAGCCCGAACAGGGCCCCGCCAGCGTGCTCGCCAGCACCGACTGGCTGCTCGATCGCGTCCGCCACGGCCGCTGACCGGCCCGGCCCGCCGGCCCGCCAGGCCGGCAGCGTTGGGTGCGGCCGACACCGCGAAGAACCCGCAGCGCGAAGGGGCGTCGGAGTGCCCATCGGCGGGGCGCGCGGGCTAGAATGGTCTGCAATTTCCGTGCCGATCACGATGCGTCCGCTTACAACTCCCCTTCCGACCGATGCCGCGCCCGTCGCGGCCACCCGCCACCCGGGCGTCGCGGGGTCGTCGCGCGCCGCCGTCGTGGTGGCCGCCGCCCTGGTCCTGGCGAGCACCGGCGCGCACGCCGAGAAGGCCGACCGCGGCAAGCCGATGAGCGTCACCAGCGCCGGCCAGGCGCCCGACGTCGTCGACCTGAAGAAGCACAGCGCCGTGTTCACGGGCGACGTCGTGATCACCCAGGGCACGCTCGAGATCCATGCCGACCGCGTCGAGGTCAGCGAGGATCCGGACGGCCAGCGCCTGGGCTACGCCTTCGGCTCGGCCAGCCGGCCCGCCACTTTCCGCCAGAAGCGCGACGGCGTCGACGAATTCAGCGAGGGCGACGCCCAGCGCATCGAGTACGACAGCGCCGCCAACCGCGTGCGCTTCGTCGGCGCTGCGCACCTGCGCATGCTCAAGGGCACGGTCGTCACCGACCAGGCCAGCGCCGCCCTGATCACGTACGACACCGCCACCGAGACCGTCAAGCTCGGCTCGGGCGGCGACGGCGTGGCCGCCAGCAGCGCCGGCGGCCGCACCACGGTCGTCTTCACGCCCAAGGCGCCCAGCTCCGCGCCGCCGCCCCAGCCGCTGGAACTGCCGACGCCGGCATCGGGGTCGGGCAAATGACCGACGAGTCCCCGAGCACGGCGCAGGTCAAGCCTGGCACCGCGGTCTCGCCATCGGCCACGCCGGTGATGCCGCCGCCCGTGAGCGCCCAGGCGGCGCACCCGTCGGCCGCCGCCACGCAGAGCCGCCTCGAGGCGGCCGGGCTGCGCAAGTCGTACGGCGCGCGGCTGGTCGTCAAGGAAGTGCACCTGGCGGTGAACGCCGGCGAGGTGGTGGGCCTGCTGGGCCCCAACGGCGCCGGCAAGACGACCACCTTCTACATGGTCGTGGGCCTGGTGCGCGCCGACGCGGGCGACATCCGCATCGACGGCCAGCCGATCTCGGCCAAGCCGATCCACCAGCGCTCGCGCCTGGGCCTGAGCTACCTGCCGCAGGAGGCGTCGATCTTCCGCAAGCTGACGGTCGACGAGAACATCCGCGCCGTGCTGGAGCTGCAGTTCGACGAGAACGGCAAGGCGCTCAAGCCCGCCGACATCGACAAGCGCCTGGACGGCCTGCTCAACGACCTGAGCCTGACGCACCTGCGCGACTCGCCGGCGCCGGCGCTGTCGGGCGGCGAGCGGCGCCGCGTGGAGATCGCGCGCGCGCTCGCCACGCAACCGCGCTTCATCCTGCTGGACGAGCCGTTCGCGGGCGTCGACCCGATCGCCGTCATCGAGATCCAGCGCATCATCGGCTTCCTGAAGGCGCGCGGCATCGGCGTGCTGATCACCGACCACAACGTGCGCGAGACGCTGGGCATCTGCGACCGCGCCTACATCATCAGCGAGGGTCGCGTGCTGGCCGAAGGCACGCCCGCGGAGATCGTCGAGAACCCCGACGTGCGACGCGTCTACCTCGGCGAACACTTCCGCATGTAAGCGGGCTTTCGAGAAACATCATGAAAGCCTCGCTGCAGGTCCGCCTGTCGCAACACCTGGCGCTGACGCCCCAACTGCAGCAGTCCATCCGGCTGCTGCAGCTCTCGACCCTGGAATTGCACCAGGAGATCGAGCAGATGATGGAGCAGAACCCCTTCCTCGAGCCCGAGGAGGATTCGCCCGCGCCCGAGCAGCCGCTCGACCTGCCCGACGCGAGCGCGTCGGCCGGCAGCGGCGACACCGTCAAGGCCGCGTCCGACGCCGAGGCCGACAGCCGCGCCGGCAGCGAGGGCGGCGACGAACCCAAGGGCGTGGACGACGCCGACTTCGGCACCACCGAGCGCGACGACTGGGAGAACGGCACCGAGCGCGACGACTTCGACGGCATCCGCGAGCTGCCGTCGTCGGCCAGCGGCCAGTCCGGCAGCGACGACGACGACTTCGAGCGCCAGAACCGCGCCGACGCCGGCGTCACGCTCGAGGACCACCTGCGCACCCAGCTGAGCAGCCTGCGCCTGTCCGCAGAGGACGCGGCCGCGGTGCACGTGCTGATCGAGTCGCTCAACGAGGACGGCTACCTCGCCGACACGCTCGAGGAGATCGCCGAGCGCCTGGCCGAGGTGCTGGACGTCGAAGGCGAGGAAGAGCGCGAGGAACTGATGGACCGCCTGCAGTGCGGCCTGAACTTCCTGCAAAGCATGGAGCCCACCGGCGTGGGCGCGCGCTCGCTCGGCGAATGCCTGTGCCTGCAGCTGCGCCAGAAGACGCCGGCCAAGGCGACGGCCGTCACGCTGCTGGCCGCGCTCAAGATCTGCACCGAGCACCTGGCGCTGCTGGCCAGGCGCGACTTCAAGAAGATCGCGCAGCTGATCGAGGCGGACGAGGCCACCGTGCGCGCCGCGCAGGGGCTGATCGTCGGCCTGGAGCCCAAGCCCGGCCGCCCGTTCGCGCGCGCCGAGGAACAGGTGATCGTGCCCGACGTCATCGTGATGAAGGTGGCGCGCCAGTGGAAGGCCGTGCTCAATCCCGACGTGATGCCCAAGCTGCGCGTCAACGACCTGTACGCGCAGGCGATCAAGTCGCAGCGCGCCAGCGGCAGCCAGCTGTCGGCGCGGCTGCAGGAGGCGCGCTGGTTCATCCGCAACATCCAGCAGCGCTTCGACACCATCCTGCGCGTGTCGCAGGCCATCATCGAGCGGCAGAAGAACTTCTTCTCGCACGGCGCCATCGCGATGAAGCCGCTGGTGCTGCGCGAGATCGCCGACGAGCTGGGCCTGCACGAGTCCACCATCTCGCGCGTGACCACCGCCAAGTACATGTCCACGCCGTTCGGCACCTACGAGCTCAAGTACTTCTTCGGCTCGTCGCTGAACACCGACGCGGGCGGCAACGCGTCGTCGACCGCGGTGCGCGCCCTGATCAAGCAGCTCGTGGCGGCCGAGAGCCCGGCCAAGCCGCTGTCCGACAGCCAGCTCGCCGAGCTGCTCGAAGGCCAGGGCATCCAGGTCGCGCGCCGCACCGTCGCCAAGTATCGTGAAGCGCTGAAGATCGCGCCGGCGAACCTGCGCCGCACGGTCTGATCCTTTTTCCGCGCGTCCGCAAGAGCGGGCGCCTCGCAACGTGCTCAAGGGTGCACACATGACCACGGACTTCCTCTTCGTCACCTGTGCCAACGGCAGCGAACAGCTGCTCGCCGAGGAATGCGCGCGCATCCTCGGCACCACGCAGGGCATATCGGCCGGCCGCGGCGGGGTGATGGTCGACGAGAACGTCGAGCACGCCATGAAGCTGAACCTGCACAGCCGCATCGCGCAACGCGTGCTGTGGCCCATGGTGGACGGCGAGTACCGCGACGAACGCGACCTGTACGAGCTCGGCCGCCGCATCAACTGGTCGGAGTGGATCACGCCCGACGAGACGATCCGCGTGGACGTGACGGCACAACGCTCGCCGCTGCAGTCGCTGAATTTCGCCGCGCTGCGCATCAAGGACGCCGTCTGCGACGTCATGCGCGAGATGGCGGGCGCGCGACCGAGCGTGGACACGCGCTTCCCTGACCTGGCGATCAGCCTGCACGTCGGCGAGACGCACGCGTGGCTCGCGATCGACCTGAGCGGCGAGGCGCTGTTCAAGCGCGGCTGGCGCGAACAGCAGGGCGAGGCGCCGCTCAAGGAGACCCTGGCGTCCACGATTCTCTACGCGGCCGGCTGGCATGGCCGGCCCGACGACGGCGGGCTGCTCGATCCCACCTGCGGCGCCGGCACGATCGCGATCGAGGCCGCGCAGATCGCCTGCAACGTCGCGCCGGGGCTCACGCGGCGCTTCGCGTTCGAGCGGCTGCGGCCGTTCCTGGACTATTCGAAGCAATGGGGCCAGATGCAGGTCGACGCGCGCGACGCCGTCGTCAAGCCGGCGGTGCCGATCTGGGCCGGCGACGTGTCGTTCCGCATGACCGACTTCGCCACCCGCAACGCCGAGCGCGCGGGCGTGGCGCACGCCATCGAGTTCAAGACGGCCGACGCGCTGCAGCGCCCCGCGCCGGCCGACCACGGCTGCATCGTCATGAACCCGCCGTACGGCGAGCGCATCGACGCCAAGGGTCGCGGCGCAGGCGCGGCGCGCGCACCGCGCACGTTCGCGGCCCCGCGCACGGACGAGCGCCCGCGCGGCCCGGGCGCCGACGCGGTGGCCCGCGAACAGGCCGCGATGCGCCCGGCACGCGAGGTCGCGGTCACCGGCGACGGCAGCACGCAGGCCGCGGGCGAGTTTTTTGCCCAGTTGGCCACGCACTGGAAGCGTCAGTACAGCGGCTGGACTGCCTGGGTGCTGAGCCCCGACATGAAACTGCCGAGCGCGATGCGGCTGAAGGAAAGCCGCCGCATCCCGATGTGGAACGGGCCGATCGAATGCCGCCTCTTCCGCTTCGACATGGTGCGCGGCTCGGCGCGCGGCGGATCGACGGACGCGGCCGGCGAGGCCGGCGCGTAGCGGTGGGCCTCCTTTCAGGCCGCGGCGCTTCCGGTGCACAGCCGAACCGCCATCCCGCTCGAAAGGAGATCACCATGCCCATCCGCATCCCGACACCGCTCGCCGCCGCCCTGGCCGTCGCCGCCCTGTCCAGCACGTTCGGCGCCGCCGCCGCCCCCGTGCCGGGCCGCCATGCCGCCTTCCTGCACGCGCTCAGCGACCTGCGCCATGCGCAGTGGAACCTGACGCACCGGCCCGGCGACGCCGCCGTCAACGAACAGGAACGCATCGCGGCGGCCGAGACCGACCGCGCGATCACCGAGGTCATGCAGGCCGCCGGCGACAACGGCGAGAACGTCGCGCGCGAAGAACATGTCGACACGCCGCTCGAGCAGTCGGGCGCGCTGCACCACGCGCAGGACCTGCTCCGGCAGGCCCGGCAGGACGTGTCGCAGGAAGAGGACAACCCGCAGGCCCGCCGCCTGCGCGACCGCGCCATCGGGCACATCGACCGCGCGCTCGAGGCCACGCGGCACGCGATCCACGACGTCGAGCAGCATCGCTGACGGCGAGCTGTCAGGCAGTACACCCGCCGCGCCGCACGCGCGGCGAGCGGGGCCCTGCTCAGGCTCGCGCAAGCCGCGCGGGCCGGCCTGCGTCAACGACGGCTTGCCGCAGGCCGTTTCCTGGGTGCGCACCACGCACACGATCCACGAACACACCAGGAGACCACGATGTCCCGCACGCTCTCGAAGACCGCCCTCGCCACGCTCGCGCTCTGCGCCTCGTTCACCGCGCTGTCGGCCAGCGCCGCCGACCTGCCGGGCCGCCATCCGGCCTACCTGCACGCGCTCACCGACCTGCGCGCCGCGCGCTGGAACCTCGAGCACCGTCCCGGCGACGCCGCGGTCAGCGCGCAGGAAGACGTGGCCATCGTCGAGACCGACCGCGCGATCCACGAGGCCAAGCTCGCCGCGATGGAGGACGGCAAGAACATCGAGGACCACCCGCACGAAGACGCCGACCTGAACCGCCCGGGCCGCCTGCACCACGCGCTGGAACTGCTGCAGAAGGCCAAGGACGACGTCGCCCGCGAGGAGGACAACCCCGAGACGCGCAACCTGCGCAACCGGATCGTCGAGCACACGGACCTGGCCATCGAGGCGACGCGCCACGCGATCCGCGACGTCGAACAAGGGCGTTGAGCGGACAACCGGCGCGAACTCGATTCGCGCCGCGTCGCACTGGCGCGTCAGCGGGCGCGATGCAGCGCCAGCCCGCCCTTGACCAGCACCGCCTCCACGCGCGCGAAGCCCGCGCGCAGGAGCGCCTCCCGCTGCTGGTCCACCGTCATGTACAGCTGGTCGTTGGACAGCCCGTCGCCGCCCAGGTAGTGGTCGCAGACGAGGTAGCGGCCGCCGGCGGCCAGAAGCGGGCGCACTTGCGCGTGCAGCGCCGTGGCGTGGTCCTTGTGGCGCAGTTCGTGCACCGCCTGGTGCGTGACGACGACGTCGAACGGGCCGAGCCCGTCGACCCACGTCGCGTCGCGGAAGCTGCGCTCGACCAGGCGCACGCGGGCGGCGCGTGCGCCCAGGCGCTCGGCGGCGAGCGCGTGCATCGCGGGCGAGAAGTCGAGCGCCACGTAGTCCAGGCCGGGCCACGCGCGCAGCAGGTGGTCGGCCAGGAAACCGGGGCCCGAGCCGAGCTCCAGCACGCGCGCGCCGTCGCGGCCGATCTCGCGCGCGAAGGCATCGAAGAACTCGGTGCGCACGGGGCGCCGCGCGAGCGCGGTCTCGGCCCAGGGGCGGGCGTCGGCCATCCGGCGCAGGTCGATCGGGCTGGGGACGTCGATGATCGGGCTCATGGTCGGCTTCGTCGTTGGAGGATCACGCAGTCTGCCGCGTTCGCCGTGAACAAGCCTTCGCGCTGCGCGGCCAGTGTCTTCACGCCTGCAGCAGCACGGCCATCTGCGCGAGCCAGGCCAGGGGCGCGGTGTCGGCGCGCAGGATCAGTCCGCCCAGGCTGACGCGCGCGAAGCCGCGCGCGACGGCCGCGGCTTCCTCGTCGGCCGCGAGCCCGCCCTCGGGGCCGCTCAGGGCCAGCCAGCGGCCCGTCGCCGCGGGCGCGACCGCGCGCGCAAGCGCCGGCGCGCTGCCGGTGCTCATGACGAAGCGCCCGGCGTGGCCGTCGTCGGGCAGCGCGGCAAGCCACGCGGCGACGCCGCAGACCGGCGCGACGACGGGCACGCGCGTGCGCCCGCTCTGCTCGGCGGCCCCGACGGCCACGGCCTGCCAGTGCGCGACGCGCCGGGCCGCGCGCTCGCCGTCCAGCCGCAGCACCGAACGCTCCGTCTGCAGCGGCTGGATCGCGGCGGCGCCGAGCTCGGTGGCCTTCTCGATCAGCGCGTCCATGCGCTCGTTGGTGGGCATGCCCAGCGCGATCTCGAGCTGGAACGGCAGCTCGCGCTCGACCGCCTCGTGCGCGCCGACGCGCACGTCGACGTCGCGCTTGCCCATGCGCGTGACCTGCGCCGCCCACTCGCCGCCGCGGCCGTCGAACAGGCGCAGCGCGTCGCCCGGCTGCAGACGGCGCACCTGCACGTGGCGCGCGGCGTCCTCCGGCAACGCGAACTCGAGGTCGGCGGACAAGGGCGATTCGACGAACAGGCGCAGGGACATGGGACGGGCGGAGCAGGCGACAACCCGGAGTGTGCCGTACGCGCGCTACGATGGGTCGGCGCGTCACTCCCCCTGCCCGCCCCATGAGCGACCCCCACCTGCCGACGACCGATGCCGACGCGCTGCTCGCGCAGGCCGACGCCCTGCACGACGACGATCCGCCGCGCGCGCTCGAGATGCTGCGCATCGTCGACATCGCGGCGCTGGCACCCGCCCGCCTGGGGCGCCTGTCGTTCCTGCTGGACCACGTGATCGGCGAGAAGTTCGGCCTGTGGGAGGAGGCGACCGCCCGCCTGCGTGCGATCGTGGCGTGCGCCGGTGCCGACGTCACGCCGCTGATATTGCGCCACGCCGCCATCGCCGCGCAGCTGGCCGGCGACGCGGCGCTCACGCGCGACTGGACGCAGGCGCTGGCCGCAAGCGCCGACGCGCCGCTGGACAAGGCGCGCGCGCTGGTCGCGCTAGGCGCGGTGCAGTTCTGCACGAACCGCTTGTCCGCCGGGGCCGCCGGGCGCCAGGCGCTGCAGGCGATGGCGCCGGTGCTCGAGCTGCTGGACGCCCCCGGCAACGGCCTGGACACGGCGTTCGGCGCGGTCGCCAACAACCTCGCCTCCGACCTGCTCGAACGCCCTCTGGACGACCTCGCCCAGGCCGACCTGCGCGAGGCGCTGGCCCGCGCCGCGGCGCTCGCGCAGCGCTGCTGGGACGGCGCCGGCACGTGGCTCAACCGCGAGCGCGCCCGCTACCTCAGCGCGATGGCCGCCAACGCGCTGGGCCGCAGCGACGCGGGTGCGGCGCACGCGCGTGCGGGACTGGCCCTGCTGGACGAGTTCGATGTCGACGACGGCCAGCGCGTCGACCGCGCCTTCCTGGAGCTCGAGCTCGCGGCGGGCCTGCGGCTGGCCGGCGAGCCCGGCCGCGCCGACGCCCTGGCGCGCGCGCTGGCGCGCGCGGCGCGCTTCGGCGAGCCGTGGCTGGACCGCTGGTTCTCGGATCGGCAGACGCGCAACGAGGCGCTGGCGGCGCATTACGGGCATTGACGCGCTGGCACGCTCGCCGCCCCGAGCGGCCTGCCCTCCCGACAACAACGATGCCGTCATCCTGCGCGCAGTCGCAGGATGACGGCTCGTGGATCGGCGGCGCCCTACCCCGCCAGCGCCGCGCGCACGATGTCGCGCGAATACGGCGCCGCCACGTCGCCCACGAAGCGCTGGAAATCGCCATGCGCCGCATCGTCCGCGCGGTCGGAGATCGTCCGCACGACGCCGAAGGGCCGGCCGAAATCGTGGCAGACCTGGGCCACGGCGGCGCCTTCCATCTCGACCGCGAGGGCCTCGGGCAGCGCGGCGCGCAGCGGGTCGCTCTCGGCGCGCGTGGCCACGAAGCGGTCGCCGCTGATGACCAGGCCCCGGTGGACCGCCGCCGTGTCGGCATGCCGGTTGGCCATCGCCACGGTGCGGCTCGCGCGCGCGAGGCGCTCGGACCAGGCCGCGTCCGCGTCGAAGCGCGCGCGCCCCGTCAGCGGCACCTCCCAGCGCGGGAACAGCGGCTCGGCGTTCATGTCGTGCTGCAACAAGGCGTCGGCGACGACGATGTCGCCCACGCGCACGGCCGCGCCCAGGCCGCCGGCCACGCCGGTGAACAGCAGCGCGCTCGCGTCGAAGGCGTCCAGCAGCACGGCCGTGGTCGTGGCCGCGGCGACCTTGCCGATGCCGCAGCGCACCAGGATCACGTCGTGGCCGTCGAGGCGGCCGAAGTGGAAATCGCGGCCGGCGCGCCGCTTGGTGCGCAGGCCCTCGAGGCAGGGCCGCAGCGCGGCGATCTCCTCGTGCATCGCGCCGACGATGGCGAGCCGGGTCATGCGGCAGCCTCCGCCCTGCGGGCCGCGCTGCGAGCGCCCTTGGCAGCGGCCGGACGGGCGCTCATGCCGCCGCCTTCGCGGCGAACCGCCTATTCGGTCGCACCCAGCTGCTTGCGGAAGCGCGACGCCGATTCCTCGCCGTGCGCCTTGCGGATGTGCTCGACGAACTCGAGCGCCACGGCCTGGATGCCCGCGAGGTCGGAGCAGCCTTCGATCTTCAGGATCAGGCGGTAGCCCTTGATCAGGCCGAAGCGCTCCTTGGCCTCGTGCGTGAGCAGCGTGTACAGCGCGTCGTAGGTCCAGTCGCGCACGGCGACCTCCACCGGCACGCGCTGGTGCACCGTCTTGCCCGCGGCGGCGCCGCCCTGCGGGGCGATCAGCTTGGCCGCGATCAGGACCTCCAGGTCGGCCGGCGTGCTGCCGTTGACCTTGCCGATCCACGCGTCGCCACTGCAGCTGCCGTCGATCACCATCAGCAGGTTGCGGGCCGGGCGCGACATCTTGATCGTCTGCGAACGGATCTCCGCCTTGCCGGCGTCGGTGCGGACGTAATGATCGGCGAAGGTCGTGGTCATCATCGAGGTTTCCTGACAGCCGCGAGGCTGGCTTGAGTCGTCACTTGCCGTCCCGCAGCTCGCGCCGCAGGATCTTCCCTACATTGGATTTCGGCAGATCGGATCGGAATTCAACGACCTTCGGTCGCTTGTAACCGGTAAGATTTGTTTCACACCAGGCCCGCACGTCGGCTTCCGTCAGCGCCGGATCCTTCTTGACGATGACCACCCTGACGGCCTCGCCGGCCTTCTCGTCGGGCACGCCCACGGCCGCGCATTCCAGCACGCCGGGCAGCAGGTTGACGACGTCCTCGACCTCGTTCGGGTACACGTTGAAGCCCGAGACCAGGATCATGTCCTTCTTGCGGTCGACGATCTTGAAGTAGCCGCGCTCGTCCACCAGGCCGACGTCGCCGGTGCGGAAGAAGCCGTCGGCGGTCATCACCTTGGCCGTCTCGTCGGGGCGCTGCCAGTAGCCGGCCATCACCTGCGGGCCGCGCACGGCGATCTCGCCGCGTTCGCCCACGGGCACCTCGTTGCCGTCGTCGTCCAGCAGGGCGATGTCGGTGTCGGGCATCGGCAGGCCGATCGTGCCGCTGTAGGCGGTCGTGTTGACCGGGTTGCAGGACACGGCCGGCGAGGTCTCGGACAGGCCGTAGCCCTCGCAGATCGGGCAGCCCGTCTTCTGCAGCCACAGCTGGGCCGTGGCCTGCTGCACGGCCATGCCGCCGCCCACGGACATCACCAGGTGCGACCAGTCCACCGTGTCGAAGTCGGGGTGGTTGGCCATCGCGTTGAACAGCGTGTTGACGGCCGGCAGGCTGTGGAAGGGCTGGCGCTTCAGGTCCTTGAACATCGCCGGGATGTCGCGCGGATTGGCGATCAGCAGGTTGCACGAGCCCATGCGCAGGCCCAGCATCATGTTCGTGTTGAAGCCGAAGATGTGATAGAGCGGCAGCGCGCAGATGGTGACGATCTGCGTGCCCTTGGGGATCTTGCCCAGGGCCGGCTGGTACCACGCGTCGGACTGCAGCAGGTTGGCCACCAGGTTGCGATGCAGCAGCACCGCGCCCTTGCTGACGCCCGTGGTGCCGCCGGTGTACTGCAGCACGGCGATGTCGTCCGGGCCCACCTTGACCGGCTTGAACGTGCCGCGGCGGCCGATGGCGATGGCGTCGTTGAAGCGCACGGCGCCCGGCAGGTCGAACGCCGGCACGAGCTTCTTCCTGCTGCGCACGACGTAGTTGACGATCGCGCCCTTGATCAGGCCCAGCAGGTCGCCCATGGCGGCCAGCACGATCTTCTTGGTGGGCACCGCGTGCAGCACTTCCTGCAGCGTGGTGGCGAAGTTCTCGATGATGACGATGGCCTTGGCGCCGGAGTCCTTGAGCTGGTGCTCGAGCTCGCGCGGCGTGTACAGCGGGTTGACGTTGACCACCACCATGCCGGCGCGCAGCAGGCCGGCCACCACGACCGGGTACTGCGGCACATTGGGCATCATGATGGCGACGCGGTCGCCCTGGGCCAGGCCCAGGGTCTGCACGTAGGCCGCGAAGGCGTTGGACAGCTCGTCGACCAGGCGATAGCTGAAGTCCTTGCCCATGAACTTGTACGCTGCCAGGTCGGCGTACTTGCGGAAGCTGTTGTCCAGCAGCTCGACCAACGACGCATATTCGTTCGCGTTCACGTGGGTCGCGACCCCTTCGGGGTAGTTCTTCAACCAGTTGCGTTCCATCTTGTCTCCGGCGTGCGGGGCCTGTAGCGGTAAAGGGGAATTCTTGTGGGGACCTTATCCGATTCTGGCGATCGGTCGGGCGACTTGCGCGCAGGAAATCACGTCATTCGACGGCCTTGAGCATGTCCTCGACCACCTTCTTGGCGTCGCCGAAGACCATCATCGTCTTGTCCATGTAGAACAGCTCGTTGTCCAGGCCCGCGTAGCCGGCGGCCATGGAGCGCTTGTTCACGATGACCGTGCGCGCCTTGTAGGCCTCGAGGATGGGCATGCCGTAGATCGGCGAGCCCTTGACCAGCGCGGCCGGGTTCACGACGTCGTTGGCGCCCAGGACGATGGCGACGTCGGCCTGGCCGAACTCGCCGTTGATCTCGTCCATCTCGAACACCTGGTCGTAGGGCACCTCGGCCTCGGCCAGCAGCACGTTCATGTGGCCCGGCATGCGGCCGGCCACGGGGTGGATGGCGTACTTGACCCTCACGCCCTTGCTCGTGAGCTTGGCCGCCAGTTCCTTGACGGCATGCTGCGCGCGCGCCACCGCCAGGCCGTAGCCCGGCACGATGATCACGCTCTCGGCGTTGCCCAGGATGAACGCGGCGTCGTCTGCCGAGCCGCTTTTGACGGGGCGCTGCTCGGTCGAACCCGCCGCCGCAGTGCCCGGTTCGGCGCCGAAGCCGCCCAGGATCACGCTGAAGAACGAGCGGTTCATCGCCTTGCACATGATGTAGCTCAGGATCGCGCCCGAGCTGCCCACCAGGGAGCCGGCGATGATCAGCATCGAGTTGTTCAGCGAGAAGCCGATGCCCGCCGCGGCCCAGCCCGAGTAGCTGTTGAGCATCGACACGACCACGGGCATGTCCGCGCCGCCGATCGGGATGATGATCAGCACGCCCAGCACGAAGCTCAGCGCCAGCATCAGGCCGAACGCCACCGGGCTCTCGGTGCCGACGAACGCGAGGCCGCAGGCCAGCATCGCCACGCCGAGCGCGGCGTTCAGGAAGTGCTGCCCCGCGAACTGCACCGGCGCGCCCTTGAAGAGGCGGAACTTGTAGGTGCCCGAGAGCTTGCCGAACGCGATGACCGAGCCGCTGAACGTGATCGCGCCGATGGCCGCGCCCAGGAACAGTTCGAGCCGGTTGCCGGCCGGGATCGGCTCGCCCTTGGCCAGGCCGGGCTCGAGCGCGGACGGCTCGGCCACGGCCGCGATCGCGATGAACACCGCGGCCAGGCCGATCATGCTGTGGAAGAACGCCACGAGCTCGGGCATCTTGGTCATCTCGACCGTCCGGGCGCGCCAGGCGCCGTAGCCGCCGCCCACGACCACGCCCAGCAGCACCCAGGACAGGCCCAGCGGCGTGCCGGCGAGCTTCCAGATCAGCGCGCCGGTGGTGACGGCCGCGATGGTCATGCCGACCATGCCGAAGACGTTGCCACGGATGGACGTGGTCGGATGCGACAGGCCCTTGAGCGCCTGGATGAAGCAGACGCTGGCCACCAGGTACAGCAGCGTGACGAGGTTGAGGCTCATTCGTTCCCCTTCTTTTGCATCTTGTCGAGGGCGGCCAGCAGCACGCCGACGATCGAATCGGTGAGCGCCATCGAGCCGGCGGCCAGGATCGCCACCAGCAGGATGAAGCCGGCCCGGTCGTCGGGCATGGGCGAGAGCAGGCGCAGCGCGTACAGGAACAGCGCGACGCCCGCGATCAGCTGCAGCACCCGCCAGAACGGGCTGCGTGGCGGCGACTCGGGCACGAACGTGTTCATTGGCCGCCCTTGGCCGGACGTTCCTTCTTCCTGAACATCTCCAGCATCCGCCGCGTGACCAGGAAGCCGCCGAACACGTTGACCGCCGCCAGCGCCACGGCCAGCACGCCCATGATCTTGGCGAACGGGCTCTCGGTGAGCGCGGCCGCCAGCATCGCGCCGACGATCACGATCGCGGAGATCGCGTTGGTCACCGCCATCAGCGGCGTGTGCAGCGCCGGCGTGACGTTCCACACCACGTGGTAGCCGACGTAGATCGCCAGCACGAAGATGATCAGGTTGATGATCGTGGGGGAGACGATGTCCATGGGGACTCCTCGGGTGCGGTGATTCGTTTCGCGCGTCGCGCGCGCGGGGCGCGACGCGTGCGGGGCGATCGTCAGGCGCGCTTGACTTCGCCTTGGTGGGACATGAGGCAGGCCGCGACGATGTCGTCCTGCAGGTCCAGGTGGAACGCCGCTTCCTTGTCGATCACGAGCTTGAGGAAGTCGAGCACGTTGCGCGCGTACAGCGAGGACGAGTCCGCCGCGACCAGCGCCGGCAGGTTGGTCTCGCCGACGATCGTCACGCCGTGCTTGACCACCGTGCGGCCGGCCTCGGTCAGCGGGCAGTTGCCGTCGGTGCCGGCGGGGCCGCGGCCGGCGGCGATGTCGACGATCACCGAGCCCGGCTTCATCGACTTGACCATGTCCTCGGTGACCAGCACCGGCGCCGCGCGGCCCGGGATCAGCGCGGTGGTGACGACGACGTCGGCCTGCGCCACGCGCTTGGCGACCTCGACCTTCTGGCGCTCGAGCCACGACGGCGGCATCGGCCGCGCATAGCCGCCGACGCCCTCGGCCGCTTCCTTCTCCTCGGCCGTCTCGTAGGGCACGTCGATGAACTTGGCGCCCAGGGACTCGACCTGTTCCTTGACGCTGGGCCGCACGTCGGTGGCCTCGATCACGGCGCCCAGGCGCTTGGCGGTGGCGATGGCCTGCAGGCCCGCGACGCCCACGCCCAGCACGACGACGCGCGCCGCCTTGATGGTGCCGGCGGCCGTCATCAGCATCGGGAACAGGCGCTGGTACTTGTCGGCCGCGATCACCACGGCCTTGTAGCCGGCGATGTTGGCCTGCGAGGACAGCACGTCCATGCTCTGGGCGCGGGTCGTGCGCGGCGCGGCCTCGAGCGCGAAGGAGGTCAGCTTCGCGGCGGCCAGGCGCGCGAGGCCGTCGCGGTCGAACGGGTTGAGCATGCCCACCAGCACGGCGCCCGGCTTCATCAGCCCGAGCTCGTCGGACTGCGGGGCGCGCACCTTGAGCACGAGGTCGGCGCCCAGGGCGGAGACGCGGTCCACGATCTCGGCGCCCGCGGCCACGTAGGCCTCGTCGGGGGCGCTGGCGGCGACGCCGGCGCCCGACTGCACCCGCAGCACATGGCCCTGCGACTTGAGCTTCCTGGCCGTCTCAGGCGTGACGGCCACGCGCGTTTCGCCCGCCGCCGTTTCCAGCGGAACACCGATCAACATGGATGTCTCCTCGCCAACTTTGTCGTCCTGGTCGCAAGAACCGGGCCTGTCACACAAGGCCCTGGACGGGCTTGCGCGCCCTCGTGCAATGGGCTGCTCCTGCGCAATAGCGGTACAGCTTACACACATTGACCCCCCGCGTTTAGTGGCGTGCCTCGGGCCGGTGAGGCGTGCGCGCAACGCCACACCCCGGCGCGCCATCCCACGGATTCGCTGGCGGGCGCGCCGCGGCGCCGCCACAATCGCCGGCCATGGCAGCAGATCGTTGGAAGCCGAGCGTCACCGTGGCGGCCGTCATCGAGAAGGACGGGCGCTACCTGATGATCGAGGAGATGACGCGGGACGGCCTGCGCATCAACAACCCCGCCGGCGGCCTCGAAGCCGGCGAGTCGCCGCTCGAAGGCGCGATGCGCGAGGCCCTCGAGGAGACGGCCTGCCACTTCACGCCGCAGGCGCTGCTGGGCGTCTACATGGCGCGCAACCCCGATTCGGAGCGCGGCCCCGGCGTCACCTACATGCGCTTCGCCTTCTGCGGCACGGCCAGCGACCCGGTGCCCGGGCGCAAGCTCGACAGCCCCGTCGTGCGCACCCTGTGGATGACCTTCGACGAGATCGTCGCCGCCACCGACCGCCTGCGCGGGCCGCTGGTGCTGCAGTGCATCGCCGACCACCGCGCCGGCCGCCGGCTGCCGCTGGAGGTGATCTACACGCATCCGAGCGTGGCGTCGCCCAACGCCGCCGCCGCCACGTCCGAGCCAGACGACAAGCCCTGACGGCGGCGCGCGAAGGCGCCGTTTCCTACAATCGAAGCATGTCAGCGAAGCGCGTGGTGGTCGGCCTGTCCGGCGGTGTGGATTCGGCGGTGTCGGCCTACCTGTTGAAGAAGCAGGGGCACGAGGTCGTCGGCATCTTCATGAAGAACTGGGAAGACGACGACGACGACGAGTACTGCTCGACGCGCCAGGACTTCCTGGACGCCGCCAGCGTGGCCGACGTGCTGGACATCGAGATCGAGCACGTCAACTTCGCCGCCGAATACAAGGATCGCGTCTTCGCCGAGTTCCTGCGCGAGCATCGTGCCGGCCGCACGCCCAACCCCGACGTGCTGTGCAACGCCGAGATCAAGTTCAAGGCCTTCCTCGACCACGCGATGCGGCTCGGCGCCGAAAGCATCGCCACCGGACACTACGCGCGCGTCCGCAGGAACGAGTCGACCGGTCGCCACGAACTGCTCAAGGGCCTGGATCCGGGCAAGGACCAGAGCTACTTCCTGCATCGCCTGAACCAGGCGCAGCTGGCGCAGACGCTGTTCCCCGTGGGCGAGCTGCACAAGACCGAGGTGCGCCGCATCGCCGACGAGAACTTGTTCAGGAACTCGCGCAAGAAGGATTCGACGGGCATCTGCTTCATCGGCGAGCGCCCGTTCCGCGAGTTCCTGAACAAGTACCTGGCGCACGACCCGGGCCCGATCCTGGACGACCGCGGCCGCAAGCTGGGCGAGCACGTCGGGCTGAGCTTCTACACCCTGGGGCAGCGGCAGGGACTGGGCATCGGCGGGATCAAGGACAAGAAGGGCCAGCGCGGCGGCGGCGAGCATGCGCCGTGGTTCGTGGCGCGCAAGGAACTGGACACCAACACGCTGCGCGTCGTCCAGGGGCACGACCACCCGTGGCTGCTGTCGCACCGGCTCAGCGCGATGGATCTCGCGTGGGTGGCCGGCGAGGCGCCGGCGCCGGGGCAGATGGCGTCCAAGGCGCGCTACCGGCAGGCCGACGCGGCCTGCACGCTGGAGCCGACGGCCGATGCGGGGTCGATCGCGCTGTCGTTCCCCGATGCGCAGTGGGCGGTCACTCCCGGGCAATCGGCGGTGCTGTATGACGGCGACGTCTGCCTGGGTGGTGGCGTGATCGAATCGGCGCAGACGTTGGGCTGAACGCGCGGCCGCTCCGCAGGGCGACCTGCCGCCTCACACGGCGTCACGCTTCGCGTTCGAGGAAAACCCGCGCGGTGTCACCTTGGCGCCGTCGAGCGCGACTCGACTCGTGGCATGCTCCGACGCCTGACGCCGACACGGATTCCCGATGCTGACCTTCGCCCTCGTTCTCGTCGCCTTGATGGCGCTGCTGCACGTCTACATCCTCGTGCTGGAAATGTTCCTGTGGACGACCAAGCGCGGCCGCAAGGCGTTCGGGACGACCGCCGAGTTCGCCGAGGCCAGCAAGGTGCTGGCTGCCAACCAGGGGCTGTACAACGGCTTCCTGGCCGCCGGCCTCGTCTGGGCGCTGCTGAGCGGCGGCGGCTGGGAAGGCTACAAGATCGCCATGTTCTTCCTGGGCTGCATATTCGTGGCCGGCCTCTACGGCGGGGTGACGGCCAACCGGCGCATCCTGTTCATCCAGGCCATCCCGGCCGCCGTGACGATGCTCGTCCTGAGCGTGGCCGTGCTGGGCCAGGTGGGCATCACCGGTAGTCATTGAGCGATATCCGTTTTCCGCACATGGGTCTGCGTAATAACGAGATTACGCATATCGAATAGGCATCGATAATCGTTTGTCAGATAACGATTCCGAGCCCGTCATGAATTTCCAGCAACTGCGCTCCGTGCGCGAGGCCGTCCGTCGCGGCTTCAACCTGACCGAGGTCGCCTCGGCGCTGCACACCTCGCAGCCCGGCGTCAGCCGCCAGATCCGCGAGCTCGAGGAAGAGCTCGGCGTCGAGATCTTCGTGCGCGTCGGCAAGCGCCTGACCGGCCTGACCCAGCCCGGCGTGGCCGTGCTGCCCTGGGTGGAGCGCCTGCTGCAGGACGCCGAGAGCCTGCAGCGCGCCAGCGAGGAGTTCACGCAGGGCACGACCGGCGTGCTCACGATCGCCGCCACCCACTCGCAGGCGCGCTACGCGCTGCCGACCGCCGTGCGCGACTTCCGCGCCGCCCACCCCGGCGTCCAGTTGCAGCTGCACCAGGGCTCGCCCGAGCAGATCGCGCAGATGCTGCTGACCGGCACCGTCGACATCGGCATCGCCTCGCACCTGCTGGCCGAGCGACCCGAGCTCGTCGCCCTGCCCTGCTACCGCTGGACGCACTCCATCGTCGTGCCCGAAGGCCACCCGCTGGTGGCCGACGGCGAGGTCACCCTCGAGCGCCTGTCCAAGTACCCGATCATCACGTACGACGTGGGCCTGACCGGCCGCTGGAGCATCGACGCCGCGTTCAAGCGCGCCGGCCTGCGGCCCGACATCGTCATCACCGCGATGGACGCCGACATCATCAAGACCTACGTCGATCTCGGCCTGGGCGTGGGCATCCTCGCCTCGATCGCAATGGACGAGGACCAGCCCGGGCGCCTGCGCGCCGTCGATGCACGCCACCTGTTCTCGATCAACACGACCAGCGTGGCCGTGCGCCGCGGCGGCCTGCTGCGCGGCTATGCGTACGACTTCATCCAGACCTTCGCGTCGCACCTGACGCGCGAGGTGATCGAGGCCGCGCAGGCGGCGCCGAGCGACACCGAGCAGGCGCCGCTGTAGAGCACGGCACGGCGGGAAGCGAGAACTATCCGACGGAATCGAGCTTGCCCTACGGGCGAAACCTCAAGCCCGCAAGGCACCATCCGAAGGACGATGTGATGCGCGCCCGTCTTCGCGGGCGCCCGCGTTGCCCCGACCGACCCTGGTGAACTCGCTGCCGCCCGACCTGAATCCCGCCAACGTGCTCGACGGCACGCCGGCCCCGGCACGCCTGCTCGAGCAGGCCGACAGGCTGCTCTACATCGACATCCGCGGCGCCGGCGCGCTCGGGCAGCAGGTGCTGGACGCCACGCGCGACCAGCCCACGCTCGCGCTGCGCGGCGAGGCGCACTTCCATGTAGCGTTCGCGCTCGCGCGCACCGGCCAGGTCGAGCGCGGCATCGAGCACAACGAGTTCGCCCGCGCCTCGTTCGCCGCCCACGACGATGCGCGCGGCCTGCTGATGTGCGACCAGTTCGACGCGCTGCACCTGCAGATCCAGGGCAAGCTGCAGGAGTCGCTCGCGCTGCACCTGCGCATCCTGGCGCGCAGCGCCGACGTCGTGCGCCGCCCGATCGACCTGTACATCTGCCACAACTCGCGCGCCATCACGCGCAAGCTGCTGGGCCAGCACGACTACATGCTGCTGGACTTCTACGAGGCGCTGGCCACCGCCAAGTCCTGCGACTCGCCCGGCCCGCACCTGACCTCGCTGACCAACCTGGGGGGCAGCCACACCGACCTGTGGAACCTGGGCGAAGCCCAGAAGCTGTCCGAGCAGGCGATGGATCTGGCCGAGGCCGCGGGCGCGTGGTCGTCGTTCGCCGTGTCGGTGTTCAACCTCGCGCAGATCTACGACGGCCTCGGGCTGCGCGAGCGCTGCGCGGCGATGCTGGACCGCATCGAGCGCAACAAGGATCGCATCCTGCCCGGGGTACTGGCGCGCAACACGCCGCTGATGGCCATCGCCCACCTGTGCGCAGACGACCTCGAGGGCGCCGGTGCCTGGCTCGACCCGGCCCTGAAGCCCACCGCGC
>Ga0207427_100246_pt1 | contig 43591 bp, 88 predicted proteins | sample AraplaCL_Cvi_mMS_FD_184268 | JGI IMG/M metagenome (GOLD analysis project Ga0207427, IMG submission 184268) | Arabidopsis root microbial communities from the University of North Carolina, USA - plate scrape CL_Cvi_mMS (SPAdes) (version 2) | ecosystem: Host-associated > Plants > Roots > Endosphere ... | reverse complement strand
ACCGGAAGAACCTCCCCGCGAAAGACTTCAAGGGACCGAACCGCTCGTTTCCAATTCCTGACCGCGGCCACGCCCGCGCTGCGCTCCAGGATCTACCGAAGGCCAAATCCCTGACGCTCGATCAGGCCGCAAAAATCCGGGCCGCGGCGAACAAGAAGCTCGGCAAATAGCCGGCTTCAAGCCTGAAAACCCAACAACTTGAGTAATTTAATATGGCTGGCAGACCGGCAGGATCACAAAACAAGGACAAACCATTTCGGGACGCAATCCGAATGGAGTCAATCCTTGCTGAGAGTGGGGAAGCCAGCCCAGCAAAGCCGGGATCGCTTCGGTACATCGCAAGGCAATTGCTGATCAGAGCCGGTGAAGAAACCGCAGCAGCTAGAGAGATCGGAGATCGTCTGGACGGCAAGCCTGCACAAGCGATCATCGGGGGCGATGAGGATGATCCTGGGGTGAAGATCATCAGCCGGATCGAGCGTGTGGTGGTGAAGCCGGACGGGGAATAAGGGAATGGGCTTAGTCTGGATTCTGATCGTTCTTTCGCTGGTCTGTTCTGGAGCATCGCTGTTTCAGCGCGACCCTTACGCAGGGCTTTTGGTTTGTGTTTTGGCTGTCGCACTAGGCATGACCGCGGTCGCGATTGCATTCTCGGGGAAAATCTAATGTCAACTGCGGCGAGTGAAAAGCAAATTCCTATCGCTCTTACGGAGTTTGAGATCATGCTTTGCATTTCTGCTTTGCAAAGCGCGGCGTCAGAGCTGACGACGGCACAAGCCGGCGATGACACTGACCGCTTCATGTCAAATGCCCGTACTGGAGCGATAGCCGCCATGGGTAGCTTGGAATCTAAGCTTCGACGCGTCGTAGGTAGGAGCTAATGGACCTCCAGCGCCTCCAGGACCGCGTACAGCAGTTGTTGGAAGTGATCGGGGCGGATGACGACCTCTCGGCTCGGCTCATGGCGGCCTTTGGCTTGGCGGAAAAAGACCATGCCATAATGCTGGGACTGCTGTACCGGCGCGATCTGGTGACACGGGATGGGCTCTATACTGTGCTTTACGGAGATGAAGCGGAGCACGAATGGCCGAACGACAAGATCATGGATCAACGGCTTTTCAAACTCCGTGCATCGCTGAAGGTTCACTCGATCGAGGTCGAAACTGTGCGGGCGTTGGGCTGGCGGATTTCCAGAGACGCGAAGGCAGCGATCAAGCGAGCGGTTGAGGGTCCGACGCATGAGGAGATCGTTGAGCGGTATCGCATTGCGTTCGGTTTGCAGCCCAAGCAAGCGCGCATCCTGGCGCTAATGATGGAGCGGCCGGCAGTGACCGCGGTAAACCTTCAGGACATCGTGAACGGCTACGGGGCAGCTCGGCTGCAGATCCACCGCATGCGCAGGACCCTCGCTCCGTTCGGGGTGGACATCATCGGCAATCATGGCCGCTGGTCTTTGGGAACCTCAGATCGTGCGATTGTGGAAACGACAGGAAACGCTTTCTCAGCAAGGCGACCGATTGCAGTGGGTGTGCGATGACGTTCGCGTATTTTCGTTTGCTATTGGCTCGGATAGTTGTACCGGCCGGCTATGTCATAGTGCCGCGCGAGCCAACGCCGAGCATGATTAAGGCCGCTTGCGCATCGATGTCTCCCGCCAAGCGCCCTACGCCGAATTGGGTTTCCGTGCGGGAAAAGCACAGGATCAGGTATCTGGCAATGATTGCGAAGGGCGAGACATGATCGGCCTCTACAGCCCCTTGGCATTGCTTGCCGTCATTCTCGACGCGATCTTTCGGCGCAAAAAGTAACCTTTGGAAGGTTTGCGATGTATGTCTTGATCATACTCACTTGGATGGGCGGCTATGTCGATGGAGCCTCTGTTGTGTCGGTTGAATTCGTGTCGCAAAATAGCTGCGAGGCTGCCAAAGCAGAAGTGTTGAAGACCGCCGCGGAATGGAAGATCGGCGATAAACTGCGGCCATTCTGCGTATCAAAGTGACAACCCTCAAGATCAAAACGGCTGATGTGTTCGTGCCTCTGCTCGCGCCGGCACGGTACAAGGGCGCGTGGGGCGGAAGATGGTCAGGCAAATCGCATTTCTTTGGCGAAATGCTTGTTGAGCAGTGCGTGGTGTCGCCTGGGGACAATGCTGGTGTCGGGATGCTGGCGGTTTGCATCCGGGAGGTGCAGAAGACGCTTACTGACTCGTCCAAGCGCCTTGTCGAGAAGAAGATGGCCGACCTTGGCCTTGGAGAAGCCGACGGGTTCAAGATATGGCGAGATCGTATCGAAACGCCTGGCGATGGCGTCGTTATTTTCAACGGCATGGCTGACCACACTGCAGAATCGATCAAGTCCCTAGAAGGGTTCAGGATCGCATGGGTCGATGAAGCTCAAACGCTGTCGGCGCGGTCTCTGTCATTGCTCCGGCCTACAATCCGCGCGGCCGGATCAGAAATATGGGCGAGCTGGAACCCGCGCCGTAAGGCTGATGCGATCGATGAGTTCCTGCGCGGCCTCAAACCGGATGGCTCCATTGTCGTCAAAGCAAACTGGCGGGACAATCCATGGTTCAACGCTGAAGGTGAGGCTGAGCGGCAGCTTGACCTAAAGCTTTATCCAGAACGGTATGACCATATCTGGGAGGGCGGCTACGCCAAGGCATTCGAGGGCGCGTATTTCGCCGGCATGTTGGCGCTGGCGAGGCAGCAGGGGAGGATCGTCAAGGGACTCAGCGCTGACCCGCTACTGCCGCTCCGGGCCTTCCATGACCTAGGTGGGGCCAGCGCCAATGCAGATGCTTACACCATTTGGATCGAGCAGTGGGTAGGTGACGAGATCAAGGTGCTCGACTATTACGAGTCGGTCGGCCAGGTCATGGCGCATCACGTCAACTGGATGCGACAAAACGGGTATGAGAGCACGATCAATTACCTACCTCACGACGGAGCCCGGCCGGATGGCTTTGTCGGCAAGCGGTACGAGGACCATTGGCGCGAGGCTGGATTTAACGTCGAGCCCTCGATCAAGAACCAGGGACCGGGAGCTGCCTCGATCAGGATCGAGGCTGTGCGGCGTCTGTCGCCCAAATTCGTGTTCGATGAGGACAAGACGGAGGCTGGCCGGGACGCGCTCGGATTTTACCACGAGAAGCGCGATCCTGAGCGGAATATCGGGCTTGGTCCAGAGCATGATTGGTCGAGCCACGCGGCGGACAGCTTCGGGCTCGGTGCGTGCTGCTACGAACCGCCGCGATCGACGGCGAATTTCAACCGCCAAATCAACTACGGAAATAGTGGATGGCGGTAGGGAACACCCGAATAACCGCTTTGGCCTGACAAAAGCACGCCATGGCGAAGAAAATGGACAATTCCACCCTGAAGGCAATGCTGGCCTCTGAGAGGACCAGTGCGCTTGCGGCCATGTCTGCCGCTCGGCTTGCAGAAGAACGCGCCGATGCGATGGATTACTATCTCGGCAACATGCGCAAGGACATGCCGGCGCAGGACGGACGATCGCGAGCGGTCTCAACGGATGTTTCTGACACCATCGAAGGGCTGATGCCCACCTTGATGGACATCTTCGCTGGATCTGACGAGGTTGTCCGATTTGAACCTGTCGGCCCCGAGGACGAGGAAGCAGCGCAGCAAGAGACGGATTACGTCAACCATGTCTTCATGCAGCGCAATCCCGGCTTCATGGTGCTTTACGGCTTTATCAAGGATGCTCTGTTGTCCAAGAACGGGATCGTCAAGGTGTGGTGGGATGAGCGCGAGGAGGAACAGCGCGAGACCTATTACGATCTGTCTGAGGACCAGTTCGCGCTGGTCGCCCAAGCCGTAGCCGAATCTGACGGTCAGATGGAGATCGTGGAACATACGGTCCACATGGGCGACGGCGAGCCGATCAAGGACGGGGACGCTTACTGATGGCCGACGAAGCCGAGATCGTGAGCATTGCCGCCTATCGAGCCGAGCGCGAGGAATACAAGCGCCGCAGGACGGAGCGCCACAAGCAACGGCTGCTTGCACATGCGAAAGAGGGCACTCCGATGTATCCCGGCGGGATCGATGACATGGATATTGGCTGATGGCTCCTCCGGTCCCCGCATTGGCCCAGCAGGCCCAGCCGATGGCACCCCAGCCGCCGCGCATGCATGACGTCACCATTGTCTCGACCAAGAAGCTCGCCCAAGCTAAGGTTATGGGAGTTCCGCCAGAGGAATTTGGCGTTGAGCGTGGCGCCCGATCGATCCAAGACTGCAATTACTGCTTCCATGATGTCGTGACCAAGACAGAAGCGCAGTTGATCGCTGAGGGCTATGACGCAGAGCAGATCAAAGCGCTCCAGCCCTATACCGGCCTGACGGACCTCGAGACCAACGCCCGCGACACGCTGCAAGAGCATATGTTCGGAGGCGACGGGCTGAATGCCGCGGCCAAGCCGGTCAAGATCACCGAGCATTACGTTCGGATGGACTATGAAGGCAAGAACCGGCCCTGCCTGTACCAGGTCATTACCGGAGGCGAGCAGGGCGAAATACTGCGCAAGGACGGCAAGGACTGCATCACGCCGTTCGACGCGATCCCGTTCGCTGCGACCACGCCGGTACCGATGACGCATCGGTTTTTCGGGCGGTCGATCGCCGAGCTGGTGATGCCGCTGCAACGCGAAAAGACGGCTCTTAAGCGTGGTGCTCTGGATAACATCTACCTGACCACCAATCCGCGTGTGGAAGTCGCTGAGTCCAACGCAGGGGCCAATACGCTGGATGACTTGCTCGTCTCACGCCCGGGTGGCGTGGTGCGCACCAAAACGCCTGGCGGCTTGAACTGGCAGACCGTCCCCGACATCACCGGCAGCATCTATCCGATGCTCCAATACCTCGATTCAGAACTCGAAACCCGCTCCGGCTTGACCAAGCAGGGGCAGGGGGTTGACGCGAACGCGCTGCAGAACCAATCTGCGACCGCAGTGGCGCAGGTGTTCTCAGCCTCGCAAATGCGGGTCAAGCTGATCGCCCGCATCATGGCGGAGGGGGTGCGGGATATCTTCTCGCTCCTCCACGCCACGATCCGCAAGCACGGCCAGGAGCAGCAGCAGACCGTCAGGCTACGGAACCAGTGGGTCAGCGTCGATCCCCGCAACTGGAAAACCCGCGACGACATGACGATCAACGTCGGCCTTGGCTCGGGCGGGAAGGCGCAGCAGTTCGCCCAGACCATGGCGATCGCGAACGTGCAGAAAGAGATGGTCGCAGCCGGCAAGGTCAATCTGGTCGGCGATCGTGAACTCTACAACACCGCGGCCGAGTTAACGCGGATCATGGGTCACAAGAATCCCGATAAGTTCTTTAATGATCCAACGGCCAAGGACCCGCAGACGGGCCAGCTTCTTCATCCGGCACCGCCTCCGCAGCCTGACCCGAAGACACAGGCCATCCAGGCCAAGGCGCAGGCTGACCAGCAGACCGCAGCGCAGAAAGCCCAGATCGAGCAGCAGAAGGCGCAAAACGACGCCCTTCACCAGCAGATCAAGGCACAGGCGGAGATCGAGACGGCCAAAATCAAGGCCGATCTGGATGCCAAGATTGCGATCATCAACGCCCATCTGAAGACCGTTGAGGCTGAACAGAAGGCTGCGCACGTTAACGAACTGCACCGCACCAAGCTTGCCGGCCAGGTCGCGGGCATCGTAGCGCACGCCCACAAGCACGATACCTCGATGGCGCAGCAGCAGCAGGCGCACGAGAACGCTCAGGAACAGGCCAAGGATATGACCGATGGCTGAGGGCCGAGAGATCACCATTGCGCGCGGGCGCCAAGCTGCGTCGTTGCTGGACGATGAGATTCTGAAAGGCGCGTTTGCCGAGCTCGAGCAATCCTATCTGGCAGCATGGCGAGCGACGACCATTGATAACGTGGCAGGCCGGGAAAAGCTGTTCTTGGCAGTCAACATCGTCGGCAAAGTCCGTGATCACCTTCAGCGCGTCGTCAACGATGGCAAGCTTGCCGATCGCGAGCTGAAAGAGATCATCGAGACGGCTGAGCGCAAGAAGCGCTTCGGGATCATCTAGGCCCAATCGTCATCTTCATACAGAACGGAACCGTTTTCGTCCTCGATCTTAACGAGATAGGTATCTGAGCCGCATTCCGCTCTATCGTCAAATTCCGGTTCATCACCGGCAGCTCTGGCGAAAAACAGGGAGCGGTTGCAGTCGCAAGCGTAATTGCCATCTGACCAGATGTAATCGCCGTCCCATGGCGTGTTATCGGCAAACTTACGAATCTCTCCCGTACCGACTTTGCGGATATAGATGATCTGCATATTGATGGCCATTGCTAGGGGTGCTCGGAATAATAGCCCACTTCGGCCGCCCGGAACAATCCAATAATCCAACCTGCCCATTCTCTCGCGCATGAAAACCGATGCGCGCGAGTTTGCATGACCGACGAAACCGCAACTTCAATTCCGGAGAGTTTTTCCGATCCGCGCGAGGCCGCGAACTGGCTATCGCAGCAGGACGAGAAGCCCGAAGCCAATTCATCCGCAGAGCAGCCTGATGGCGCCGCGGAGCACAAATCGGCCCCTGTGGCCGACGCTGCCCCTCTTGAGGAGGCTCCCAGCGAGACTGAAGGCAACGACCCGGCAGACAATCTGCCCCCCGTCGATCGCCCGCGGTCTTGGTCGAAAGACGACGAAGCCGAGTGGAATGGACTGCCCCGCGCCGCGCAAGAGAAGATTGCGGCTCGTGAGCAGGCTCGTGAAGCGGAGTTGCGTCGAAGTCAGAACGAAGCTGCCGAAGCCCGCAAGGCCATCGAAGCCACGCGAACCCAGGCAGAGAGTAAGGCACAGATCGGCGAGAAGGTGAAGACGCTCCAGCGCGAGCTGGACGAACTGACCTTCACCAACAACATGCAATTCGGTGAGATCAAGTCCCAGGCGGACCTCGACAAGCTGTCGCAGGAACAACTGAGGCTTGCCGCGTCTGACCCGGTTACGGCCGGCCAGATCGGAGCGTTTCTCCAGGCTTGGCAAACCCATCAATACAAGCTCAGCGCCAAGCAGACCGAATTGAATCAGGCCCAGCAGGGCGCAACCAGCGAGTTTCAGCAGACCCGCGCGGCCTATGCGGCCGAGCAGGACAAGCTATTCCGCGAAGCCCTGCCTGAGTTCGCCGATCAAACGAAGCTGACCGAGGCGCTTAAGCGCGCCGTTCCCATCCTGAATGAGTACGGCCTATCAACCGACAAGCTCCAGAAGTGGTGCGAGTCCAAGGCAGGTTACGAGATCATCGGCAGCGCTGGCTTTCAACGGCTCGTTGCAGACGCGCTCAAATATCAGGACGTGAAGGCCGCCAAGCAGGCTGTCGCAGCAAAGCCCGTGCCTCCCGTGCAGCGTCCCGGCGCCCGTCAGGCTGGAGGCGGCAACGTCTCGGCCCTGAAGGCCGCTTCTGATGCTTTCAACCTCAACCCGAACGCTAAAACGGCCACCGCGCTCGCCATGGCGCGGCGTGAGGCCGCAGCCACGAAACACTAGCCTCCTCAAGGACCAATCACCATGACGATGCCCGTCAATACCCAAACCACCTATAGCTCCATCGGCAATCGCGAAGATCTGTCCGATATGATCTATCGCATCGATCCGACCGACACTCCCGGCATGTCCGGCATCGAGCGCGAGAAGGCCACCGGCGTCAAGCACGAATGGCAGACCCAGGCGCTCGCGGCCGCGGCGGCAAACGCGCAGCTCGAAGGCGACGATCCGACCGACGTTGCCACCACCCCGACCCAGCACCTCGGCAACAACTGCCAAATCTCCTACAAGATCGCCCGCGTGACCGGCACTCAGCAGGCGGTTGAGCACGCTGGCCGCAGCAACGAACTGGCCTATCAGGAGATGCTGAAGGGCCTTGAGCTGAAGCGCGATATGGAAGTGACCGTCTTCGGCACCAACCAGGCGACCGCCACGGGCAGCTCTACCGTGGTCCGCAAGACCGCTTCCATACTGTCCTGGATCAAGTCCAACACGTCCACGGGCGGCACTTCGCCGGCCGACCCGGCCGCGGCGGACGGCACAGGCACCCGTACAGACGGCACCGGCACGCTTCCGGCATTCACCGAGGCGCGTCTCAAGACCGTCCTGTCCGCGACCTGGATCAACGGCGGTAAGCCGAACCAGATCATGACGGGCGCCTTCAATAAGCAGGCGTTCTCGACCTTCACCGGCCGTGCGACTGCGATCGAAGACACCAAGTCCAAGAAGATCGTCGCTTCCGTCGATGTCTACGAGTCCGATTTCGGCACGTTGAAGGTGGTTGCAAACCGCTTCTCGCGCGCCCGCGACGTTCTCGTGCTGCAGATGGACATGTGGGCGATTGCCTTCCTCAATGGCCGCAACATGATCTCGATCCCGCTCGCCAAGACCGGCGACAGCGATCGGCGCCAGGTGCTGTCTGAGTACGCGCTCGTTGCCCGCAACGAGAAGTCCTCGGGCGGCGTGTTCGACAACACATCGTCTTAACGGAAACCTCCTAACTGCCGGCGCTCCGCAAATGGGCGCCGGCGCCATTTTCCTAACTGGAGGCTGATCCATGTCACTACCTTCTTCACGTCCTTTCAACGATACGCCGGTCGATGCTCAAACGACCTCGATCGGCGCAACCCCGGTTGCTGGCATCGGCGTCGCCCATATGTCCGGTTATCTTCAACGAGTCGTCGCGGCTGCTGGTGGCACCACGACCGGCACGATTGCTGTTGCCGTAGCCATCAACGGCGGCTCCGATGTCACCGGTGGTGCTCTGACCATCGCTGCCGGGACCGGTGCGCGGGCTGGCTCCATTCAGGAGTTTCCGCTGACCGGCACGAGTTCGGTTTGGGTCAACGAGGGTGATTGCTTCACCTTCACGCCTTCGGGCGGAGGCGGTGCGTCGATCCCTGGGGCCTTCACGGCCGTCATTCGGGCGACCTGATATGGCGTTCTTCCCGAAGGTCTCGTCCTCTCGCCAAGGCGCCTCGCAGAACGTGGCCTTCGCTGCGTCTGGAGGCTCGTCTGCCGCTTCAACCGCGTTCGGAAGCGAAACCTACCAGATCATGCTTTCGGTGTCTGGAACGGGCTTTGTGGCCGGGACTGGCGGCGTTCGCGTCCGCATCGATAGCGGCACACCGACGGCGACGGCGACCGACACGTTCATTCCGACTGGTGTCATCGCGTTCTTCACGGTGACGCCAGGCCAGAAGGTCGCTGTGATCGGCAACGATGCTGGAACGGGCAATCTGAGCGTGACGGAGCTGTCCTAATGGATGGCGTTCTCGTCAGGCCGCATTTCGATTCCAACGGGCAAGATCTAGCGATCGAGCACGTGCAGGATTGCGAACCAATCCTCGAATGGAACAAAGAAGCGCGGCGGGACGAGCAAAAGAGCGATTGGGGGAGGCACGTCGCGCGTATCCCCAATGTCGTCTATATGAAATGGCTCGATGAGGAATACGCGAAGGGCAATACGAACCTCCGCCTGTTCACCGAGGAGTTCGACCGGATCGTTCAAAAGAAGCTGCAAGACCCGGAATGGGCGCATCTTCGTGTCGATAAGCCAGCCTTGCAGGTGGGCTGGTCATGGCGCTGATCGCTGACTACACGTCGTTGCAGGCGGCCGTTGTGGAATACCTTGCCCGCGATCAGGACACGACCACGATTGCCAGGATTCCAACGTTCATCCAGTTGTTCGAAGCCAAGATGAACCGGGGCCTGTTCGTTCGGCAGATGGAAAGCCGGGCAACTGCCCTAACCGATAACACCTTGACCGAGCCGCAGTTCATCGCACTTCCAGCCGATTTCCAGTCGATGCGGCGGATGCGGATCACGACAGGTAGTCAGACCGGCGCGCAGTCGGGGCTCGAGTTCAAGTCAACCGTCGCGATGGATGAGTTTCGGACGCAGACCGCGGACGTGGCGGGACAGCCGCGGTATTTCTCCATCTTCGGCGATGAGATCGAACTCGCCCCGACTCCTGACGCAGCTTACACCATCGAGATGATCTATCGAGCCAACCTTCCCGCACTGGCCTCGAATAGCACGAATTGGCTCCTGACGCTCGCTCCTGATGCCTACCTCTACGGGGCTTTGCTCGAGAGCGCGCCGTACATCAAGGAAGACGCGCGCATCCAAACCTGGGGCGCGGGGCTGAAGAACGCGCTGGATGATCTCAACGCGCTCGGGAATACCTCGACCTTCAACGCGGGTCCTTTGGTAGTCAGAACATCAGGGCAGGTATTCTAAATGGCCGCTTTCAACAAGGTGAACATCTTCGTGCAAGACTTGGCGTCCGGCAAGCATCAGATGCAGACCGGCACAGCGCATGTGTACAAGGTATACCTGACCAACACGGCTCCAGTCGCGACGAATACGGTCTACAACACGCCGGCCGATCTCTCGACCGCGAACGGCTATACGGCCGGGGGAGCTTCTGTCGGCACGATCACCGGTTCGCAGACCTCCGGCACGTTCAAATTCATCGGCGGCACTGACCCGAGCTGGACGGCTTCGGGCGGCTCGATCGGTCCGTTCGAATACGCCGTGCTTTACAATTCGACCGCATCCGGCACCCCTCTGATCGGGTGGTGGGATTATGGCACAGCCATAACCCTCACCAATGGAAACACGTTCACCGTCGATATTGACCAGGTGAACGGCATTTTGACGATCGCTTGAGCCAGTTGTATAGCCCTTGAGAGGAAATCTAAAGATGTGGGTCCCATGCTCTCAAGGCGTATTTTTCTGCTCGCGCAGCCTCTCGTATTCTGGCGCAAACCGGGGAGGGTGCCTGTAATGGCGGCCTCCTATCTCGACAACTGCGGTTTCAACCCGACAGCGGGAGGAACGACCGACTTTACCTTTTCCTCCGCAGCGCTTGGCTATCAATCGCCTTCGGCTGCGGGAGCAGTGAACGGGGCGATCTATCGCTATCGCGCGCAAAGTGCGGACCTAACTCAATGGGAGATCGGCTTCGGGGCCTACAATACCGGGACCGGCGTTCTCTCCCGCAGCACGGTTTTGTTCAACTCGTCCGGCACGACGGCGAAGATCAGTTTCACCTTGGCACCTCTCGTCGCGATCGTCGCACTCGCGGAGGACTTGAGCCGCACGCATAGCGTTATCCCGAATGGACGCTTGACGCTGACCTCTGGAACGCCGATCACGACGACAGACGTAACTGCTGCCACAACCGTCTACTATACGCCGGGTGGAAGCACGGGCAACGTCATCGCGCTCTATGATGGCTCGAATTGGGTGCCGGTGGTTTTTTCTGAAACGAGCCTTTCCCTTTCCGGTCTGACTGCCAACACGAACTACGACATTTGGGGGCGCATCAGCTCGGGCGTTTTGGCCCTCGACACGACAGCCTGGACCAACGACACCACGCGAGCGACTGCAATAGCTCAACAGGACAGCGTTGACATCAAGAGCGGAGATGCAACCCGGCGGCTTCTCGGCACGATCAGGATCACGGGGACGACGGGACAGACTGAGGATTCTCGGGCGAAGCGGTTCGTGTCAAACCGATACAATGACACCGCTCGTAATATGGAAGTCCACGACGCAGCGGCGACGTGGACTTATAGCATTGCGACCTATCGGCAGGCCAACGCCAACACCGCCAACCAGCTCGATTTCGTCTGCTGCGTTGCGCGCATGGTGCAGGCGGTTGCTTCGGGAGTTTGTGCCAGCGGCGGCACGCAAACCAGCGTCGCAACCGGTATCGGCCTGGATGCTATCCCTACCACGACTCCGGATTCCACTCAGCAGCAAGGAACGGTCATTCCTGCGACGGGTGGCGGCGTTCCTTCCACGGCCTATTATGCTGGGACGCCCGGTGTCGGCAGGCATTTCCTGGCGTGGCTCGAATACGGAAGCGCAGCAACGACCGTTACTTGGCAGGGCACCAATCTGCCGTTCAGTAAAACCGGGATCAGCGGTGTGGTGAGCAACTGAGATGTTTCAGGCGCTTCTAAGCCGGGGTGCTCCAGCGACGCCGAGCAATGACCCCTACAGCCTTGTTCCGACCATTCCCAACGTCACGGGCGGAGCAACATGCAATAACTTCCCCGATTGGGCCAACCCAAACGGCAAGACGCCGGTTGATGTCTCGACGCTGACCAATCCGATCGTTGGCATTTTCGCTGGCCAGTCATTGACCACGAACTGCGTCAATGGAACGTACACCCCGACCGGTGGAACAGCCTACAACTTCTCGATCACGAACGGTGGGACTTACGTTGCATCAGATCCGCTGATGGGCTGCACGGGCTGGCACAACCTCCCGAGCAACCCTTGGCCTACCGGGTCATGGCAGACGCGGCTACCGGACAAGATCAAAGCGCGCAGCATCACAAGGCCGGTGATCCTCGTTCCGATCGGCGTCGGAGGCTCTAATGTCAGGGATTGGCAGAATCCATCACTCGGAGGTGGTGGCAACTTCTCGCGGTGGGCTGTCACTGCAAAGCGGCTTGCGGTCGCTGGTCTTACCCCGTCATTCGTCTATTGGCAGCAGGGCGAAAGCAATACCGGCGATACTCAGGCGGCTTATGCGGCCGGCTTATCCAGCGTCATCACAGACGGAATTCGCGCGCAGTGGGCGACAGTTCCGATCCTGATCGCGATCTCGACTTATATCAACGGTTCGGCGGATGCGAATGTGGCGGCAGCACAAGCGGCGGCCGTCAACAATCCGGCCTTCATCTACGCCGGAGCCAACGGCGACAGCTTGACCGGGACGACTTACAGGCAAAGCGATCTAACGCACTGGAATAGCGCGACCGGATCGGATGCTTACGCTGGGCTGGCTGATACCGCTCTCCACAATGCTGGAGTGTACTGATGGCGTTCCAGCTCGGTACCGCAGCAATCGGACGGCTCGCCATCGGGCAACTCCCCGGCGGCTCTGTTACTGTTTTGTCAGCGTCTCCTGGCGCATTTACGGAAACGGGGATTGCTGCTCTTTTCAGGCTCTCACAACTCTCAAACGTCGGCTCGTTCTCAGAAACGGGGATCGCGGCTGCGTTCAAGGTCAGTTTTGTTGGGTCTCCTACGTCATATGCGGTGAGCGTGAACGATGCGGCCTTCACAACCGGCATAGGATCATCGCCCGGAATCTATGCCATCTCGGGAAATGACGCATCGTTCTACCGCGATTTCATCAACTGGATACAGCATCCGAATCCTTCGGCCTCATGGAGTGGAGCATCAGCCCCATCCTCGACTTGGACCCCAGCGAACACAGCATCAACCACATGGACCGATGATCCGGCTCAACTGATCCTTCCTCCGGTGCATTGATGCCGCTGCTCAAATTCGGTGCTTATAGTCCAGACACCGCGGATTACGAGTCGGATCAGGTCAATTCGATCCTGAACGTGGTCCCTCGCGGCGATGGCTATGGCCCGTTCCCAACGTTCTCGCCGTACTCTCAGACCTTGCCGAGTGCGTGTCGGGGTAGCTCCTACGCGATCAAGACGAGCGATGGCTCTGTCGTCACCTTCGCAGGGACCTCCAACAAGCTCTACAAGCTGAATAATACGGATTATTCCTGGACCGACGTATCCTTGAGCGGGGGCACTTATGGCTCACTGAGTTCAACGGCTCAATGGCAGTTCGCACAGTTCGGCAATCTGGTGTTTGCGACCCAGGCAAATGCTGTTCTCCAGGTGTTCGATCTCGCGTCATCGAGCACGTTCACCAATGCGCTCGGCTCGCCCCCCCAAGCGGCGTATATCAGCGTGGTGGGGCGGTTTATCGTCCTCTCTGGCCTGGCCTCCAATCCGAACCGCATCCAATGGTCGGGGCTCAACGATGTGAACTCGTCGGCGAGTTGGACCAGTGGAACGAACTCATCCGATTTTCAGGACTTCCCTGACGGCGGTGTGGTGCGAGGGGTTGCCGGCGGTACACAGTCAGGAATCATCTTCCAGGACCAGGCTATCCGCACCATGGCCTATGTCGCGGGTGCGCCGTACATCTTCCAGATTGACCGTATTTCGCAGGACAAGGGCCTTTACGCGCCTTACTCGATCATCCGGGCGGGTGAACGGGTGTTCTTCTACGCCGGACAAGGCTTCCACAAGATCGAACCAGGGAGTGTTCCGGAGCAGATCGGGCGCGAACGGGTTGACCGGACCTTTCTGACGGATTTGGACAAGGCTAACCTGCAACTGTTCATTGGTGCGGCCGATCCAAGATCAAGCCGGATTTATTGGGCCTACAAGTCGGTTTCCGGTGCAGCCAACGCTTACGATAAGCTGCTCGGCTATGATTATCTGCTGGACCGGTTTTTCACAGTCCAATCATCTGGGCAATTCCTGCTCGGCATTTCTCAGTCAGGCTTGACCCTGGAGCAATTGGACTCGATCTCGAGCAGTATCGACGCGATGACGCTTTCGCTGGATACCTATCCGACCGCTGTTCAACCGGTGCTTTCGCAGTTCGACAATACCGGAAAGCTCGGCGCGTTCGCAGGTGCGAATATGGAAGCCACGATCTTAACAGGCGAGCAGGGGACGGACGAGCAGAGAATGGACCTGCGGAGCTTCCGGCCAATCACGGATGCGCCGACGTTCTATGGCTTGGTTTCCTATCGGGATACCCCACAAGCCTCATCCCTTACGACTCCTGAAATGGGGCTTTCCAGGCTCGGAAAGATCGATATCCGCAGGAATGCGCGTTACCTGCGATTTCAGGGCCGCATTCCCATTGGGACAAACTGGACCTTTGCGGCCGGTGTCATCCCCGATTTCGAACCGGGAGGCACGAATTGAGCGCATATGTCCCAGCCATTACCGAAACTGATCTGAAAAAGATCGTTCTTTCGCTTCAACAGCTTTCACAGGGTCGGTCGAACGCTACCGGGGTTTTCACGCTGGCGACAGGGGCGAGCTCGACAACCGTCATCGATAAGAACGCCGCGGCGGCGTCAGTCATCATTCCGATTGCCGGATCAGCGAACGCTTCTGCTGAAATCGCGGGAGGGACGATGTACCTCAGTGGACGAACGAACGGATCGTTCACCTTCACGCACGCGAACTCGGCCACAGCTAACCGTACGTTTTACTATGCAATCCTCGGCTGAATTGCTGTGCATCGCGCCGGGCCAATTGACCGCAGCGGCTTGGCCTTGTGTCCGCGACATGATCCGGCGCGCAATCGAGCGAACGGGATTGGGTGATTTTAGCTTGATCGAGCGTGACGTTCTCAGCGGCCGGCAACTGCTCTGGATGGCCTGGAACGGAGAGAAGATCGAAGCCGCGGCGACGACCGAGCTCGGTTGTCTTAACGATGTCAAAATCTGCTTCATCCGGACGTGTTCAGGCTCAAATCGGAAGCGATGGCTGCACCATATCGAGCAAATCGAAGCCTACGCTCGAGCTGAAGGCTGCGCGAAAATGAGGATCACTGGCCGAAAGGGCTGGGAACACGTTTTGAACGGATATCGCTCTAAGTTCGCCGTCATGGACAAGGAGTTGAGCCTTGGGTGATAGCAGCCAGACGACGAACTCGAGCCAGCAGACCTCGCCTTGGGCTCAGGCTATGCCCACCGTCAACGCGCTATTCGGCGGGGTCAACAGCCAGCTTGGGAACACCGGATTGACCGGCGCGCAAAGCGGCGCGATCGACCAGCTCACCCAAATGGGCCACGCCGGAAATCCCTATGCTGGGGCCTCACAGACCGCTCTCGATAGCATGCTGCACGGCGGTGGTGCGCAGACCTATTCCCCGATGGTCCAGCAAGCCTATAACACCTATCAGGGCCAGACCAACCCGCTTGCATCGAATACCAATTACGATCCGATGCAGACGCCTGGGCTCGGCGATCAGCTTCAGGCGCTCAAGGACTCGATCACTACGGGCGTGAACGGACAGTTCGCAGCGGCCGGCCGGGATCTATCTGGCTACAATCAGAAGGCGCTAGGTTCAGGGCTTTCGGCCGGACTCGCGCCGATTCTGACGCAGCAGTACAACCAGAACGTCCAGAACCAGCAGCAGGCCGCAGCCAACCAGTTCGGTGCCGGCAACACCGAAGCGAACACGCTTGCAGGCATGCAGCAGCAGGGCGTGAACAACCAGAACACCGGGATCAATAACACGGGGACGGTCCTGAACAACTCGATGTGGGGTCCGCAGACCACCCTTACCGCTCAGCAGCTTTTGCATTCGATCCCGACCAGCAACCTTGCTTCACTCGCGAATATCGGCATCCCGCTGGCTTCGCTGGGTTCGAACTCCAGCGGGACCAGCACGACACAGAACAGCCCCTCACTGATCCAGGACCTGACTGGCATCAGCGGCGCCCTTGGCTCTGGAAAATCAGCAACCAGCGGCGGAAGCGGAATCCTTGCTCTGTTAGGGATGCTGTAGATGGGCCTGCTCGACGCGCTCTTTCCGCAGCAGGACGGCGGCTTCCTCGACTTCTTGAAGCGGAACGCCAATGCCGCGGTAGCGAACGATCCCGGCGGCTTGTCGTCCGATACGGCGCAATACGGCAGTCCGATGGGCTACCAGCCAAGTCAGGTGCAGAGCGCGCCATTACAGCCGCCGCAGGGCATGCCGCAACAACCGCAGACGCCGACTGCGCTTGCGCCTCCAACGCAACCGATGGGCGCTCCGCAAACTCCCGCTATGGCACCGACCGCAGCTCCATCGCAGGGTGGCTTCATGCCGTTCTACCAGAACATGCACGGCGGCGGCGGGTTGATCGGTAGCATCATCGCAGGCGTGACGGGCCAGCGAAACGATCCGCAGGGCATCGCGCTCCAGCAACAGGCGCAGGTTGCGAACCAGACTGCGCGGGCTCTGATCGGCAAGGGTGTCCCGCAGGATGTCGCGATCGCGGCTGTCCAACCCGGCAATACCGAGATGCTGAAACAGTTGGTTGATCAGGCTTTCGGTGCTCCGAAGGCTCCGACTGTCCTCGGCGAAGGTCATGTCTGGAATCCAAAGACCGGGAAAGTCGAGGTGGCTTATGAGCCAGCAGACAAAATCCCATCCGGGTTTTCCAAGGGCGATGACGGCAATATGCACTTCATTCCGGGTGGCCCGGCAGATCCATCTTATCTGCGGCTTGCTGAAGCACAAAAGAAGGACCCGAATGCGGTTCACGTTTTGGGCAAGGGCGGCGAACTCTACAAGGTGGATGAGAAGGGTGTTCCCACCATCGTTCACAAGAACGATGAGGGTGCTGATGCTTCGCTGGACGACGCGACCACCACCATGATGGCGAAACAGTACCTCGCCGGCGACCGTTCCGTGATGCAAAACCTTGGCCGAGGCGCGCAAGGTTCTGCCAACATCGTCAAGCTTCGAGGGGCGATCAAGGCTGAAGCCGACAAGCAAGGCCTGGATGGCGAAGGCATTGCCCAGCGCATGGTCGATTATGTCGGCGATACCGCACGCGAGCGCACTGCGGCTACGCAAGAGGGTCGGATGGCGCCAGCCGGCATCGAGGCGCATGGCGCAATCCAGCTTGGGCGCATCGCGTCCGATGCCGTGCCGCGGGGCAATTGGGTACCCATCAATAAGGCCATTCAGGCGTATCAGGAAGGCACCAGCGATCCGGCATTGCGTGCCTTCGGCTCTGCGAACACGACCATCATCAACACATACGCGCGTGCGATCAATCCGAACGGTGTTGGCACGGTTGCCGACAAAGAGCACGCCCGGCAGATGCTTTCGACCGCTGACGGACCGGCGGCCTATAAGGCCGTGCTTGACCAGCTCGAGAAGGAAATCGAGATGGCGCATCAGTCGCCATCCCAGGCCAGAACAGGCTTCCGCCAAGAGCGCGCAGGCCGACTGAGTGGTAATCCTGTCAGCCCGACATTACCCAACCTGACGGCTACTCCAGCGCAGAACGGCGCGCCACCGCCTCCGCAGCCCGGTGAAGTGCAAGGCGGTTATCGCTTCAAGGGAGGCAGCCCGGCCGATAAGAACAATTGGGAGAAGGTCTCCTGATGGCTGACCCATGGGAGAAATACGCTGCAGCGCAATCTAGCTCGGCCCAGACTGACGGGCCATGGGCGCAATATACGGATCGTCCTGCGGCCAAAGCGACGTTCGGGCTTGGCGATACATGGCCGGCGCGACTCGCAAAGTCGATCTACGGTGCTGTTACAGCGCCAGGTCGGGTGATGCAGGAAAACCCGTATCCGGAAGGCACAGAGGAGCACGCCTTTTTCGAGAATAGCAGGCAATCCGATATCACAAATTCCTCGCAGGACCTTGCGAGTATCGTAAGCCCGCTTTCGCCAGCGGCGCGGCTGGGAGTGGGCTGGGCTGGTGCATTAAAGACTGAGGCGGCCCCGGCTCCAACCCAACAAGCGCTGGATAGCGCGGCGTCGGCGGCGTATGATAAGGCGCGCAATCTGGACGTGACGTTGCCTACGAGCGGAGTCTCCAGCCTCGCAAGCCGGATTTCGCAGCATCTACAGAATGAAAAAGGCATTACCGCTGACACTGCCGACAAAACATTCAAGGTCCTTGACCGGCTTCAGAACCCTCCCGAAGGAGCCGTCGTCACTGTCCAGAACCTCGATGCTCTCCGTCGAAATTTCGGGGAGATCGCGGGCAATTTCAACAACCCAACCGACCAAAAAGCATCGCTCATTGCTAAGCAGTCTCTTTCAGATTATCTGGCCTCCCTCACTGATCAGGATGCTATTCGCGGACCTGCCTCCCAAGTTAGCGCACTCACGCGCGAGGGGAACGGGAACTATGCCGCCGCGCGACGATCTGAGCAGATCAGCGACGCCCTCAACAAGGCCGAACTCCAAACTGCAGCCACTCATTCAGGGCGAAATCTCGACAATAAAACCCGGCAAGCCTTCGTTAAAATACTCACCAACGACAAAGCTGGTGCAGGATTTACGGCGCCAGAACTTGGCGCTGCCGAGAGCATCGTCAGAGGATCAAAACGCGCAGACCTAATGCGCTCTGCCGGCAATTTCTTGGGTGGCGGCGGGGGACTCGGGATGTTGCATGGTTCCTCTGCAGGTGCAGCAGGAGGTGCAGCTATCGGCGGCCCTATCGGCGCAGCCATCGGGGCAGTTATTCCTCCTTCGATTGGCTATCTCCTCAAGAAGGGAGCGGATGCTTCGACCATATCCAAAGTCGAAGCTTTTCAGCAGATGACCCGTGCTAGGTCACCTCTTGCTGACAGTTTACCTGAGCGCGTCGCCGGCACGGTTTCGCCGCGTCAAGCCATGACTGTTCGCTCGCTTTTGTTCGGCACCCATCCTGTTCAGAAGGATGACAACCGCTGATGAGCTATTCCGATTCCGTCATCCAGGCTGAAAGCAGCGGCGATCCGAACTCGCATAATGACCGTTCGTCTGCATCAGGCCCAGCAGGGTTCATCGACGACACTTGGGTTGATATGCTGCGCCAGCATAGGCCGGATATTGCCCAAGGTAAAAGCAGAGACGATCTGATCGCATTGAAAACTGATCCGCAATTGGCGGCTCAGATGACGGATGCTTATGCCGCCGATAACGGCGCCATTCTAGCCAAGAACGGCCTTCCTGTCACCGATGGGACGAAATACCTGGCGCATTTCAGTGGACCGCAGGGCGCCGTCAAGATTCTCCAAGCCGACCCGAACGCCAACGCTGGCGATATCCTGGGTCCGGCGGCGCTGAAAGCCAATCCTTTCCTCAAGAATATGACCGCTCAAGGTCTGCAGGCATGGGCCGCCAAGAAGGGCGGGGCGACGTTGCCCCCTGGGATGCAGGGCGCTCAGCCAGCCCCACAGGGGCCACCACCGCCTGCCGCTCCTCAGCAGCAGATGGCACCGCAATTCGCACAGGCTCCATCCGCTGCGCCGCCCGTCCACGCTCAATTCGATCCGACCCTGCAGCCGGCTCAATTCCAGTTCGCCAGACCGCAGGTCGATCTCACCGCGCTTCGCGCCCAGCTCGCCGCGCAGCCGCCGATTTTCGCAAGGGGGTAGCAATGACGTTCTTTTTATGGTCCAGGACCGGCGCGACCAATGCAAGCGCTGATCCGACCGTCAATTATGCCGAGGGCCAGGCCCCGAGTTCGTTGAACGATAGCGCCCGCAACGCAATGGCGGCAGCCGCGAAATACCGCGATGATACCTCAGGCGCGATCGTTACGGGCGGCACTTCAACCGCCTATACCGTCACGAGCTATCAGCAATTTGACACGCTGGCCCATATGAACGGGCAAACCATCGCGTTCACACCGCACGCGACAAACGGTGGTTTTTGTTCGTTATCTGTCGACAGTCTGACGCCTCGCAATATCCGCTCATCGACTGGCGCCGATATTCCGGCTGGGACCCTCATCCAGGGAACGCCATATGTCGCCACGTACAACAATTCCGACGGTATTTTTTACCTCAATTGTTTCTACGGGTCTCCGTACTCGATCCCGATCGGCGCGACCGTAGATTATTGGCTCCCGACCGCACCGAACAGTTCGTTCGTTTTTCCGTTCGGCCAGGCGATCAGCCGCACGACTTATTCCGTCTTGTTCGCGGCCATGGGCGTCACTTTTGGCTCCGGTGACGGCTCGACCACGTTCAATCTGCCTGACCTGCGCGGCCGTACCTTAGCATCTCCTGACAATATGGGGGGCGGTTCTGATCCTGCGCGCTTGACCAACGGCGCTTTGGCCTCAGTGCGCAATTCGGTTGGCGGGGCTGGTGGTGAATCCGGTCATACGCTGGTACTCAGTGAAATCCCCAGTCATAGCCACGCTATTAACGACCCAGGTCATACGCACACCGTCCAGAACCAGTATGTCGCGGGAACATTCGTCAACACCGTGGGCGGCAACTTCGCTCATCAGGCCACAGTCACGACCGATCCGGCGTTCACTGGAATTTCGATCCAGAACAACGGTGGTGGTGCTGCTCACAATATCATGCAGCCGACGATTCTATGTAACCGCATCATGAGGATCATCTAGCTTGCTTGGTTTCCCACACGATGCCAGCGCGCTTACGGCAGACAAATGATAGGATCGCGCCGCCGACAAATCGAGCCGACCGGCCAAGCCTGAACGTCATATAATCAGCCTCGACGCTTATCGGCGTCGAGCCAAAAGCTTCCTTCCACCACCTTTTGAGATCACGAGGGGAGTGATAGAATACATCGGTAGCGAGCTGATGGGCCATGTGGTCAGCCCATTCATCTGCAGACTTCCCCTGACGGTAATAGCCAAATCCGAGACGATGACACGCTTTCATATAAGGACGCGCCAGTTTCGGCGGCATCCAATGAACGAAGTAAAGGCCGACGTGACCTTCAAACCACGCTGACCTGTCGGGGAACAGTGCTAAAAATGTTCCTCCTGGCTTCAAGACGCGCGCAATCTCGCGCAGTGCTGCCGGCGGGTCTTGGACGTGCTCAAAGACTTGATTCGAGATCACCACATCGAACGAGTTGTCTTCGAATTGAATTGTAGTACCGGAAATAGGTCTGAAAAACTCCGGCCTCTCCGAAGCCGGCGCATCGCGATCAGTTCCAAAGAACTCATAGCCCTGGGAGCGCGCGAACGTAATGACCTCGCCGCGGCCGCATCCATAATCGAGGACGCGCGGGCGAGGACTAGAGGTGGAAGATAGCGCGCGTTCAAACACATATCGGTAATTTGGGCTCATCTGCGGAACCTCCCACACAACCCTTTCGCGAGCAAGTCCAGAACAGGCCAATAACCGACCGCTCCTAGGGTCCTCTCGACACGAGAGAACCCATGGCCGACCTCAAAGCCATCACCGCAGCAAATGCCCAGCGATGGGCGAAGGCTAGAACGACGCGGGATTTCACCCTGACGGCGAAGCGGCTGGTCTCGGCCAAGGCGCGGTATCAGACCGTTGCCAGCAAAACCGGGGTTCCGTGGTTCATCGTCGCCGTGATCCATGAGCGAGAAGCCTCGCAAAGCTGGTCCGCGAACATCGCCCAGGGCGACCCATGGACCGAGGTCTCTGTACATGTCCCGGCCGGCCGCGGCCCGTTCCTGAGCTGGGAGGGCGCCGCGGTGGATGCTTTGTCCAACTGCGCGCCCTATGCAGCCCGCTGGACGGACTGGAGCGCGGGTGGGGCGCTGACACTGCTCGAGACCTATAATGGAACAGGCTACGCCAACAAGGGCCTCCCATCGCCCTATATCTGGTCAGGCACCGATCAGTACGAAAAGGGCAAATACGTCTCAGACGGGAAATTCGATCCCGAGGCCATCGACAAGCAGCTCGGCTGCGCCGGCCTGATCCGCACCATGATGGTGCTTGACCCGACTATCACGTTCACGGGGCTCAAGATCACTACCACGACGATCTCGACGGCTCCAGCCAAACCATCCCGGCCATCCATCACCCACCCATCAAAGGGCTCGATCGGCGATGTTATCGCCAGGTTGATCGCGGCCGTCATGTCCATCTTCAAGAGGTAAGCCAATGCTCACGTTCGGATTTGCTCTCGGATTTGCTTCGGGTGGCGCTCTCGTCTGGTTCTGCAAGAGCAAAATTCAGGGCCTCGTCATCGACGCCAATTCGCTTTCGGCCAAGCTCCACGCCGAAGCAGACGCGATCTCAAAGAAGGTCTGAGCCATGTGGGCGAAGCTCAAGGCGTCCTGCCTCCACTCCCTGACGATCGCGTGGGGCTATGTCCTGGCGATCACGGGCGCGGCTATGTCGCTGGTCGATAATATCGGGGATGCCTTGGGCGATCCTAGCCTCAAGGATCAAATCAGCGCGGCCGTAGGGGACGCGAAAGCCGCGGGGCGCATCCTCCTGGGGATTTCTGTCATCACCATCCTGGCGCGGCTGCGGACGATCAACAAGGGGCCAAAGCCATGAGGGTGCTTTTTGGGATCGTAATCGTTTTTGCCGTTATCTGGACCGCATTCGTCCTGTTTGCGAACATGATGAAGCAGGGAGAAATGGGGGGCTTCATCGGAGCAAACACCCTCGTTGTGGCTTGGCTGATCGTCGGTATCCTTGCCGCCGCGAATGCATTTGGGTGATCGCAAATGTGGATGGCGATCATATCGTTTCTCGGCGGCCCGGTCATCAAGGGGCTGATCGACGCCTACCAAGCGAAGCTTAAAGCGGGCAACGTTGACAGCAAGATTGCTGCTGATCTCGCTGCGACAGAGATCGCCGCGCAGACCGCGGAAACCCAGGCGCAGACGCAGTATCGGATCGCGGAGATCGGGCACTGGTACGAACCCGACAAGCTCCTCGGCTATTGCGTCGTGCTCTATTTCGCAAAGCTTTTGGTTTGGGACAAGGTTCTAGGTCTCGGAACGACCGACGCGCTCGCCGGATTCGCGTCTACCACGGCAAACCTGATCGTCTCGTTCTACTTCGCCAAGCGCGGCTTTGAAAACGTCGCGCGTATCATCAAACGGTAGCAGCCCGACCTGTCGCTACGAACGGCAGGTCGGGCCTAACCCCCCTATAGGCTATAACCCTACAAGAGGGCTTTGAGCAGGATGCAACTAGAAAGTGAACAAAATATTGACGGATCGGAGGCTTTATGTCGGCCGGGGCTTGGGCGATGACCATCTCCAAAGATGAGGTCAGAGACATCATCCGAGAGACGTTGGCCGAGCAGAATCAACACCCGCCGGTCGATACCGTTATCATGAAGGCTATAGCTACCATCCTAACCTCGTTCGGCATCGAGGAGGAGGACCGGAAAGAGCTTAGAGCCGATTTCCAGCACTTGAGGAAGTGGCGCAAGAGTGTTGAGCAAGCCCAAGGAATCACGTTCAAGGCTGCTATCGCTATCATCGTAAGCGGCGTCCTAGGAGCCTTTTGGATGGGCCTCAAGGCGATCTTGGGGAAGTGACGATCATTCGTCCAGATGCTCCCGCATTTCCAGAAACATCCGCCTGACGTCATCCAGCCGCAGCTTGCCCTTCCAATGATCCTGCAGCGATCGAAGCTGCAGCACTGCGATCAGGTCTTTCTTGATCGGGTCCGGCTCGGCGAAATACGCCTCCATGTCCCGGACGAAGGCGCGGGCGACCTCGGGCGGGAGATCGACAGGCCGGGCCACCTCACCAGTCCCGCCTGGCGGTCGTGACGAAGCCCTCCGGCATCTCCGGAACGTCGCCTTCCTCAACCCGATTGCAGACCGGGCAGGGCACCCCAGGAGCGCCGCAAGGGCATGCGCGCGGGCTATCTGCCCAAGGCAGATCCTGATGCGCCTCGCAGACGAAGCGGGCATTGTCGCAACGCATACAGATGATCATGCCGATTCGAGTCTTTGGGACCGGATTCGTTCCACGGCTAGCGCCCTTTGCGGGCGTCCTGTATCTCGTGCCAGTGCCGGATGCGCTCGGGCGTCAGCCCATCATAGAACCGTTCCCACGCTGCACGAAAGCCCGCCATGGCCCCTTCCAGCGTGTCGGATGAGCCGTTGCCCCAATCCGGGATCGGCAGCGGCACATTGATGAACCATGACCAGCCGGGGATCTGTGCGGTCTTGCCCTCGGAGAACTTGATGCGGCCGATCAAGCGTTCCTCACGCCATACGCAATAGTCGTTCTTGAGAAGGTCGCCGCCGATTACGGTACGGCGAAGGGTGAGATTGTGTTCTGTCATTTGGGCAAAGTGACAGGAAGCGAATTGCTGCCGCGAGCGCGTAGATAAGCGTCACGGGCTGCAATCAGGCAGTGCCCAGCCATGACGTCCTCAACGCAAACAGTGACCTTGCCGCTCTTCCCAACCACCTCCAGATGATTGGCCTCAATTTGCATGCTGATAGCCTCGGCCATTAGGTCAGCGCATCTGACGGCGTCCCCTTCGGCCAACTCCACTCGTGCGCGGAATTCGTCCCGACGTTCGACCGCGGCGGGGATGGCCTCCAGCCTTTGCGTTCCGGTTCGGCTCATCTCGACCCTCATTCGCGCTGAACGGCAGCTTCGCGTGGACACTGGAACGTGCGGGTCACGTTCTCGACGTCCTTCCGGATCTCCAGCGGCCACGTCCACGGTCTGAATACGAGCAGAGGACAATCTTTGACGCGCGGGTCCCATACCTCGCGGACGGTCACCATATCCCCGCCATCGTCCTCAATGATCTCGCGACTGAGCAGTCCTGGTGGTTTCATGACGATCATCCGTGCGAAGTGTCAGGCATACCACTTATCAACCTTGAGCCATTCCTCGACGATTTCGGTTTCACCAAGCGTTTTGAGGACGCGGCAAAGGATCTCATCGGCCTCCCAGTGTTCTGATTCTGTATCGCCCCCGACCTGCAGGTCCTTCAATTGCTGAAGGGCGTCCTCTCGAGTGATGGGCTTGAGTTCGTCCAGTTCTGTGCTCATTGTCATCTCCTCAGGGTGAAAGTCGGTCAGGCGTCTCAACCCACGCGTAGGTCTCACCCTTCATGATGTTGCGGATCTGAGCATACGTCGCGCCATACTTCTTGGCGAGATGCCCTGTCGTCAATCCGCCGCGCTTAGTCATTCCACGGAACGACCTGATCTCTAAAACTTCTGCCGGCGTGAAAACCCGGTTTCGGCTCGCGCCTGACTGCCAGAATTCTTCCTTCCAAATCTCGCCATCCCAAATTCTACGGATGTTGGATTCGGTAAGGCCAAACCTTGCGGCGGTTTGATCAGCACGCTCCTTGCCCTGCCACGTCCTGATCTCGCGCGCCTTTTCAATTCCGATCGGCTTTGCGCGATACGTTCCGTGAACGTGCTTGTCGGCCATGTTGCCAGCTGGTGTCTTCCAGCTCAAGTGTCGTGGATTGATGCAATGGCGAATGCCGCACGAGTGCGACGCGTGGTGTTCGGAGGTCGGCGGCTCGCCGTGCACGAGACGGCACATGAAGCGGTGCGCGGAATGGTGCTCGTGGTTGTATTGGAATTGAGCATAGCCAGATGTAGCTATGCTGCCTGGCCACAGAATGCACTCGTCAGTTGCCGCCGACATATGAGCGACGATGAACCCGTAGCCGTCCTGAAGTCTGACTCTGCCGACCATTGCTCGCTCTCGTTATTGGCTTATGACTGTCCAGATTCGATCTTCCCAGCGCCAAAATGCCGAACGTTGTCGCTAAGGTAGTCGATATTGCGCATCAGCGTCTCGCGATATTCGCCCCTAGAGAACAAGACGAAACCATCTGAGGTATCGCTGACCCAAATTACTGCGCCTCCCATCCCAGCTTTATGGGCCGCTTCCCAGTATTTCCGGCCGGCGGCTAGGAACTCGGCAGCGATTTTGTTGAGTTCTTCAGTGGTAATTTCTTCGCTCATCGCGTCGTTTCCTGTTTAAGTGCTACGGGATAGCTTTGTAGGAGCGGCCGTGGCGGATGCGGTAGATTACCGCAGGAGCGACTCCGGTAATCTCTGCGACTTCAGTAGATGGGATCTCGCGGCTCATTTGTCTGATCTCCTGAACCTGTTTCGGGGTAAGATCAAAGCCAATCTTGCGGCCAGCTTCGAGCCACGTTTTGCCCTCTTGAATGAGACGCACATTAGATTCAGTAATGCCGTACCGCGCGGCCGTCTCGATAGCGGATTCGACGCCCTTTAACTGTCGGATCTGCCGCGCCTGCCGCAGGTTGAGTTTGCACCTCGTTTTGTTGTTGGTGCCATGCTCGCGACGGTCGATCTGGTTGTCGGCTGGTGTCTTCCAATTGAGATGGTTCGGGTTGACGCAACGCCTGTTACCGCAGGAATGGGCGGCATGGTGCCGATCTGTCGGAGCAAGTCCGCGCTTGAGCTCACACATGAATCGGTGTGCAAGAATGCCCTTCTTGCCCTGATACGCGAATTGGCCGTAACCTGGCGTGCAGATTGAGTACGGCCAAAGCAAGCACTCGTCGCCTTGGTGGCCTTGGTTGGCTTCAAGGAACAGATAACCGATAGGATTGCGGCGGTCAGTTGGTTTCACCGATTACTTCCCGTCATCTACTGCTCATGAATGCCGATGCGGCTTCGGATATTGATAGCCGTGATTATGGACTTGCCATGAATGACGGTAGTTAGAACGCCAATGGCTTGGGCCGCGTAGTTGGTCCGCGACCGCCGGGCACCGCTCGCATTCGTAGCATTCGAACCACTCGGAACCCATACCATAATAGCCTAAACGATCCTCGACACGCCTCCATTTATGCCAGCCGAAACAGCACGGCAGTGATTTCATCTGCGTTCCTCGGTCAAGTGCGCCACGATGGGCGCGGTTCATGCAGTGTCGCCCCGCACTTGGGGCAATAAAAACGATCCAGCACAGACTTGCGGGTAAGCGGGGGCTGCTGGATCTTCTCGCTGTGATCGCACTTGGCAACCGTAACCGCCTCTTTCGCCGCCTTCAGTAATTTATCGCCAGCCTTGCTCACGGATTTTCTCCATTCGAGAATGACGGTTCACCGGACGTGCGACGCAATCGCGTGTTCTCGCGTCGAAGTTCCCTGATTTCTGTCGCGGCCTCCGATGCCAGCATTTTGTCAGCGTGGTGTGCGGTGATATTAGCAACGTAATTGTCGAGCTTTGCCAGGATGTCCAATGTCGCCTCCTACTGAAAGGTGTCAGGATAGATTTCGGCCATCAGCGCATCGCTGCCCTGACCGATCACCCAAAGCTCCACGGGCCACATGAGCCGATTGTAGCAGCTCCATGGCCACCGCCGCTGCAACCATAGGCAAAGCCGGCTCCAGGTCATGTCACGTCATCTCCCATGATCGAAAACAAATCGTCTCGTGCCGGCGTGGGGTTGAAATAGTCGATCCGGCGCAGCATCACCCATGACGTACCCTTCTGTTGGTGCGTGACACCGTGGCCGAACAGGGGCTCCCAGAACGGGTGCAGCATCGCAAGCACCGTCGACAGCTTCAGCGAGTGCTCGTTCCACTTGAAGGCCATCAGCGCATTATCGCGCCCCACGCGATGGGCCTCTTTTGCTGTCTCCGCGATCGTCGATCTGATCTCTTGGTGGGTCCAGCACCCATAGCTGCGAGCCATGCCGAAGTTTGGCCCGTTGCTCTTATGCGGCGGGTCAAACACGATCAGGTCAAAATCCTCGCCGATCTCCGCCGGCAGCGCGCGGGAGTCCGCCACCACGTCAGGCTTCACCTCAGGGCGCAGATCGACATAGGTCGTGCACGGATGCGCCTTGTCGAACCAGATGCCACGGTTGCCAGCGGATAGATCGAGGATCTTCACTGGTGGTCTTCCCCCTAGAAAGGCAACAAGCAGGAGAGGCGGTCATTCGCCTTCTCTGCCATTACCGGGTCAATCTCTGTCCCAACATAGCGGCGCCCGGCTCGCATAGCGGCCTCGCCTGCAGCGCCAGAACCCGCAAACATGTCACCCACGATTCCGTCTGGCGGGCAGCTCGTGCGGATCAGCACTTCGATCAGATCGGATGGCTTCTCTGTCGGGTGGATCGCACGGCCGTGGCGAGATCGCATATAGATGACAGAGCGCATGATGCGCGGGCCGCCATCCTCCGAGACGTAGTGGGAAGCATCGATATGGCCGGTATGGGCTGGGCGCTTCTTCCGACGCACAGTTCTCGCTGTCGCGTCGGCGGTCTTTTGGACGTCGTTATAGACTTCGGCCCATGGCGTGTTCGCTAGGTAAAATTGAACGGCGTGCTCATGGACGCGCTTGAAGCGGTCGGCATGGAAACCGGAACCATTGTGCTTTTCCCAAACAATGTCCTGAGCATAGCGGAATCCAGCGGCCTTGAACGTCGGCCCCATATCCTGAAAGAATCGCATTGAGCCGAACACCCACATGGAGCCGGCGGGCTTTAGTAATGTCGCCGCGACCTCTAACCAGCCGTCTAGGCGCTTGTCCCAATCCAGCGAGGTGTCGCCGTAGGGTGGATCAGCCAGCAGCATGTCAAATGGCCCGCGATCCCGCATAACCTCTCGACAATCACCTATGGTCACGCGAACATTCATCCTGTCACTCACGATGACAGAGGGTCAGCCGAGTTTTGCGCGGCCGTAGGCTCGGAAGATGATCTCCTCCAAGTCGGTCAGTTCGTCGTCTCGGAAGTGGGCGCCGGCTATGCCGCGCTTGATCCGCTCCACACGTCGAGCACGCTCACGGTCTTCCCTGATCTGCATCTGGGCTACCAACCCGCTAACGCCTTTTGCTCGCTTCGGCATCTTCCCCTCGCTTCCGGTTGTCGCTTCAGTGTTGGGACCGTCACTCGGCTGCTTCGGCTGTAAATGTCGGATGCTCCGTCGTCATGTGCCGATGCAGGTTCTGGAACGTGCGGTTGCAGCATGGGCAGACGCCGTGGCCGACGCGATTCTTGATCTTCGTCACTTGGCCCTTTGCCGCGGCAGCGCGACGGCCGGCAGCGTCGGCTTCATCGCGGAGCGACTTGATCCGGTCGTCCTTGTAGGCAACCTGCTGCGCCAGCCGATCGCGTTCTCGACGCATCTTGTCGAGGTCGGATTCGCCTTGTGTGTAATGCTGCCCGTGCCCATAAGCGCAGTAGAAGCTGATGCCATCCGGTCCGCGCTTGTGGAGAGCCGCCGTGTTGAGTTCGTCAGGAATCCACATTTGGCATTTGCATTTGCTGCAGGTGTTCCAAGCCATCCCTCAGCCCTCCATGATCGCGATCTGCCGGGCGAGGTAGGGCGCTGGGACGCCACTCTTGAGCTGCTTCGCCAGCAGTTCGGCTTGCTGCTTCTCGACGCCCTCGGGCTGCCGGCGGACCTTGCCGCGGATCGCGGTGAGTTCTGCGCCCATGGGTGCGGGAGCCCGTGAAACTTCCTTATTCATCTCAAGCGCACTCATTCGCCCTCACTTTGCTGCAAGCCATTGGTGTCGTTATTGGATTTTACTTCTGCCTCCCCCACCATGCTTTCAGGGGATGCCTTGTTTTATAGGGTTTCCGGTGATTTGTCCCGCACTTTCGCATCTGGTGCGGGAATAGATTTCAGCTTTTCCGCCGCCTTCTTCGCCAGCCGAGCGCGGTTTGCCGTCCTCGTGTAATGGCTCGCCATGCGCCCGCCGGTCCATCCGAAGATGGCGTCGAGCTCGGCCTCGGTGGCGCCGTTCTCGGCCGCGATGGTGGCGGCGATCTTCCGGACGCCGTGAGCGCTCTTCTCGACGCCTGCCAGCCTGGCGGCCTCGGAGAACTCGTTGCCGAACGCCTCCTTGACGAACGGCCGTCCGCGGACGCCGATGATCCAAGTCTCGGCGCCGATCGGACCAGCGTCGAGCGTGGCCTGCAGGACGTCCAGGATGGGCAGGACGACGAGGATCCGCTCGCCGCTCTTCTCGGTCGCGATCTCGATCAGACCGTTCTTGACGTGCTTCGGGCCGATCCTGGCGGCATCGCCGCGGCGCAGCCCAGTGTAAAGCAGGACGTCCAGCCAGACCCGCTGGGGCGTCCCGAGCGGCCAGCGTTTCTGGTAGGCGGTGACGTCTTCCTCGGTCCATGGTGCGAAGCCAGCCGATCTGCGACGCTTCGGCGGCTCGACGCCGACGGTCGGATTCGTCCGGACATGGCCGCGGCCCTTGGCCCATTTGAACAGGCCCTTCATGGTGTCCAGGAAGTTCCGGGCAGCCGATGGCGTATCGGACCGCCGGTCCAGGCCGGCCATGATATCGCCCTCGGTGATCGCCTTGAACGCGACGGCGCCGCTGGTCTTGAGAACGTTGAGCATAATGTTCTCGCGCTGCCGGCGCGTCGCTGAGGCCAGGTGCTTCCATGCCCCAGTCTTCCGGTAAGCGTCCCACAGCCATTGCAGCGTGCCGCCGACGGCCTCCCCGCGGGGCGCGCTCTTGCCGGCCAGCGCCGCCTCGTATTCAACATTGAACGCCTCGGACCCGAACTCCGAGCGCAGCCGGATCCTTCGCCCGCGGTCCTTCCGGACATACCAGACATGGGCGCCGTGGCGATTCCGTTCGCGGTGAAGATGCGGTTTGCGGGGGCGGGGCATGGCGGCGATCAAAGGACAACCCCCGGTGTCGACGCAACCTCGTTTTCGCGGGGCTCGCTCTTTTTCGTCGGAACGGGTTCGATCGTAATCGAGCCGTCCGGGTCGATCCGGACCTTACCCGCGCCGCACTGCTGCGCGGCCCGGATAGCCCGGGCGACGTCGGCCTGTGTGTAGCGGGCAGGTCGGTAGCTCATGCTTCTTCGCGCCCCTGTGACGCAAGTGAAACGTTGGCGAGTTCGAGGAGCACGTCGGCGTGGCATTCTGCATCAAGCGGGCACCAGCACGCCAAATCCTTCCCGCGGAGCGCGGTCACATCAAGAAGCGGCGCGACTTCGCATGCGAAGCGAATAGCTGGGTGAACCGAGCCGCTGTCGGCGAACGTGAACGGATTGCCCCAGCGGCTCCCGCGACCGACATAGACCGCACCTTCTGGCATTCGCCATCCCTTGGCGCGCTTGCGCTGAATTCGCTTAGGCATCTCGGCCCTCTTCGGAAGGGATAGCAAAGATATTTTCGAGGTGGTCAATTATCACACCGACGCTAAATGCGATCGAGCTTATCCACACGAACCCATTCGGTGGGATTCCATCGTGCCAAGAGATCCCAACCCAAACTGCGTTAGCCATAGCGCTGGCAATTACTATGATGCTCCAAAGCAGTCTCATTTGCTTTCCTCGTGAAAGACCAACATCAAGCGGCATTGCGCGGCGCGCGCATCTCGCGCTGATAGGCGAGCCAAGAGCCGAGACGCCGCCACGCGAGAATGTGTCCGATGGATGCTTGGTGCATGGCGCCAGTGCAGTCGCCGCCAGAGGCATCAAGAACGACCTTACTGAGCGCCTTGGCGTCGTCATTGTCCTCGGCGATAATGCCGTAGATGCCCTTGAAACCATGGAATTGCGGATCGGCTTCGGGATGCTCCGACAGCCAGTTGCAGCCGGCAGACACCATCGCGCGACAGGTGCGCTCGTAGCCGCCACCAAAGCCGCTAATCTCGTCCATGTCGTCAGTCCATTCGAACCCGGCGATTTGCGTCTCTGGGAGCTTTGATTCCAGCGCAGTGAGCCGTTTGCGCTCCTCGTAGTCGGCGAGCCACGCAGCGCGTTCAGCGTCTCGCTGTTCCTGCGTTTTGTAGAAAACCGGCGTTCCGTTCAGACAAAGGCCGAATACCTCGCAGCCAGGGCCAGCGCCGCCATAATAGCGCGCCGTCATGCCGGGCTCGGGGATGACCGGAGTATCAGCCGGGACTCCACCGAAACAGCACGCGTCGACGCATATGGTGTAGCCACCATCGCTGTGCTTCTCGACGCGAGTAATCGTGACATCTTCAAAGTTCGTATCGGAGGCAGGAATCTCAATCATTGTTCGTTTCCTTGTTGAAGTTCATGCGGAGAGAGGATAAAGCAAGCGATGTGGCGGCCCGTGCCTTTGCCCTCGGATCCGTCCTCGGTGGCGAGCCAGCGTACGTCGCCGAGATTCCTGACGTGGCCGTGCTCTCCCAAAATCACCTTGAGCAACATCAGCACCCACTTATCGATCGGATAGACCAGGATGACGAGCTTGCCCTTGCGCCACTCCTCGATCGCCTTGCGTACCCATGCGGTCGGACCTTTCTTCTTGCCCTGGTGCATGATGGATCCGAACGGCGGATTGACGTAGTTCTTCGCGCCCCACTCGCAAGTGAGGCCGTCGAAGCTTTCCGGAAGCGGAAAAGGGCAGGGATCGAAGAATGGGCCACCGAACTCGGCCTCCAGTTCGGCAAGCAAGGCGGGCGGTGTCAGCCAGTAGTGCTTGCCGTCGTCGCCATTGCCCTTGTGAAATTTATTCTCTGCCGGCGCGAGCTGAGACTGATGAATTGCAATCTCGCTCACTTACCATTCTCCATCTTTGAGTTCACAGGCTGTGACGAAGACGGAGCGACCATCGCCATGCAGGCCGGACATGGCTTTTCGCAATTGGCTGGCTTCGTCTCGTCGTCGATATCTCGGATGTTCTCACGGCACCATTGAAGCGCGGTCGCCTTGTAGTCGCTTGCTGCCGGAGACGGACGGGCAACAAGCAGTGAGATGCGAGCAACAAGGTCTGAGAGCGTGAAGGGTTGGCCCGTGAAGCCGTGTGCGCGTTCGGCGCGATGACAATCGGCCTCGTTGTCAGTCCAAAAGCGGACGTGTCCATTTTCAGCAAAAGCTATCCAAGCGACGGGGCTGTCACTAGACGGCGCTCGCTCTGCAGGAGGGGCAGCGAACCCGCCACGAAGATGCAGTTGAGCAATCTCGCTGGATGTCAGCTGTTGGGCAAGAACGCCGGCACGTCGCTCGTTCCACTTCTCCGTAGTCTCAGCGGTAGCGCCACACTGCATGCAGCCAGGTGACACTGCGCCATCGCCCCACTTGGCAAATGCTGCATCAATATCTGTAGATCCACAGAACGGGCACGGCTTGAGTTCTTCGGTCATGGCTGCTTCACCTTTGCGAGGGCGGCGCGGGCGACCAGGGCGCAAAATTCATGCGCGTCGCTGTTTCCGCGGATGTAGGAATCGTCATTTTCTTTGCCGGAAAAGGTTGTCCGCGCGATCATCTCCAGCGCCTTCACCAGCTCGGGCAGGGCGAGGATCGCTCGCGCATTTGCCTCGCCGAGTACCGTGGCGATATGAACTCCGCCAATGTCAGGCCTTGTTCCCTTGATCTTGATATTGAGCGGGTCGCTATCGTCGTAGATCGACCATGGGGACGGTGTGTGCTGTTCGTTCATCTTCCTTCCCCCTGGCCGCCGGCGAGGGCTGCCTCCTCGGCAGCGATAGCCCGATCAAACAACGCCAAGACCTCGGCATGCGGGTTTGCGTCGTTGAACTGGCTGATCCACGCGTCCTTCGCAAGCTGCCGCCTTAAGACCATCTCTAGTGCGTCCTCCGCCTCCCGCGGGCTCAGGTCGGCGACGCGACTGATAGCGCCTATAGCGCAGAACTTGCACGCATCGCTGGAGTCCGTAGGGACGGCGTAGTCATCTTGATCTCTGGCGTACCGGCCTGTGGTCCACCGAGCGGGATCTTCAATCAGCGCCCGCGCATCTCGCAGAATCTTAACCGTACTGCTCATGTTGAAGCTCCGCTTCCATGACAATCAATCAAGCGCATCGCGCTCGACGAGAAGGCCCGTAGCAACGAGTTCTTCCCGGATCAGTTTGCGAACGGCGCTTTCAATCGGCTCTACCCGCTTAGCCATCTCTCCGAGATTGCTATCGTCGATCTCAGCGCGGACGAAATTGATTAATGCGATAGCTAATTCATTCATCGGCTTTCCCCTTGCGAGAACGAAACTCAGCCCTTCGGCCGGTTCGCGTTCAGTATTCCTTCGGCTATCTCGTCGTCGCCCGTGGCAGCGTAGAGAGCGAGTGCAAGCCCGAACGGGTCCATCCTGTGCATGGCCCAAAACTTCAGCTCGTTCATGCTGTGCTGTTGCTCGTGGTGCGCTCGGCAGAGCGGGACGGTGAACTTATCTGACGGGCGTTCCGCCCCTCCGGTCTGGCGCTTGCCATAGACAGCGCTTGCCGACCTGATATGAGCTGGATCAGGTCCAGGGGCGCCGCAGATGCAACAGAACAGCCCGCGAATGAACTGGAGATGCTTATCGTTCTTCTCTCGCGGCCGGCGCTGTTTGGTCGAGGCGACGGAGAAGGCGGTGTCTGGTCTGACGATGCGTTGCGCTCTCATGCTCCTACGCGCTCCCAGGCTTGAAACTGATCGTCTAGCTGCTTCCAGATCACGCGGGCGCGTTGCTCGGTATTGAGCAAGCTTCTCGACGAGACACCGCATATGAGACGAACGCAGTCCGCAGGATCGGAGCCTGCCTCCTGCCAATCAGCGCGCCTTTCTTCTTTCAGAAAGGCCATGAACGCAGCGTTATTGCACCGGAGCGCGGCCTGCTGAGCCGGGGGCAGATCGCGCCAGTCCCGTTTGCCCCCAGCCTGCGGCTTGTCCTCAACGGGCTGGGGGCGCTCGGAAGCAGGCTTGGACTCCTGCTGCGAGTTGATAGCGGCGATTGCGAACCAACGCTCAGCGGCAGGGTTCGGCATGCCGCCGAGCACTTCATATGCCGCATCGAAGTCAGCCAAAGGAATTTCGAAGATCAATTGCACGCATTGGCGCGTCTTGATGTTCTTGAGGTCGGAGAATGTAGCTCGGAAGGCGAGGGGGCCGGTCACGCTGCTTTCTCCTGCTTTGGAAGTTTGGCGATAACGAGCGCCTTGAGCTGGTCAACTTCAGTGGCGCTCAAATCGAAGTCTCGGCGGGCCTGCTTCTCAGCTTCCCACCACGCGCGAATACGCGGGTCGGCATCTGGGAACGATGCGAGCTTGGCCTTACAATCAGCAATGTATGTTGCTTTTGCATCGGACGGCTCATGCGGCGCTGGCTGCGGCTTCGCCCCACCAAGTACCTTCGCGAGCCGCGCGTATTCCTTATCCGCGATCCGGAATGATCGGCCGGCCGCTTCGATCTCCACCCATGGAGAGTCAACATCGTACAGGTAACGACCGATGCCCCACTTAACCGCAGCGCGCTTGAACGCATCGCTAAGCGCGCCCTTTTCGGCCTCTACGTCGCTATCTCCGGCACCGTCGGCCTTCCATATCCACTCTTCGCCGATCTTGATGCCGATCGAGCAAATGGTTTTCTTGCCTTCCGCATGGGGATAGGCGCACTGCCAGCCAGCAACGCCACACACCTCGTCAAGACGCTCCATTACGTCCCTGGCGTCGATATAGGCCAGGGCCATGCCGCGCTTCTTGTCCGCTGTAGTGCTGCCGATCCGCCAAGACACTTTTGCAGGATCAAACGGCGCGTTGAGCTTGCTAACGTCAATCACAGTCCATTCTCCGTCTGCCCATCGCGTCTCTTCACGAAGCACGGGCAATGCCCGAGGTTGATCGAGGCGCAGCGATTATAAGGCTCTGCGTGGACCCACTGCCGCGGAGCCACCGCGTTCAAATTCTCAAGGCGCGGAAACTTGACGCAAAGCCACTGCCGCGGAGACTGCTTTCGCGATTGCTCGTGAACGTTGTCACAGTCTTCGCACGGCGTAATGTTCATGCATCCACCGGCTTGCTCTGATACGCGGCCTGGGCTCGCACGATCTCCTCGAGCGCATGCGCCAGAACCTTCCGACAGGCGGCTAATTCGTCTTCGGCATAGGACTGGAAGCCGGGGCGAACCGGGAGTGCTCGAGCATGCCGAGCAGCCATCTGCGCACCAGAAATGATGAACTGAAGGTGAGGGGCGACCTTCTGATCCCAATCGCTCAAAGGCATCGGGCGAAGCTCTCTGACGTTCTCGGGAGGAAGTTCGATTGTATCGCTCATCTGATCCTCTCAATGCATGCTTTGATCGGCGCCATCTCCCGGCGGACTGCATCCAACTCGCGCTCGTAGTCCGCGAGGTCGTTCTCGTTCACCGGCTCGTTTTCCTGCCGGCGCTTCTGCCAATAGGCCAGAAGGGCTTCGTCACGCGGCTGCATCACGCCGCTCCCATGATAAGGTTTGCGAGGAAGTAAATGGCCCAGCCGGAGAACAGGAGAGCCGCAATCTCGGTGAGGTCGCGGATCATGCCGTCACCTTCGCAAGCTCGCGTTCATGATCGTGGCGATAGGCGATGCGGTCGGCCTTGTTCATGGCCTCCGCCTTCAGTTCGCCTTCTGCGAGGTCGAGCATTTCGGTCGTCATGTCGTCGACGAAGCCGTCTTCGATCCGATGGATGAAGACGATGTTTTTCAGCTCCCCGGACTTGATCATCTCGACGATCTGAGTTCGGGTCATCTCGGGCTGAACCACGGCTTCCATGCCAAGCCGGCCGCCGAGGTCCTGCATCACAACGAAATAAGGAAAGCTGCGAACGTTTGGCATTGCCCAATCTCCCTTAAGCCGCGGCTTCTTCGCGCTCAACTTCAGCGCAAGCGCTCATCGAGCGAATGAAGTAGAGGTCAGCTCGCGTATTCGGGCCTTCATGGCGCTGTGCGATACAGCCAGCCAAAGCCTCGTCTAACGAGGCGTAGCTATAATGAGTGGAGAGGCCATCGATGTAGGTGCCAAACAACCGCTCGCGTCTCTTATCGGGCACGTTGTCTGCCTGATGAGACCAGTACTCGATCACGGCATAGGGACCGATCTCATGTACGGCGATCAAAGACGACCCGCGCCAGACGTAAGCTGTTTTGTCGATGGTGGTCATTGCCCCGTCTCCATCTGCAGCCAGGCGGCTGCGTTCGATGGAGAGGAGTATGGCGAAGAAATTTGGAAACGCAACAACTATTTTCGAATAAATTTGGAAGCCCGTATAACCACGGGAACGAAATAGTGAGCCGTACTAATGTTAGGTTGTGGACTAACATATGACACTTTTAAAATGAGGCTTGCTGAAAATCAGAACATAATATAGAACGAAAATAGAACATAACTGGCGGGCTGGTGCCTACGTAGTGTGGCGAAGGGGGCTGGGAATGCAGGATGCAGGCTGGAAACGGCGTCACGCCGTTCAAATCGCGGCTCAGCTGCCGGAAGACCCCGATGACGCAATTGCGGTGCTAGAATTGGCTCGCAGCCTGGTGCTCAACTTCCTGATGGAGCCTCAGCCAGCCTTGGTAGCCGTCGAGCGATCTGCCGAGATCAAAGCGTTCCCGGCCTCGGCCAGTTCTCGCTGACGCTTGACGGTCAGATGATCATCGAGCCCACGCCAGAGCCAATCTAGGCTTAGATCAGGCCATTTCTTGACGATCATAAACGCGACCTCCTTTGAGAGGGGTATTCCCCTTTCAAAGTTGTTCCATCGTTTGACATCGATCCCGAGCTGGGCGGCAAATGCGCTTTGGTTCCCGCCAGCCACGAGATAGCGCAGGCACTTCAAGCGCCAAGCGATAGCCTTGTCGGAGTCGGGTCGCCATTCATCCATGCCCGCCAAATTGCCCTGTTCAAAATTATTTCGCCAAGAAAGTCTTTGGGACCTTGCGCTTCCAAATTTCTTGGGCGATATTGGCTCGCATGACCGAGCTTCACACCACGAAAGACGTCATTGACGCGCTGGGGGGCATCCCCGGCATTTCGGAGCTTACGGGCGCCAAGACGAAGGCGATTTACGTTTGGCGCTCCAGCTCCTTCCCATGGAAAATGTATCCGATCATCACGGGAGCCCTGAGGGATCGAGGGATGACCGCGCCTGACTCGCTATTCGGTATGAAGCCGAAGGAGAGCGCGGCATGACCCACCGTCAGACCGAAGAAACGCGCACGAAGATTGGCAAGTCTGTCGACAAGAGTGCGTGGCGCCGGAAGGCGACTGATAAATCTTCGGAAGGCGGATCATCGAGCAATTACGATGAGGACTTCAGAACTCCCGCGAGGGAGCGTTCCCATATGCCGCTTCTTTGGGAAGAAAGAACATGATCCTCCCCGATCTTCCATCCTGGGTCGCGGGAGCCGGCGCTGCGCTCCGTCATGCTGCGTTGAGCGCGGCGCCGAACTATTCGAGCCGGGAGAACGACGGCGGGGGCGCTACCCGTTCTCCCGGCTCTCACGCGCGTTGGGGCTCGCGCGATCCTGAAATTCTTCACGTCGAAACCGACATGCGCTTATGCGAGCGCGTGGCGTGCGGCTTCGTGTCTGCGTTCTTCGGTCTGCTGATCCTTTTGTTCTACCTCTTGGAGAGCATGATCGATTTCGGGTTTCACTTCGGCTCGTGACAGCCGGGAGGAGTTCTGGAGCTTATTCAATATCAGCAAGGCGTGCAGGCCGATGCTGACGAATGGTTCATCGTCGTTAGCTGGTTCAACTGCCTTCTTCATGGTGCGTGCAATTAGCCATGGAAGGATTTGCAAAGGTGAAAAAGGATTCTGCAATGTCTGACGCCGCGTATTTGGATCAGGCTGCGATGTGGTCGAAAGACCTGACGCGCATGAAGGCGCGAGGGCCCGGAGACACCGAGAATGCAATGCGTTCCGTCGCGCGTGAGTACAGCATCGATTACGGATTCCTCTGGTCTCTCAGATATCGCCGGGAGCGGCTGAGGATAATTAGTGTCTCGGTCTACGAGGCCATCAGGGCGGCTTATCGCGCGGAATCTGAGCGGCAAATGCGAAAGCTGGAAAATGAAATCGCAAGGACGGAAGAAATCACCGGGCCTGATAACCGTGCTGTTCGCGCGGCTAAGACTTTGGTTAGTGAGGGCAATTAGGGGGCAACCATGACAATCAATATCGCTGATGTTTTCCCAGGACTCACACGACGGGAGCGCGAAGTGTGCGCGCTCCTGATGAGCGGCCGTTCAAACAAGGAAATAGGCCCGGTGCTGTCGATCAGCTCGCGCACCGTGGAGGATCACAAGTATTCGATCTACCGACGCTTGGGGGTCGAGAGCGTCGGGCAATTGCTCTGGAAGGCTTATGGGTGCCCGGAGATCGTTGCATGACGCCAGATCTAACCCCAACGCAGCAGACAGCACTAGATCGGCATCGCGCGTTCCGCCAGTCGATCGCCCGCAAGGCGGCCGAACTCGCCGCGGCGAGGGCAGTTACGAAGACCGCCAGACCGCCTGTAAAGGCCGTCAAGCCAGAAGCGCTTCCTGCGGAGCCCGATCCACCAAGGACATTCCGGCCGCCGATGATCTGGCCCGTGATCCCCGACCTCGAGCAATATCACCCACCGCTGAGCTATCGGGTTGCGGACGTGCAGGATGCCGTCTGCAAATACTACGGCGTCAGCAAGCTCGACCTTCAGTCAAGGCGCCGGCTCGATGTGGTTGTCTATCCGCGCCATGTCGCGATGTATTTGGCGAAGCATCTGTCAAACCGCTCGTTTCCTGACATTGGCCGGCGCTTCGGCGGCCGGGATCACACCACCGTGCTGCACGCTGTGCGTAAGGTCGAGCGGCTTTTGCTGAAGGACGAGAACCTAGCATTCGAGGTGGCCCAGCTCATCGAGGCAATCACGGGTCAACAGGACGTGCCTGTCACAACATCGAAACAACGTAGCAGTTCCGGAGATGAGGAGATGAAAGTCACTCTATTTGCGAACGTCTACCGACCCTTCGCCGGGTCATGCGGCCACATCTATGAGAGCAAGGAACTAGCTGATCAGATGGCGGCTCAAGAGCGTCTCGCGTGCGTTGAGTTTTTCGCTGAAGTGCCAGCACCGGGGGAAACGAATGCAGATAGCAGCATCGACGACGAGACGCGCGGATAACTGTCGCCCTGACATCGATGCGCTCGCCGAAGATTATGCACGGCTCGGCAATATATGGAAAGTCGGGGCTCTCCATGGGATCGCTGGTCAGACGGTCCACAAACGGCTTCGTCGCGCTGGAATTTTACAGCCACGACTTCCAGAATTCACGAATGACGAGATCGAGCGCATCAAATCTTACTATATCGAAACGCCAGAGAGTGATTTTGATTTAGGAGTTCTCGCATCTGAGATCGGAAAGTCGCGGCAAAATATATGCCGCACAGCTCGGCGCCTTGGCTTGAGCAATCGAAGCAGGCCGATGAGTACAGAAAGGCTTGTTAAGCATCGGTCTCCTAAGTGGCACGACAAGCCGCATCCCCGTGGGATGGCAGGGAAAAAACATACCCCTGAAACGGTTGCCGCGTGCAGGGTCAGGTCGAGACTAAACTGGGCTACATGGAAAACATTCGGCACGGGACCAATGTCACCGGAAAACCTCGCCAAGTTATCGCAGAGAATGCGAATAATGCAGGCAAATCGTCCAGCATCAACGAACTACACCCGCACCAAAGGTGGTCATCGTGATGATCTCGGAGGTGTCTACTTCCGGTCATCATGGGAAGCAAACTATGCGCGCTATCTCAATATGCTGATGAAGTTCAAAGTCGTTGAGCGGTGGGAGTTCGAACCGGAAACATTCTGGTTTGATGGAGTGCGACGTGGTGCCGTGAGCTACAAGCCAGACTTTAAAATCTACTATCGAGGCGACGAGAAGCCGGAATACGTTGAGATTAAAGGTTGGGAGGTAGCAAAAGACCGAACGAAGTGGCGCCGCATGAGAAAATACCACCCTCACATTAAGCTCGTAATCGTTGGCGCTAAGGAATACCGCGCCATTCAAACAAAGTGGTCATCTTCAATCCTAGGCTGGGAAACGCAGAAATCTGCGGTTGTGGTCAGGAGCAATCGGGGCGGTACCAATGAAGCAGTTGGAAGCGAAGGTTGACGCGTGTTGGCGATTGCTGCGGCGATCTAAGCCGAGGTCAAAGCGCAGAACCAAGCTTGAAAGCGAAATGGTCAACATTCAATTGAGGCGCCTGAGGGCGGAAATTCGAGCGGGAAGGGCGAAATCGGATGCGGGGGAGCTTCGAAAAGTCGATCCATAAATGGGGGCGCGGGTGTCTCTCAAAGATGCCGATCGCTACGCTTGAGAAAGCAGAGCGCAAAGCCAAAGAAGTGACCAAGAAATACGGCGTCGAGCAGCACCCGTATTATTGCACATACTGCCAGAAGTTTCACCTAACGACCAGGCCACCACACCTTCAATTTAAAGGAACGAGCGCATGAGCGCGACACCACAAGCCGGCAGCAATAGCAACGAACAACTCAAGTCGATCGTAGAACGGATCGAGCGCCTTGAAGACGACAAGGCAGCAATCGGATCTGATATCAAGGATATCTACGCCGAGAGCAAGGGCAACGGCTATTGCCCGAAAACGCTCCGAAAAATCATCGCCATCAGAAAGAAAGACCCTGACGCGCGTGCTGAGGAGTCGGCGCTGCTCGAAACGTATCTCCACGCCTTAGGGATGGATGCGTGAGCAAGCGCGCCTGGATGCCCCTCTATGTCGGAGATTACCTGGGCGACACCGGGCATCTGAGCACGACACAGCACGGCGCCTATCTTCTCCTGATGATGCACTATTGGCGCAAAGGCGATCTGCCTGATGACGATAAGCAGCTCGCGGCGATAGCGAAGCTGCCGCTGAGGCTTTGGCTCGACTCTAAAGAAACGCTTCAAGCCTTCTTTTACGATGGCTGGCGACATAAGCGAATTGATGGCGAACTCGCCAAAATGGAGAAGGTTTCGGCGCGTCGGGCCGAGGCCGGGTTCAAAGGTGGCATTCGCTCTGCGATGAGCAGGATGCGTCTTGAGGATGCGTCCATCAGATCAAGCAATAGCCAACCAATTGCTAAGCAATTGCTTGAAGCAAAGACGAAGCAAACGGCAAGCAATTGCTCCAGTTTTGCTCAAGCCGAGCTCGACCACTCACACTCACATAAGAATATAACTACTACTGTCTCCAAGGATACAGGCGAAGGGCTCGGCGATAGGCAGGCTGAGAAACCCAGGTTCCGTCCATCGTCGGAGCTTGTCGAAACGATTTTGCGCAAATCAAGGTAAGTAATACACACAAAAGTTCCGCTGTTAGTTGAGATCGCGACCAAATCAGCAGACAATGCGCGCCGCAGGGGAAATCAGTGTCCATCGACGACATCCGTAGCCGACTCCGGGATATTCCGGGATCAGAGACCATGACGATGCAAGTTGTCATGGGCCGGCAGCTATTCGGCATCAACGGGAAACTGATCGGGGTCCCGATGAGCGCAGATGATGCAGAGGTCGAGGGGACGATCCGGGCGGCGCTGGCGAGCAATCTCACGGTGGCTGAGATCGTCCCTGCGGAAAGCCCTTCAGCGGCCCTCCTGCCGCCTCTCACGCAACCAGAGCAGCCAAAGGCACCCAGCATGACCGCGCCCGCACCAGGAAGCTTCGCTGCAAGCCTGAAGGCCATTCTGGATGAGGCGAGGGCAGGGCTGTCTCAGGCGAAAGAGGACGGAGCGGCGCTGGTCAAGAGCGCGGTTGGCGAACTCAGTGATGCGACCGCCTCGGTCAAGCATGTAACCGGCAGCATGGCGCAATCGATTAAGGACGAAGCTGATGCGGTCCGCGCAGAGCTCGGGCAGATCAGCAACAATTTGACGGGAGAAGCGTGATGGATGTCGCATTCAGCCCGTGGCAATCGCCGCCAGCGACCACCGGACAACTCGCCGCGCATCTCGACAGCGAGCCCAAGGTTACCGACGAGAAGCGCTTCGAAGCCCTCCGCCTGGCCTGTGAGGGATCACCTCACGCCACGCCGACCGAAATCGTCGAACGAGCAAAAGCGTATTTCAACTTCCTGAAGGGAGAATGACTATGGATAGTTACAGCAACTTGCAAGCAAAAGCCCAGTCCGCGAACGCCTACGAGACGATGACGGGCGGGGCATCCGGGCCGCGAGAGCTGCGGATCACTGAGCGTGCCGATGGCATTCTTACCGGCATGGCAGAGCTAGCGAACCTTCTTTCAACAATTCAGGATCGTGTCTCACCACTTCCACAAGCCACCGGTGAGAAGGTATCAGCCCCTATTCCTGGGCACCTGAATGGCCTTTTGTCGCAAACGGAGAACGTTCTGAAAGTATGCCTCAGTATCGCGAACCAAATCAGTTCAAAGCTCTGAGGGGAAAACCATGTCTCGCTTGACATCGAAGGACCGGAAGAACCTCCCCGCGAAAGACTTCAAGGGACCGAACCGCTCGTTTCCAATTCCTGACCGCGGCCACGCCCGCGCTGCGCTCCAGGATCTACCGAAGGCCAAATCCCTGACGCTCGATCAGGAATTGGAAAC